>Ga0326513_10001812_pt1 | contig 16124 bp, 15 predicted proteins | sample 2_2465_0518_D_FD_203654 | JGI IMG/M metagenome (GOLD analysis project Ga0326513, IMG submission 203654) | Bovine rumen microbial communities from UC Davis, California, United States - 2_2465_0518 | ecosystem: Host-associated > Mammals > Digestive system > Stomach > Rumen | place: USA... | reverse complement strand
AATAGGGTCAAGGGACGAGTCCCTTGCAGGTTCTCAGGGCAGCGCCCTGAGCCCTCGGAGAGCCTTCAGGTTTCAATATCTACAGGTTTTCAAGGTTCAATCGAGCCTATTTTTTAGGCTCCGCTTTTTCATAGCTTATTTGACACTACCTCACTACTCTTACATAAGTCCGATCGTCGAAGCTCTCCTGCCCCTCCATGATCCCCTTCGTCCCGGCATTCCTGCCGATGCAGAGCGGATCCTCCGCCAGGATCTCCTTCAGCCTCGCCTCGCTCTCTGCCAGCGTCCCGCAGAGCTCCGGATATCCATCGCTGGCCAGCACGACCTCCGCCCCTTCGGGCACCGGCCACACCTTGATCATCTCCTGCGCAAAGTTCAGCCCATTCAGGACCGGATAACCAAACGCTCTCGGTGTATTCTCGAACAGCATCTGCCTCTCGATCAGCGGCGATACGATCTCCCGCCCCAGATCGTGCATAGGAACCTGCTCCAGATACTCCTGCGCGGACTCCCCGGCCCGCTCCGCCTTCAGGACCTCGCTCTCGATCACGAACTGCCGCAGCTCCGACAGCAGGCGGTCAACCTCTTTTTCCTTGTGGTGCAGCTCGCCGCCGATCATGCACTGGCAGTCCCCGTAGCTCCACACCTCGCGCGCCACAGCATTGTACAGGACAATGCACGCGCGGGGATATTCTTCCAATGCTTTGGGCCCGGGACGGACTTCCTCCACCTTCTCCGCCAAAACATCGTTAGCCCTCCTCATAAACTCCCCAGCCGAGAGCACTGCCAGCTCCTCTTCGTGGGTGCGAAGGAACTCGCATAGCACTTCTTTGGCAAAGCGGCCGCTGCTCCCGCCGTTCCACCGGAGTTTGCCGTGCGCGGTCACGCCGTCAATGACGACCGCCAGCCGGGAGCCGACGAACATGCCGTCCTCGCACTGGGACTGGTCGTAGCGCTTTCCTCTGATCTTTGATTCGATAAGTTTCACATCTGCCCCCTTCGGCACTCAAGGCCCGCCGAACAGGCCGCCGCGCCTCTTGCCGCCGCATCTCTGGCCGCCTCGCCCGCCACGCCTCTTGGCCGCCGCGTCCTCCTCGCCCGCCGCGCCTCTAGGCCGCCGCACCGCGCGCCGCCCTACTTCTGAATACAAATAGTATAGCATTCCGCAACTCGCCGTATGAAAAAAAACAATTTTTCAAGCCCTAAAAGCCACAAATTTCACTTTCGGGCGCCGCGTTTATTAAGCATTTCTTAACAATTATTGTGCAAAAATGTTAAAACCCTTATAATTTAAAGGTCGGCACTTAATATATTACGGACCACAAATTGGGAGGACGAACACATGAAAAAGAGGATCAGAAGAAATATCGTTTTCTTACTGATTTTTGCGATTCTTTTTGCGAACCTTGGCCTGGCAGGCTCAGCTTCCGCCAGCGAAAAGGACCCGGTCAAAGAAGCGCAAGCACAGGAAACCGAAGACATTGCGAAGGATGCAGAAAATGCTGATCCTGATATAGATGAACCTGCTGCCGCTCAAACCGCTGCCGCGTCTGGGACCACGGCCGAAACTACTGCGAAAAACGGCGCTGAAACCACAGCCGCAGCCGGCACCACTGCTGCCGCTCAAACCGCTGCCACAGATAAAGCTGCCGCTGCCGCTGCAGTAACCGCTGCCGCCGCAGCCACGGAAGCCCCCGCCGACACCGCAGCCACGGAAACCCCCGCAGCCGCCACCACAGAAGCCGCGGCAACCGCAACAACTGCAGCCACCGCCAGTACTGCAACATCTGCAGCCGAGCAGCAGAAAGACGAAATTGAAGTAACGGTCCCCGCCGATAAAACCTCTAAAGACGCCAAAAATGCGTCTTCTGAAACGGTTGAGTTCACGATCAATATGTTAGGCAAGCCCAATTATGATGATCATGGAGACACCCCACTTGATATACAGCCCCTGATTTCGGGCGTGGAATATACGCTGACCGGACCCGGGCACATATTATAAAACACCAAACGGCGATTGGGCACAATCTGATGAGTTTTACTTTGATAGATACCATGAAGGCAGATTGTCAGATGTGAAGGTCTATCTGGGTTTTGACGATATAGATGACCTTGTCGCTGAGGATCCTATAGGAGGGGAATTCTCTGTCACAGTAACCCTGACCGGATTAAAGAGGGACTTTACATGTCCTTATGTGATCAGGAGTGACTGGACGAATAATAATAGCAACATAATAGATAAGGGTACACTATCATTTGGCCCGGACAATCCGACGCAGACTGTCGATGGTCTGATACTCGACAACTATAACAGCGACGTCTCTCCTGATCAAGGCGATTTTTTCTGGTTAAAACAGATGCCGGTAGGAGTCCAATATGAAGTCACAATAGCTCCCAGTGATGATTGCAAAGATTTCTACGACTCTGAGGCAAGCTACGAACATAGGGACGGCTACTACGAGGACGAGAGCGCCGGTTTCGTGGACGGTAACAGCGGAACGCTTGTCGATAATATGGCCTCCGAAGTGGTGGCAAGGTGTAAGCCCAAGACCTATTCTCTGACACTCACCAAAGAAGTTATAGGCGCTTACGACGGAACGGAATTTCCGTTTACTATGAATCTATATTCAGACGACAGCGAGGAGACTTTCCCTATGGGTGGGAATGTAAAAATCCCCTATCTGATTGATGGCGAAGAGAAGGTTTCAAGTGGCAACGAGATCCAAGCGAACCTTGGAAAAGGCGGAACGCTGACAATTCCGAATGTGCCGGTCAATTGGCGCTTTACATGTCTTGAGGAATACAGAGGCGATACATATGATCCATATGGTAATTTCTATACCAGGGATTGCCAGGTCTCGTCGGACACCGAGCTCACAGCAGTCAATTGCTCAAGGCTGGCTGCCATCCGCAAAGTAGATCAGTACGGGAACAGGGTCGAAGGCGCAAAGCTTCAGATCCTCAACTATTCGGGCAATGTTTTGGAAAAATATGACACCGACACTGAAGACATCTACTATTCATATCTTCCGCAAGTGGCCATGTTGAGTTCAACAATACTAAACGATCCCTCTACGCTCTGCCTGCATGAAGTCCCTGAATCTTGTCCGGCCGGATATCTTCCCGCCGAAGACATTGTTTTCAAATTCGTGGGCGGCGAGCAGGTTGAATACACCAAAATGAAGATCGGAGAAACCGAAATAAAAGACTATTATATTCCTATTATTGTCAAAATAGACGACGAAGCACAGGATGACAACGTCATCGAGATGGTGGATTATGCTACGGATGTATCTTTTGACAAAGTAGACCTCTGCGGTGACAAAATAGCGAACGCCGAACTCTCCGTCTTTAAGCCGGAAGATGTCACAGACGGCCAGCCGAACGAAGATGCGGAGGCCGTCGCAACCTGGGTAACCGAAGAGGGCGAATCCAATCAGCTCCTCGCCAAACTCCTGCCCGGAAAAGAATATGTCCTTGTCGAAACAGAGACACCGGATGGATATGTAACAGCAGACCCGATTTACTTTACCGTGAATGATGACAGAACAGCGTCTACCGTGACAATGGTGGATAAATACGCGGATCACCCCGTGACGTTCAGAAAGACCGACGTGAACGGAGACGACCTCTCCGGAGCAAAGCTCCAACTCACCGGCACCTTAAAGGGCGAATCCGAGGACTACTCCTATGAGCCGGTCGAATTTGTATCAGACGCGGAAGCCCCTTATGAAGCGGCACTCTATCCCGGAGACTATACTTTGACAGAGGAAGAAGCGCCGGATGGCTATGAGGCGGCCGACAGCATCGACTTCACCGTTAACGTCGACGGCAGCATCACCATAGACGGCGATGAAGTTACCGAGATCACAATGGTCGACGTAAAGACCCCCGGAGAGGAACCTACAGAGGATGAGCCCGAGAAGAAGGACTCCTCGAAGAGCGACAGCAGCTCCAGTAGTTCGAGCTCCAGCTCTAGCTCCAGCAGCTCCAGTTCCAGCTCCAAGGATTCCACCAACACCGGCGATGAGTCCAACGCAGCGCTCTATGTAGGCATTTTCGCCGCCGCAATCGCAGGCCTGGCAGCCATCATTTACAAGAAGCGCAAGAAATGATAAGCGGGCCGTTCGGCTAAGCAGGCCGTTCGGCGGCCAAATACTCCCGCAATCAAAAAACCAGTTCCATGAATGATTGGAACTGGTTTTTTTGATGTGGTGTAAATGGTGTCAGGGCCCCGGCCTGCTGTCACCTTTTGGGGGTGACAGGGCCCCGGCCTGCTGTCACTTTTTTTTTGGGGGTGGTGTCAGGGCCCCGGCCTGCTGTCACCACCCCACCCCCGCTAGGCGTGCCCCATCTTTTTTAGTATAATTGTGTCAGTGGATCGCTCCAGAAACAGCGGGAAGCAAGTCCCGCACAGCGAGAGACAGGAAGTGAGTAAAGAAAATGGATGAACGTGGAAGAATCTCTCAGGAATTAGTAAATATAGTAGTTCGCATGGGCTATCCCAAGGAGTTTGGAATCGCCATCGCCAACAACCTGCGTACAGAGAAGACAATGAGCCGGATGATCGGCTATCTGCGCAACGCCAAGCCGCGGAGCGCCGAAGAGATCGCGGACGAGATGCTGGCGATCATGGAGGACCGCGAGCGATGGACCAAGAAAAAAGAAGCTGAATATTATAATGCCAAGTATAATGAAATGCTTTACTTTGGCCTCGGGACTGAGGACGAAGAATAGGCAGAAAAGAACCTGTAAAAGAGAGAGAAGGGGCTGTCGCATTAAGCGTGAAGGTTCAAAACCTACGCTTTTGCGGCACGCCCCTTTTTCTAATACCAGACTGTATGAAATTTATGATTATGGGCCTGAGTACGGGCCGCAGGATGTGGACTCAAGTTGTTGCGAGGTGACAGCAGGCCGGGCCCCGGTCACCTTTCCTGTCACCTTAAAGGCCGGCCCAGGCTGCGGGGCCTTTCCCAGGAAGCTTTACATCGCTTTTCCAGGAAACTTTACATCACTTTCGCAGGAATGTTCCATCCGATGTATCCTCAAAAGCTTGTTCCGGGAAACTCTACATCAAATCTTCTGGTTTTTCATATCCGTTTGGTCCTGAAAATCCTTCCCAAACAAATTTATACATCAAATCCGGGCCTTTCTATGATCCGTTAGATTTTGAATAAAATTGTGCCCAATCAGTCTACATCAGCCAGAGGGGTATTGGCTATCTGATGTATTGTGAAAAATTCCTGCTTTTTTGGGCTACATCAGACAGGAGGTTATTAAAAATCTGATGTATGTTTTTGAAATTTGTGTCTTTTTGGATTACATCAGATAGGGGCTTTTTAAGAATCCGTCGTACACTTCCATCGGCCTGACGATTTTGCCAAATCCGTTGGGCTCTGAAGAGCCACCTCAAGAAAGGTGACACCAGGCCGGGGCCCTGTCACCTTGTGATCGTCAAAAAGGTGACACCAGGCCGGGGACCTGTCACCTTTTCCTTGCTGCATAATAAATGATTAAATATACATCGTCGCCCATTTGCAGCTTAAATTTTAATAATAAGGGTTTTTCAACAGGGTGCATCAACCTCAAGAGGATGCATATTCCTCAAAAATATTCAATTTTTATGCACTCTCATTATTCCCCGGCGCCTTCCATCGCCAAAAAGCCAACAGATCCACAAAAGCCAACAGATCCACAAAAGCCAACAGAGCCAAAAAAAGCCAGAAAGCCACAAAAGCCAATAGAGCCGAAAAGCCCCAAAGGCCCCCAACCCCCCATAAAAAAGCGGCCGCACCCGCGGCCGCTCATCAATTCAATCCCTTATTCCTCCCTCTTCGCCTCCACCTTAACTCTCCCGCGGTGAATGCTCTCCTTAAAGAAGTCCTTGACCGAGCATCCCGCTCTGCCGGAGGACGCGCAGGCGCATGCACATGCGCAGGAAGAAGCGCAGGCGCAGGAAGATGCGCATGAAGAAGCGCACGAGGAGCGCGGCCTGGAGCTGCGGCTTCCGCCGGAACCGGATCCGCGATGCCTGCTGCCGGAAGAACGGCTGACAGGCACGTTGACCACATTTACATGAATGTAAGTGTCGGGGCTGCTGCCATATCTGTAAGTACCGGTCTTTCTGTACTTCTCGGGCTGTTCCAGGTCCTTCTCTTCGACGACTTCTTTGCTCTTGATCATGCTGTGACCGCAGTAAGGGCACTCGTCCTTGCCTTCCACGCGGCCGGCGCCACAGCCGGGGCAGCTGTCATAGTAGACGATCTTCGTGCGTGTGATCTTTTTCTGCATTTCGGAATCGCTGCCAGAATCGCTGCCAAAGCCCATAAGACTAATGAGCCACCTGATGAAAGCCACAATGAACATGATCGGCGACGCAGCGAAAATCAGAATCACTATGAATCCGACTATCATATAAAAGGTATCGCTGAAGCTGTCCTCACCGTCGTAGTCGCCGCTGTATCCACCGTCGCTGTCCCCGTCGTCGCTGGTCTGCTGCCGATCCGGCGAAAATCCGAAAGCATCGTTAGGATAAGCCACGGTAATGGAGTACTTATCGCCCGCCGCAAGCGACGCGGAAAAGACAAGGTAGCCGTTCTCCTGCAGGCAGTCCGGCTGCCAGGCGCCGGCTTTGTCCGCGTTCCAGCGGATGGTCAGGTCTTTGACCTCGATCTCGTTAAACCAGGCCGGCGTGTAGGCGAAAACCGTCTCGCCCTCCACGTAGCGGTCGATCTGATACATATGGTCCTGGACAAAGGAGAACTCAAAGCTCGCCACCTCCCCTTCGCTGTAACTATCGGTCAGATAGATCTCCAGAGAGGAGCCTTTGTCATTGATATGGTCGATGTTGTCAGACACTGCGGTGACATCAGTGTGATTGCTGTTGGGGATGCCGATCTCCACCCACTCCAGAGGCCCATACGCGTCGTCGTCGAGCACCTCCCAGTCGATGTGGTAGGTCATCAGCAGCGACGCGTCCTCCTGCACATCCACTGTGATGATGAAGTGCTCGATCTCATCGATCGGATCCGCCGCCTTCGCAGTAATCGTAAAGGAGCTCAGGCAAAATAGCACCAGAATAAAGCTCAGAAGCAGCCTTCCGGCCGCAGAATGCATAACCCTGGCGCGCAAATTACCGGCACAATTTCTTCTTATATTATCTCTCATCAGCAGTACCTCCTCAGAGGGCAATCACCGGTGAGCTGCGTGGAGAAATAGCGGCGGGCCTTGCAGGGCTCGCTCTCCCAGATCTCCTTCCAGTCGTCGGTGAGCATGTTTCCAAGCGGTTTGTCAGAGAGCCAGCTCTGGCAGGGCACCACATTGCCGCCGGGCGTGATGGCCATGTTGGAGAGGCAGGCCCCGCAGGACGGGGAAGGAATGTTTAGTTCCTCGAAGACCTCTTCGTCCAGCCAGCCGGGCGATGTGAAGGCGATCTCCATGCCGTTTCCGTGGCAGTAGGCGACGGCTTCACGAAGGATCTTTTCAAGTTCTTCGCTGCTGAGCTGCAGCGCTTCCGATTCGGCGCCGATGGCGCTTCCTGTGGTGATCAGGCCGGAGCAGGTCACGTAGATGACGCCGAGTTCGTGGAGGAGCTTCAATGTTTTGACATAGTCCCTGTTCAGGGTGCACAGGGGTGTATTGATGCTCAATGACAGGCCCGCCGCAATGGCGTTGCGGATCCCCGCCAGGGTGTCGTCGTAGCGCTGGGCGCCCACAAGGCGGTTGTGGACCTGAGCGTCCTCCGAGTAGAAAGTGATCTGCACGCTGTCCAGCTCTGCCAGGCGGAGCTGCTCGCAGTACTCCGGCGTCAGACGAATACCGTTCGTGTTGACGCGGGATATGAACCAGCGGGCATGGCTGACGAGCTGGGGAAGGTCCTCCCGCATCGTGGGCTCTCCGCCCGTAAAGGTCACCTGGGGAATGCCGACGGCGCGGCACTTGTCCAGGATGCTCTTCCACTCCTCGGTGGACAGCTCCCGCTCGCCGGAGAGCGTCTGGCCGGCGGCGTAACAGTGCACGCACTTCTGGTTGCAGTGCCAGCTCCCGTCCTCCGTCGTCATCGCGCTGACCATCAGGTCCATGCGGTGGGGCGCCTTCATAAAGGGCGCGTAGTCCCCGATGTTCATGTAGTGCACATCCTCGGTCACCTCCTCGCGAAAGGCGATCTGGCGGATTGTCGTGTAGATCTTCTGCGCATACGACAGGATCCGCTTCTGCGAGAAAATCGGAATGAGCCGGTGGACGTTTTCCGCGGCGCGCCCCAGGATGTTCTGGATGTCGGCGTCGCTGATCTCCATGCCGTCAAAGCGGTTCGTCTCCCGGATCATTTCCGCCAGGATCACCGCCCACACCGCATTCACAGGCAAAATATCGTTGCCGTTAATGATCGCCACACTGGGATTCAGCTCGTTCTCCACCACCTTGGGCGGAATCAGGTGGATCCGGACAGCGCCCGGCCCATCGGGATTAAGGGTGGTATGCAGAACCTCGCTGAAGGTAGACTCCATGTAGGCGTTCAGGTTCTGTACCGTCTTTGTTTTGCGAAAAATAAAGGGTATTTTAGCCATAGTCACTCGTCCTTTGCAACAGAATTGCCAGTCACTGAATATATTATATATCAACTTAAGGCGCAGTGCACTGCGCGGCAGAAAACTCCGCGCAGCGCGCGCCGCCGGCGCCGGATCAACTTCCGCCCGCTGTTCACTTATCTTTATCCAACTTATAAAGCCGGTACAGCCACTCTCTTCCCTCAAATATATAGGAGGCCTGCGACACGAGATTGTATTTATTGAGGTTGATCTCCTGATCCCGCGTCACTACATAATCTGCGCTGCCGCTATTCAAGTAATCTTCCTGGGCGTTGATCATCTCCTCCAGCGGAATATTCATCCTGCAGAAGTACTTGTAGTCGGGGACGATCCCCGTCACTGTGTAAAAGCCACCGTCGAGGAAACCGTAGTTCAGCAGAGTCACCCCGGTGTCAGGGCTGGTGTCAGGTCCCCGGCCTTCTGACACCATTTCGGTGGTGTCAGGTCCCCGGCCTTCTGTCACCGTTTCGGTGGTGTCAGGTCCCCGGCCTTCTGTCACCGTTTCGGTGGTGTCAGGGCCCCGGCCTGCTGTCACCGCCCCCTCCTCTATGATCTTCGCAAACTTATACTGTGGAAGATTCTCTTTCTTTTCCAGCAGCATGTATGTGTTAGGGCTTCTGACCATCGCCCCCGCCAGGCACAATAGCGATACAACCGCGACCGATACAGCCGCTGCCGCGGCTCCGCGAAATCGCTTTATCTTGCCGCCAAGCCATTGGTACAGCCATGAGAGGGGGAAGGCCAGTCCGGCGCCCAGATAGGAATAGAAGATCAGCGGGTAGTAGTTGTAGCTCTTAGTTCCTTTGAAAATGAACAGGCAGCTTGAAAACATCGTTACAATTAATAAGACGTAAACTTTCCTGTTGATATTTCTATAGGCGAGGATAATAAATGCTGCGATGATGAGGCCCAGGGCGAGGTTGTTTTGGAAGGTCTTGGCGACGCCCCGCAGGACGTTCAGGCCCCAACCCGTCTCCAGTCCATGGTCCTCCGGCCTGTTGGAATACAGAACCATGTTGTTGTAGAAGTAAGTGTTGTACAGGTCTGCCAGCGCATTGTTCCCAAGGAAATAGATGAAGACCGGAAGGGTTACGATCAGCACGCCGAGCGCATAGTACAGGGCGGCCTTCGCGACTTCTTTGCCTTTCCCCTGTTTCAAAAAATAGACAGACAGCACCAGAATCCCGCCGATGTAGAATCCGAGGGAGGTGTATTTTGTCCATAGGACGATGCCGGTACAGATGCCTGTGAAGAACACCTTTTTGTAGTCTATTGCCTCCTCCAGGCAGATCGTGACGCCTGTGTACAGAGAATAGGTGATGAGCGGGAGGAAGAATTCTTCGACGCTGTCGCCGTGGTAGAAGGCCGCGGAGCTGTAGGTCAGCGCGCTGACGACCGGAATGAAGTAGTAAATGCAGTCCGCGCCGGAGACCCGCTTCGCGCTATCGCCGGAGAACAGGGAGAACCGCTCCGCGCTATCGCCGGAGAACAAGGAGCCCCGCTTCGCGCCGGAGTCGGAGAACAGCGCGAACAGCTTCGCGCTGTAATACAGGAATATAAAGCACGCAAAAATCTCAAAAAAGTACATTCCCAGGAAGCTCCTGTAGGAGATACGCGCCGCCAGGGCGTGAAGAAAATAGATCAGCGGGCCCTTCTGCTCAAATATGTCCCGATAGAGCACCTTTCCGCTAAGAAGGGCCTTTCCGACAGTAAAGAAGCAGTTGGAGTCCACCCAGTCATTCAGGGGATAGAGAAAGGAAGATTTGGACATCAAGGATATAGTGAGCACAGATACAAACACCATAAAATATACATGGTGCCTGGTAACTCTTGTGTTGCTTGATGTCATCTTATGATCAGTCCGGCTCACTTACCTTATGTATCCTTTCTCCCCTATTCACCCAAATGCCGTTTTATTCTCTGAGCATTTTGCTTTATAATACAAGTTGTTATACATAGATTATACTTTAAGGAGAACAAAAATGCATGAGTATCCTTTAGTGAGCATCATTACGCCTTGCTATAACGGAGAAAAATTTGTTAAGCGATATTTTGACTCGGTGCTGCGTCAGACATATCCCAATATAGAGCTGTTCTTTGTGAATGACGGATCAAGGGATAAAACGGAAGAGATCGCATTAGACTATAAAAAGAAGTTTGAAGATAAGGGATTTAAGTTCCATTATTTCTATCAGGACAACGCGGGGCAGGCTGCGGCGATCAACAAAGTCCTCCCGCTCATCAAAGGCAAGTATCTGACCTGGCCGGACAGCGACGACTGGATCACCCCCCACGCGGTGGCGCGAAGAGTGGAATTCCTTGAAGAGAACCCGCACCTGGGACTGGTGCAGTCGAGAAGCGCCGTGGTCAGTGAAAAGGATCTCACGAAAGTGATCCGGACCCTGTACAGGAAGCATACGGAAAACGGATGGATATTCGACGGTTTACTGTTTGAAAACGACGCGCCGATCACGAGCGGAAGCTTTATGGTCAACGCCGACAGGCTGCTCAGCATGATCCCCAACAAGCAGATCTATGACAGCAGGACCGGCCAGAACTGGCAGCTGATGCTTCCCCTGTGCTACAAATATGAATGCGGCTTTTTAAGCGATTACCTGTACTATATCGTGATCAGGAGGGACAGCCACTCCCACCTCGAGAGGGACTTCGACTCCGTTATCAGGAAGACCTACAGGCACGAGGACACGCTGATCCACGTCCTCAATGAGATAGACATGCCGGACAACGAGCGCCGGGACTATTTGAGCAAGCTCAGCATCCACTTTATCAGGAAGCGGATGACCATTGCCTCTTACTACCACCGGCGAAGCGATATGAAACGCTATTACAAAGAGCTTCTCGACAAGGACGCCATTGAAAGGGCTGACTACTTCACCTATGCCAAAACAGTGTTCCCGCCCCTGGATCTGGCCTCCCGGGCAGCTAATCGCGGCATGAACAAACTGTACAAAATCGTTCACCCTAGCGTCTTTGGCTCCTCAGTAGATCCGCGCGGTGAATGACATCCTTAAACACATTCGACCTGAAATACATCGCGAGGAAGATCAGGTTCGGCACTATGCCGACAATGACCACTGCCGCAATGAACTTGACGATCGTCACTGACGCGAGCAGATTGTAGGTCAGCATGTACGTCACTGCGCCGGCAAAGGCCGTGGACAGGAAGTACTTGGTGAGTATTTGGTAATACTCCCTGCAGGACCTGCCAAACACCAGCGAATACGTCGCGTAAGGCCTCGAGATGACAAACACCATCCTCGAGACAACGGTTCCGATATAGACGCCCACCAGGCCCAGCTGCCTCGCGCACACTATGGAAACCACCAGATTGACGATCGCCTGCGTCAGGGACCACCACTTATCTCTGTTGAAATTGCCGATGGCGATCCTGGCATTATTAAAGATCATGCACTGCCCCTGCAGATAGCAGTTAATGACGATCAGCAGGAAACTGATCGGATCGATGAGCCTTCCGGCGCCGATCCACAGCGTGATAAAGGGCGGGATCAAAATATAGAAAGCAATACAGCAGAATCCGTAGATCCAGAAATTGATGAAATTCGCAATCAGAAAAACGTCCCTGAATTTATCTTTTGACTCAGAAGCCGCGAGATTGCCGAATCCCGAAGTGATACTGCCGAAAATCTGTGACACAAACCCCAGAACGGCGTTCATCAGCAGATTGTAGTTGCTGACAAAGCCGACGGCGATAACGCCCATGCCGGTCAGCGAGGAAATGATCATGTTATCCGTCTGGTGCACCGCGACATTGGAAAACTGATGGATGATCAGCCCCTTGACCTCTCTGTATATTGGCGCCTTCTCTTCCCTGGAAAGCGGCACCGCAGGCTTTTCATTCAATATGGGATACTTCTTTCCCAGATAAATGACGATAAAGATCTTGGATACCAGCCCAATAAAAGTCTGAGCCAGCAGATAGAGAAGGAAATTCTTGAACAGCAGGATCACAGCGATCTGGACGACGATCGTCGCCAGGCTGGTCACCGTGTTTACATTCGTCGCCACGTAGTTCCTCTGCAGCGCATTCAGATAACTGAACTTGTACGTCACAAAGTAACTGGTGACCGTATTAAACAGAAAGATGAGAAAATACAGACGCAGCTGGAACAGCGTCAGTCCCTGCGCGTTTTTGACAATGTACTGTAAGAAGGGCAACAGGCACAAGCCCAGAACCGCGATCACCGCCGCAATGATCCTGTACACCCACTTGTAGAAATCCAGGAGCTTGACAATATACTCCGTCTCATTTCTGGCCACCGGGCCGTACAGCGCATAGATCAGCACCGTGCCAAATCCCAGCTCCGCAAAGGACAGCGCGGCGAGCACTTCCGTATAAAGCCCATTAACTCCCAATAAAGCGTCACCCAGATAATGGATAAACACTGTACGTGAAATAAATCCTAATATCAGGGTGACAAACTTATTGAGTATTGCGTATTTAGTATTTCTAATGGCGTTGCCTGTTCTGGACATAAAACTCTCCGGATTACCTGCGGGTCTGAAATCTCGTATCTATTATCTCAGCTCATCCACAAATTTTCCATCCAGTACATCCTTCAAATACTGTCCGTACTGGTTCTTCTTCATCACCTCATAGGCAAGCATCACATCGTCCCGGCTGATCCACCCATTAAGGTATGCTATTTCTTCAAGACACGCGATTTTCCTGTGCTGATGCTGCTCCACTGTCTGAACAAATACCGTCGCATCCACCAGGCTCTCATGAGTTCCGGTATCTAACCAGGTAAATCCCTGGCCTAATAATTCCACGTTAAGCTCGTTATTCTCCAAATAGATCCTATTCAGATCTGTGATCTCGTACTCGTTACGCGCGGAGGGCTTCAACTGCTTCGCATATTCCACCACTCTGTTATCGTAAAAGTATAATCCGGTCACACAATAGTTGCTCTTCGGCTTCGCCGGCTTTTCCTCAATACTGATCGCACGTCCCTTGGCATCAAATTCAACAATACCGAACCGCTCCGGATCATCCACATAATAACCGAAAATTGTGGCGCCCTTTCCGTTCTCGGCATTCTCCACCGCTGCCTTCAGTCTCTTTTTAAGTCCATGTCCCGCAAAAATGTTGTCTCCGAGCACCATAGCAACACAATCATCGCCAATAAAGCTCTCGCCAATCACAAATGCCTGCGCCAATCCATCCGGACTCGGCTGCGTCTTATAGGAGAGCCTGATGCCAAACTGATGACCATCTCCCAGCAACAGCTGAAACCTCGGAAGATCCTGAGGCGTAGAAATAACCAAAATATCCCTGATCCCGGCATTCATCAACACTGACAGCGGATAATAGATCATGGGCTTATCATAGATCGGCAGTAATTGCTTGGATGTCACCATCGTAAGTGGATAAAGCCTTGTTCCCGATCCGCCGGCAAGTATAATTCCTTTCATATATCCTCCAATAATAAATGTTCAATTTTGTGACTTAAGTCCAAAATATCACATTCACGATTATTGTACAACGGGAGGTGTATATAATGCGTATTCGTATTCATATACGGTGCCTTCCTGCTCTCTATAATTATCAACACCATCGACGCTTACGATAGTATAACGGATCATATTTCCGTTTTCATCAAATTCGTATGTTTAGATTCGGACGCCGGCGTCGTGCTCTGAGACGCACCGGTTGCGGAGCCGCCGCAGCCCGAGATCAGCGCTGCCAATATTGTGGCGGTAAGGATTACAGAGATTGTCTTTTTCATAATTGCCCTCCCTTTTTTTAGCAAAACCGTCTCCTATCGATTTTGCAGATTATATAAGTTAGTATACTCTATTTTTCTGTTAAAATGATGGATTAAGGGCAATAATATTTGTCAAAAAATACATTTTGTTGAACGATATTTTGCGTCCATGAAAAGCCAAAAAAGCGACCGCCCAAGCGACCGCTCAACCAACATCCCGCAATCAATCAATCCCACTCCTTCTCCATATACTCCCTCGGCACTCTCTTCGTAAGCCACACCCCATTCACCGAGCGATAGAAAGTGATGCCCGCATCTGCCATCTTCCCTGCCAGGATCCGGTAAACCACCGGTTTCCCATGCCTGCTGCCAACCTTTACCGCCGTTTCATAGTCGCCGGAAAGGTGAACATAGAGCCTCGTCTTAGGGATCAGGCCCTGCCGGTCTATGGAGGGCACATACTTCTCTCCGGTGCCATGATACAGGAACTCAGGAGGGCGAACCTCCGCCAGCTCTACGTCGACCTGAATTGAGTGTCCCTGATTGGCGCGGATCAGTGTTCCGTCGTCGTTAAAGGAATAGCGCTGCTTCTCATCTGTTGCGACAATCTCATCAAGTTCTTCCCTGGTCAACGGGTATTTTCTGCTCACCCCTTTGAGCAGTTCGTCAACATTGGCCCACCCATGCTCGTCCAAAGTAATCCCGATCGTCTCCGGCTTATGGCGAAGTATCAATGAGATGTATTTACTGATGTTTTTTCTTGCCATATCATTTCCCCCAATATGATCTCTTTTTATCTATTTTAATGAAATCCGGGTATCCCAACAAGCTATAACCTCTCGGGCAGCTAAACCTTTCAGGTTCATTTAGCTGAACCTTTTAGGTCTACTCAGCTGAACCTTTAAGGTTCATATAGATACACCTTTTAGATACATACAACTGAACCTCAAAGGTTCATACCATTCCATCGCTCTTGATCATTCACCATTTTTGTGTACGCCAAAATATCAATGAAGCTCATCACTGCCATTACCGACAGGAGAAATCAACTACAGCCACTCCGTACAAAATCCCCAATCAAGTCAATTGTTTTTCAATAAGAATCCAGCAAAAAAGAGCGGCTAAAAACCGCTCTTTTTTCCTGATGCCCAAAATAGTGTTCTTCATGCCACCGCTGCTATTCACTTTTCAGCTCTTCATCGATCGCACTAGTCGCTTCTTCCAGGTCACTGATGACCGAACTGATTGCCCTTCCAAGAACTGCCAGGTTCTCCTTCTCCTGGCCACACAGCAGACATTCCTCTGTCGAAAATAGTAAAGATCGAATCGCTTTAAGGTCATCACAGGCAATTTTAATCAACTGGACGTTGTCTGAGATCTTCATATTCATCATACTTTCCTCCCTTCTCAATATACTACAATATTAGCACTATCAAAAAGGGATGAAATGCGTATATAAACCGAAATTCCGAAAGTGGCCATTCTTGTGAATTTCGCCAAAAAAGACATTGAAAAATCTGGTACTATTGCCTATGGGTTGTCTATAATAAATTGAATACTACTAAACGAATTATTATAATGAAACAAATGAGCACTTTTTACTAAAAGGGAACATTTTGTGTTTAGTACAGTGAAATACCAATGTGTCGTTTATTTACTTGATTTTTTACATAGGGAGAATAATTATGGTTGAAAACGAAAAGTATTAAAAGACAGTGAGATTATTTATCTTATGGACATATATGAAAGAGAATGGGAATACCGAGACACTCTCCTCTGGAAGCAGACA
>Ga0326513_10001811_pt1 | contig 16140 bp, 9 predicted proteins | sample 2_2465_0518_D_FD_203654 | JGI IMG/M metagenome (GOLD analysis project Ga0326513, IMG submission 203654) | Bovine rumen microbial communities from UC Davis, California, United States - 2_2465_0518 | ecosystem: Host-associated > Mammals > Digestive system > Stomach > Rumen | place: USA: California... | reverse complement strand
ACTTGTAGCTCAGTTGGTTAGAGCAACAGACTCATAATCTGGAGGTCCCTGGTTCAAGCCCAGGCTGGTCCACCATTCTAAGCCGAGCATTTTATGATGAAAAAAAAGGAGTGGATAAAATGTGGGGTTGCCGCCGTCCTATGTTTGACGACAATCGGATGCTCAAAAGAATCCGGATTATCTTCGGGAGATGAGGAATTCACCGAAAATTTTAAGACTTTTGTCTTGGGGGGTAAGACGATTGACACCCATCAGGACTGGAGTACGGTTAGTTGTGTACCAGTAAAAATCAGTATTGATTTCGGTAACACGTCTAACTATACTGTCTATATCCTTCAGACACCTCCTCTTTATGACAAAGAGGCCATCTATATCGGCATGGCCAAGATCAAATCCGGAACATCAAAGACTATCTACGTTGCCAAGCCTGTAAATGCCGGCCTATTTTACGCTGCCTGCTACGATGACAATGGGCATGCCGTCTGTCAACCATTCCCAATGACCGTTACAGGCACTGAACTCTCATTCACAGGAACAATCCCAGAAACAACAGCCAGTGTTACCCCAATTAGTGGCAACAGATGGAGTGTCGAGGCAAAAGAAATCCCGGATATAACAGACTACGTCACTGGGACATTGCCAGAAGTGACCGACATCATGGATCAGATAAGTGATGAGACGAGGCACATGAAACTCAGTTCTGACTACACTGGTTTCATCCCCAATCTAGCTCTGTATGAAGGACAATCGCTCTATGTCACCGGCCGATGGACATTGAATATGAACCAACGGATTTCCAGTGGCAATGTACTCATCATTGGTGAAGGAGGTGAAGTGATAATTCCCAAAGATTACAAACTCACCACTCAATCATCCAACGATGATAGCGGGTATGGTCTTATCTATGTCATGCCCGGCGGAAGGATTATCGGCGAAGGATCCATTGAACTCACCAGCAGCGAGGAAAACTACCACTATAATGGAGGAGATATCATGGTTGATGAACTCCTTCTTTCTGGAGGCATTCTGTATAATATTGGCACAATTGGTAACTCCATAGTCACAACCACTAGTATGACCCTCTCTAATGGGGCAGACGGTCAAAGTGGAAGCCTCATCAATCGGGGTTTTACCTACCTTACGCGAATCAGCGGTGACAACTTATCCATTCGAAATGGTGCCTACATGAAAGTCGACGGTCCACTCTCATTGAACAATAGTTCACAGATGGACGACGGAAGCTATACCGAGTGTAATTCTTTAATTCTTGATGGTAGCAGCGATGGCGATAGAATACTCTATATGGGTAATGCTGCATACTTGAATTGTCTAGGCGATGTAAGCATCAATAATTTCGGAGTGTGGGGTCCTATTGGTGCAGACTACCAATGTAACGCTATCTTTAAGGTTGCAGGTTGTAGTTATTGTGCCACCACCGATGGACTATCTGGCACATACATGCTTGATCATGTGGAGCTCATCACCCCACAAGTTTTTCCTACAGTTTTCGACAGCGGTGCCCTAAATATTTGGGATAGTTCAGTAAAAGGCATCGGAACTGGAAGACTACAACCCACTTTCTCCGGTTATTATAATCTGTATATGCTTTACCATTGGTTCAACGGCTACGAAGGGCGACTACTCGACACCGAAAATTACCTATGGACTATCGACGACTGCGACAAGTATAATTTCGGATGGAATAAAGACTTGAAACCGCATGCATCAGGTATAGACGCCCTTCGGCAAACCTGTCTTTACAGCACCTCACCATCCTACAACTATAACGGAATCGCCAAATTCCAGAAGGGAGATGCAGCCACGCCGTCCAATAACTGTGTATACTATGCTTTTGACACACAAGAAGATAAGACGAAAGATTACGATTTTAATGATCTTGTACTTCGTGTCAACACGCCTGTCGATAATGGTGACGGCATCTATACCTCCACTGTTCAAATTATGTGTGTAGGCAACACCGTCAAAACCAACGTCCTCTATAATGATGATGTATTCGGTGATGAGACACATGCCACAATCGGAACAGCCGTCACAACACCCATCAATGTGACTGATGTACCACGTGTCTTCCGACAATTTGGAGTTCTAACCTTTAGTTCAGAAAACCATAGAATCGACCAACTTCCCTTTACCATTCAAACCCAGGATGCCAACGGAAAGATAACACTCCTTAAACCTGGTACCACATCGGGAGAGGCTCCACGATTCCTCGTTATAAATGGTGATTTTAGGGGGCGTTGGTTCTGGCCTGTCGAGGGTACGAATATTGGCATTGCTTATCCACAATTCAGCAACTGGGGTGCTAACATGCGAACCAACATCGATTGGTACGACAGATCCAATGCCGCTACCGACAGGACAGTTGTTTGGGAATAAGGAAGATCAGAAAACTCTAGTTGAAGTCGCATATCGCTCCAGATACCAGTCTAGGAATCTGCTATGGTCCATCGCCCACTCACCAAATGAATGGCCCTCAGTAGCATAGGCTCCAAACAGAATTTTCCCATCAATGATAAAACCGATATTCACCCCTTCAAGAGGCCAACGGAACGTGCCAGATGGAATCTTGAAAGCCCATGGTAGCTTTGCTATCTTTGAACCCGTATAAGGATAGAGCACCTGTGCATGGCGATACTCATACGTATGCACCTCCCAGCGCCCTCCATTGAATTCCTCAACGATAAAGGGGTCAAGTTGGTCAAGCGACATATTATTCAAGATATTCTCATCCTTAAACGTCACAACATAGGTTATCTCACGGGGCACCATCATCTGAGTCGTACCACTCGTGCCCTTTGTCACGTTGTATTTCTTTCGTCCCATCATACCGAAATTATCATCCATCTCCTCTCCCGTAGCCCAGTGGGCATCCACAAAGAGATTAAGCACAACTTCGTCATGGCGACCTTTCGTGAAGAGCGATTTATCGGTCAATACATACATCATCTGGTCTGAGATGGTCTTACCATTGGCAACATTAAAGGACAGATCATTCACCGTTGACACACTCTCCACATCATTATAGGGAACATCCACCAGGCGCAGGCAAGCACCAACTTGCTTATTAGCTCCCACAGCGGCCAGCGTCACATGGTAACGCATCTCTGTTCTACCAGTCCGCTCCTGGGAGATTCGTAATACGACGTCATTATAGTCATAATCCCCAGGCTTAGGATACTCTTCCTCAAAACAATAGGTATAAGTTTGTAGCTGCGGCTCATATGAAATTTCCTCAGACTCAAAAATCGGTTTACTGAAAGACACCAGACTCTGTTCTCCGGGAATAAATTCCTCTAACGTATACTTTCCATTCCGATCAACCAAGGCGGCATAAAGTGTAGATAGAGTACTCGGAAAAGAGATACGCATCATCCTCTTCTCTCCATCAGGCACATAAGCCTGCCCCACAATCTGAGCGTTACCGCTCTGACGAGGGTTCGATGTCAGTATCTGCACCTTCTCAGCATTCATGCCCTCCGGCATCATGACAAGCAGATCTGTCGTCGTCGTCAGCACCCAATTATGATTTATGTCGATAGAATCTACAGGGCATATACTATCGAGCAACTCCTCATATTTTTTCTCATCAAAAACTTCCCGCTGACAGGACACACCCGTCAATAGCATGGCACAAAATGCGACCAAAGACATCAATGTAACCTGTTTCATTTTCCTCTTCTTCATATGGGGCAAAATTACAAAAAATATTGTATACTAACCCTATCGGAGTTAACGTTTTACAGATTTTAACAAACCTTTTGATACAACTTGGGGATTTTTTAGTTATATTTGCAGCCTAATCGATTAGTTTGTTAAGTTACGTAACCGTCTATTAATTTGTTTTGCAATGAAAAAGTATTTGATTATTAAAGGAACATCGTTAGCCCTCATCGTAAGTGGTATTGCTGTCAGTTGTGCAAAAGATGATGTGGAGTATGTTCCTATTTCCGTGAAGAAAACACAAGAATACGAGAAAGTTTTCCGGGAGGTCTTTGGTGAGATCAATCCAAATCAGAATTGGGGTTTCTCCACAGAGACTCCTGAAGCAGTTGTTGAAGAGGCAGAAGAACAAGCCTCTACCAGGACTGTAAACTGCACTCATCAATTTCCCTCTGCACCTAGCTCGAGTGCCTATAAGACAAGCGTTCCATCGGGAGTAACTTATTTGGGGAGCTTGGGCAACAACATCTACAATAGTGTAAGGAGCAACACCGCCTATTGGGTTGATGCGAATGTCAATTATAACATGGACTTCGGAAGGGTTGAAAATACCACATTATATATCAAAGGTACCGTCAAACCATCAAATCTATACCTCAGAGGTAAGAGCACCATCTACATCACCTCCGGTGCTACCCTTGCCTTTGACAATGAATACTCGTTTGGAACAAACGTTACCGTCTATGTGGCCGAAGGTGGTACTCTCAAGGGAGCCACTTCAAAAAAATTGCAACTTAATAGTTCTACCGTATATAATAAAGGATCCGTCACAGGCTATCATATCCAGTTAGCGAACAACTCATTACTATACAATCAGAAGACTGTCACCACAACGAGCGACCTGACTATCGAGAATGCCGGAGGACATGTTGTTAACGATGGAACACTGAACGTGGGCGGCAACCTAAAGACCCAAGGTAGTAGCCACTTCCAAAACAACGGCCCGACTGTAGTCAAAGGTTATACTATGATTAACAGCAGCAACAACACCTGGGTGAACAATGACAGTTATACTACAGGTGACTGGTACTACCAAGATGGCAGTCCAAACGTCATCAACAACTGCAAACTAATTTCAAAAAACAAATTCTGTATCAACAATGGTGGTGGTGCCAATTCCTTCAAGATGGATGCTAATGCCTATACGGAATGCAAGTATTTTTATGCCGGAGCCACCATGTCCAACTTGAATGCGAACGGTGATGTAAAGATTGATATGGGTGCAAACTCTCTATTCAAGGTCACCGAGACCGCAACTATGAACATCCAACAAATAGGTTACTATCAATACAATAACACCTATCAGAATGGCATCTATGGTCCGACCTCTGGCAATAACCGTGCGACTTTTCAAGCCAAGGTCATCGCACAGGGCAATAACAACAACTATCAGAAATATATCGAATATGGTGCGAAACTGAATGTGATTGCTACAAGTAGCCACTTTGCATTCTGGGAAGATGCTTATGGAAACTCCAACTATCAGTTCTTCCTAGGCTTCACCATCAACGACGTCTATATCGGTGGCAAGAACAAAGCAGGAAAGGCTAGTCCGGCTCTGCCTACTGGATTATGCGGTTGTGGTCCTGTCATCACTTACGGCACGGAGAATAAGGTTGAGCGCACCATCGTTGAGTCGGGACGTGTGTTCTGCGAGGACTTAGGACAGGCCACCCGTGAAGACCTTGACTTCAATGATGTGGTCTTCGACGCGAAAGTGATCAAGGTGGAAGAAGTAACCTATACAACTACTTATGCTGATGGTAAGCCTACTGGTAGTGCTGTACGTAAGGTGAACAAAACTTATTACGAGAACGAGGTCGTGCTGCTTGCTGCTGGTGGCACCTATAACATCACCGTCGACAACATTGACGTACATAGTGCGTTCGGTAGTGATGTAAGCAAGGTAACAATGGTGAACACACGTGACAACAACTCGACTGCATTTGGTGATTTCACAGTAAAAAACCCTGTACCTCTTACGCTCAACCACGTCTACACCAGGATCATCGATATCCCTGTGGTCGTCGACTACGAAGGTGATAGTCAGACCTACCAATCGGCTAGGTATAAGACTCTGGAGTCTGTTCCAGGTCAGCCACCTCATAAATTCATGATTCCGAAGGGCGATGTGGAAGATCCACAGTGGCCAACAGAGCGCAAGAACATCGGACTTGGCTACAAAACCTTCAAAGACTGGGTGAACAATGGCTCGACGAAGTTCTGGTTGGGTGCTACCGATCCGTATTATCTCTATTCTAAGCTCCATGGTACTAACAACGACCCGAAGGGTACGGTTATCACTACGGTAACTAGCACATCAACGATTGTTGAGGAGACACTTTGGAACGCAGGCCAAACCTTCACAACTCCTTCACAAAAAGGAATCACTCTCGTGAATGCCGGTGATGATTTCAAAGCAGGTGACCGCCTACGCTTTAACGGTAACGCTGCTAGCGGTACTGCCATTGGCGAGGAGCCTCACATCACGATGGTTGTCAACAATTCCGAACCTTACTTCCTTGACAGTAAATTCCCTGAGACACAGACTGACGCCCAAGGTAACCCCGTTGCGGTTTCATTAGAGGTGACCCTTGATGATGATGCTGCCGCACGCCTAAACAATGCTGTCAATAACTCGCAAACCATTTCATTACGTGGCATGTACTGTACGTTAAATAGCATCACCATTATCCGAAAATAATCAAATCAAATACATTAATTGCATTCGAAGGGGTGTCTGCGTGAGCAGATGCCCTTTTCTTTTTCTCATGAAATATCGACTGTTTGCGCACACTTTAACTTTATTTAAGCAAAAAGCATCTATCACCTATTATATTTTAGTGTATATTTGCAGGACGTTTTCAAAAATTGGAGAGTAATATATAGTATACGAACCAAAAATATAAATAACTTAAATTATCAAACTAGCATGAAAAAGTATTTGATGACAGGTATGACAGCAATAGCCCTCTGCTTTGCGTTCAATAGCTGTTCACATGACACGAATCTTTTCGATCCCGATCTACCTGAGAAGGAGATCAACAAGACTTACGACGAAGCGTTCAAGAAGTATGTAGGCGGTATAATTTCCCCTAATCAGAGCTGGGGCTTCGAATCTTTCATTGCCCAGGCACGTGCCCTCACACGAACGGCCAACCCCAATGCCAACATGTGGGGTGAGACATGGGAGGTGCCAGAGACACTGACAACCGCCCAAAAGAAGAGGGTACGCCTCTATTTCCAGTACAACAAGACGCCACAGAACGAACCCATCGACTACAAGAATTTCTTCGTGCAGGATGTGTACAAAGGAGCAGGAAGACCGCTGAACAACGGCTCATCTTCCACGAGTGCATACAGTACAGAGAAGTACAGCTTCAACAACAAACAGGAAGCTGGTAGTGACCACATGGACAAGTTGACGGCCGGCTCCAATCAGGATCATATCTACAACTACAACGATGCACACTGCAGCAGTAACTCTGAAGTATGGGATGGTGTGAGCTATGAGGCTGGTTGGCCGAGGGCTGACGCCAGCCAGGCGGAGAACCTGAACCACAAAAAATTCCACACCGACTATATCATGCTGATGGAGAACTCCAAGACTGACTGTTTCGGATGGCATGAGACACAGGGCGAGATACAGCACGATCACCACTACGTCATCGTCAGCGCCGCTACCATCGATGCTTGGGCTGATGCCCATAGCGAGCTTGGCGACCTGGGAGCACCCGTGACCGACAAGTGGAATCGTAATTTCGTGGGCTTCGACTACGAGGCACAGGTCGATATGAATCAGATCTATGCCCGTGACGGACGGGGTAATATTCTCTATTACGACCAAGCCCGCACCATCCCCTACCTGAAGGTGGAGACAAACCAGTACTCGCACACCATTGTACCTGCTGGTACACCTGGAGCATATCCCATCAAGGACCGTTATGTGAACAACGACCAGACAAAAGGTAACCTTTGGGCAAAGATCGGTTGTGCCGACGATTACTATAGCGACTGGATTGTCTGTATTACAGATGCAAAGAAAAAAGGAACCACACCGCCTCCTGGTGCCAACGTACGTATCATCGCAGAAGACTTAACTGTCGATGAGAGAGGTGACTTCGACTTTAACGACGTTGTTTTCGACGTATATTATAACACGCCGGCCTCTGGTAAAACCACAATCAAGTTGTTGGCTGCCGGTGGTACACTGCCATTGACCGTTGCAGGTTTCGAGGTACATGAGAAGTTTGCAGAAGCCAATCCTGGCAGAAGTATCACCACCTCAACGATGATCAACACTCATGCCAATGGTGGTATCGATGGCCTGACCCCTGTAACCATTGTTGTCGACAACAGCTACAGCGGTAACGCTATCAATATTCCTATCATCGTGACCAAGCAAAGCGGGACCCTGACCCTTCAAGCCAATAAGGGACGTGCACCTCATAAGATTGCCGTGAAACCCACCTTCGTATGGTGTGATGAACGACAAGATATTGAAAGGGTATATCCAAACTTCCGCGATTGGGTGAGGAATCCGTCTGTATCATGGTACTAACTCACATCAAAACATCTGAATTTATCATGGGACATCAGCCAAGAACGATGTCCCATCTTTATTGATACTTTCATTTGGAAAAGCCCAAATAAATTTGGTTATTCGCTCACTTAATCGTACCTTTGCACGCAATATGGTATTGAATTATATCTGGATCGCTTTTTTTATCATCGCATTTTTTATTGCGGTGATTAAATTTGTATTCCTGGGAGACTTTGAGGTGTTCCCTGCTATGATGGATTCAACATTTTCTTCGTCGAAGACTGCATTCGAGATTTCACTCGGGCTGACGGGTGTTCTCTCACTTTGGCTCGGTATCATGAAGATTGGCGAGAAAGGTGGTGTCGTGAATATTCTCGCCAGAGCACTCAGTCCGATTTTCGTCAGACTGTTTCCCGGTATCCCGAAAGGCCATCCCGTTACCGGTTCTATCTTCATGAATATCGCAGCTAACATGCTCGGTCTTGACAATGCAGCTACTCCCCTCGGCCTGAAAGCCATGGAGCAGTTGAAAGAAGTGAACAATGAGGAAATACAAGCGAGAAGAAAAGCAGGAGAGATCAGTGATACAAAAGCGGAGGAGTTAAAAGAATCAGCATCAGATCCGATGATTATGTTCCTCGTACTTAACACCAGCGGTCTGACACTCATCCCCATTTCCATTTTAGTATACCGAGCTCAGTTAGGAGCCACCCAACCAACGGACATCTTTATACCCATCTTGTTGGCCACATTCTTCTCAACTCTGGCCGGAATCATCATTACTAGCCTTTACCAACGCATCAACTTGCTGAATCGGACGATGCTGGCAACACTCGGCACCATCGCTGTAGCTATTGCAGTTGTCATCTGGGGTTTGGGAAAAATGGACTCACTACTCCTGAACAAGGTCAGCACCTCCACTGCGAACATCCTACTGATGTTTATCATCATCGCTTTTATCATTGCTGGACTATGGAAGAATGTGAATGTCTACGAGGCATTTATCGAAGGAGCAAAAGACGGATTTACTACAGCCATTCGCATCATTCCATATCTTGTTGCTATCCTTGTAGGCATCGGAGTGTTCCGTGCCTCAGGAGCCATGGATATGCTCATCGGCGGCATTGAACGAATAGTGGCCGTCTGTGGTGGCAATACCGACTTTGTTGGAGCCCTTCCAACTGCTCTGATGAAGCCTCTCTCGGGTAGCGGTGCCCGAGGTATGATGATCGACGCGATGACCACCTATGGTGCAGACTCTTTCGTAGGACGACTAAGTTGTATCTTCCAAGGCTCTACTGATACCACTTTCTATATCCTCGCAGTCTATTTTGGCAGTATTGGCATCCGGAAGACACGTCATGCCGTAGCCTGCGGCCTCTTGGCCGATCTAGCTGGAATTATTGCGGCCATAGCGATAGCATACCTATTCTTCGGGTAAATATTATATTATATTTGATAGATGGGAAATCTGAAATCACTTGCAAAAGACACTGCGATTTATGGACTGAGCAGCATCGTTGCTCGATTCATCAACTATCTGTTAGTACCTATCCAAACGGCTCGCTTTGCGGCTTCTGGGGGTGAATATGGCATCATTACCAACGTCTATGCCTACGTATCGCTGCTCATCATTCTGCTAACCTTCGGCATGGAAACTACTTTCTTCCGCTTTATGAGCAAAGAGGGTGAAGACCCTAAAAAGGTCTATTCGACGACACTGACGATGGTGATGATGACATCACTGATATCATCACTTCTGGTACTGACATTCCTGCACCCAATAGCAGCGGTAGCAGGCTATGCCGACCATCCGGAATATGTGGCTGTGATGTACGTTACAGTAGCCATAGACGCCTTCATGGCTATTCCTTTCGCCTACCTGCGCTTTCTGCACAAACCCATAAAGTTTGCCATGCTGAAGATCATCAATATTCTGATGAACATTGCACTGAACATCGTATACCTGATTGTTTTACCTTTACTGAAACTAAACCTGTTTGGTATCTACGACAAGCAGTTCACGCTCGATGTTGCCTTCGTCTTCTATATCAATCTCTTCTGTACGTGTGCCACATTGCTGATGCTCTGGAAAGAATGGGGTACAATACCATTTAAGCTCGACAAGGTTACCTGTAAACGAATGCTAAGTTATACCTGGCCGTTGCTTGTGATGGGACTAGCCGGACAATTAAATCAGGCTGCATCGCAGATACTGTTCCCCTATCTCTTCGATGGATCACAAGAAGCTGCTCGTGCCCAACTTGGTATCTATGGTGCCTGTATCAAGATTGCCATGATTATGGTTATGATCACTCAGGCTTTCCGCTTCGCCTATGAGCCGTTTGTCTTTGGCAAATCCAAGGAAAAGGACAGCCGTGAGACGTACGCCCAAGCGATGAAGTATTATCTGATCTTCACCCTTTTGGCCTTTCTCGTGGTGATGGGTTATCTTGATATCCTAAAGTTCTTGATCGGAGAAAGCTACTGGGAAGGACTGCGTGTGGTACCTATCGTCATGGCAGCAGAGATTATGTTCGGAGTCTTCTTCAATCTGTCGTTCTGGTACAAGCTAACCGATAGAACCATCTGGGGAGCCTATTTCTCTGGTATTGGAGCCGCAGTACTTATTACAATCGACATCCTATTGATTCCTAAATTCAGCTATATGGCCTGTGCTTGGGCCGGATTCGCAGCCTATGCCACTTCGATGATTCTCTCATACATGATCGGACAGCGATACTATCCCATTACCTATCCTATCAAAGATATGGCTCTTTACCTCATACTCACCATCATCCTCTTTGTGGGTATTCAGTTCGCCAACAGCGCACTTCCTATCTGGGGCGCACTTACAACTAACACCCTATTGATAGCAGTTTTCACAGCGTATCTAGTGAAGAAAGATTTCCCTCTCAGCAGTCTTCCTGTGATTGGCAAAAGATTTCGGAAATCATAAACAGATATTATTTATTTTACTTAATATGAAAAAACTACTTCTTGCGTTATTAGCAACACTATCAATGAGCACTGCTCATGCAGACGAAGGCATGTGGACTCTGTACAACCTACCGAACGCCGTTTATGAGACTATGAAACTGGAGAACTATGAACTGCCTTATGGAGCACTCTACGAAGGTGAAGATGCCGTCAAGAACTGCGTCGTGAACTTCGGAGGTTTCTGTTCCGGTGTCGTCGTTTCTCCCGACGGTCTTATCTTCACGAACCATCACTGCGGCTTCGATGCCATCCGTTCGCATTCCACCGTGGAGCACGACTACATGCTCAACGGCTTTGTCTCGAACAGTTATGAAGAAGAACTGCCCAATGAGAACCTCTTCGTGAGTTTTATGATTGAGCAGAAAGATATCACCGCCCTTATCGACTCCTTAGGGCTCGACAAAGTAGCAGAAGGGAAGCGCGAGCATTTCGTCGATTCGATAGAGAATGTGATGCAGAAAGAGGTTGCCAAGCAGGACTCCACCCTACGCGTGGAGATCAAGCCCTTCTACGAGGGTAACCAGTTTTTTCTGACAACTTATCGCGATTATTACGACGTCCGCTTGGTATTCGCCCTGCCCAAGTCGATGGGTAAATTCGGTGGTGAGACAGACAACTGGATGTGGCCACGTCAGACATGCGACTTCTCCGTGTTCCGTATCTACGTGGACCCGGAAACAGGTGGTCCGGCAAAATACTCAAAAGACAATGTGCCTTATCATCCGAAAAAGTGGGCTCCAGTCTCCCTGCAAGGTTACGTACCGGGCTCATTTTCGATGACCATAGGCTATCCCGGCTCAACTAGTCGTTATCTCTCCAGCTACGGCATACGTGAGCGTCGCGATGCGCTCAACGAACCCCGTTATCAGACCCGTGAGGTGAAACAGGATATCATGATCCGTCATATGCGCGCCGACGAGGCCGTTCGTATCAAGTATGACTCAAAATATGCGCGTAGTTCAAACTATTGGAAGAACTCCATCGGCATGAACAAGTGCATCGACAGTATCGGACTCATCCGGCAGAAGGCAGAATTTGAGCAGAAGATTCGGCAGTGGCAGGACTCCACTGGCTTTCTGCTTGATAAGCTTGACTTCAACAAACTACAACAGCTCTACGACAAACGTTTCAAGGCTGTTCGCGCCTTGACCTTCTTCAATGAAACCTTCGGTGGTAGCAATACTGACGAGATGACCCGTAGAGCCACACGTTCACAGAACGGTGCCATCGTCAAGGGAAAGGACGATAAACCCAAGAAACACTATATCGAGTTCAAGGACAACAGTGACGAATGGGACTTCGATACCGATCGTGAGATTCTTGCTGCTCTGCTGAAGCATTACCGCGGACAGGTAGAAGACAAATACCTGCCCGATTTCTTCAAGACCATCGATAAAGACTGGCAAGGCGACTATCAGAAGTTCGTTGACAATCTCTATAAAAAAACACTGTTGATGGCAAACGACAAGAAGATCTATGTGAACAAAAAGAACTTCCAACGCGATCCTGCCGTGGTCTATGGACAAAGCCTCCTCTCTACAGTAGCAGATATCCGTGCCGACATCATAGAGACCCTAGATTCCATCGATGTTATGGAGCGTTATCTCTGTGCTGCTAAGTTGCGTATGGAGGAAGATCTGCCCAATTACAGTGATGCCAACTTCACCATGCGCCTCTCTTACGGACAAGTCGGAGAATACCTATTGGCAGGTCAGCCTTCGGGATACTACACCACAGCTGAAAGCATTGTTGAGAAGATGAACAAAGCCGACCGAATTATCGATTATAATGCCGAGCCTATCATGAAGGAACTACTTAGCGTCAAGGACTTCGGCCGTTATACCGACAAGACGACAAACAAGATGCACCTCTGTTTCCTGTCAAACAACGACATCACCGGTGGTAACAGCGGATCACCGATGTTCAATGGTAAAGGTGAGCTCATCGGTCTGGCCTTTGACGGCAACTGGGACAGTCTGTCGAGCGACATTTTCTTCGATAAGCAACTCGCCCGATGTATTGGTGTCGACATCCGTTATGTGCTCTACATGATGGAGAGTTGGGGCAAAGCCGATCGTCTGATCAAAGAGATTGGAGTCAAATAAACATAGACTCCCTTTGGCTGACTTCTGTAACGGAAGTCAGCCGTTTTTTATCAGAATAGGTAAAGCCTCGCACTTTGCGAGGCTTTACCTATTTCTTTTTACGGGGACGGCGCATGGCCCATCCCTCTTCTGAGAAGTCCAGTTCCGATCCTTTCAGATCCCAGGATTTCCTTCTACCTTTTGAATGACCATCGTCCAAAGGCATCAAACTGCGCCAGTCGGCTTTCTTCTGACGCCTAGGATTATCGCCTGCGCCACGTCCTCTAGAGCCCTTACCATCTGACCCTTTACTATCCGGCACATCTTGGTCGGCATCGTTACAGCGCACAATGCGCCCTTTATAGCGGATGCCCGTCAGTTGAGTCATCACCTTCTTCGCATCCTTCTCTGGCACTTCAAAGTAGGAGATAGTGTCAAGCAGGTCAATATGTCCCACCTCCTGCCGCCCACCCACAAAGCGATTAAGCGTCTGCATCAACTCACCAGGATAGAACCCGTCACGCTTGCCAAGGTTGATAAACAATCGCTTATAACCCTTTGCGGCTTTGTTCTGCAGTTTCTGTTTGTCGCTCTGTGGCTTTTTCTCCTTTTTATCGGGAACAACCTTCTCTATCTCCGGTGCCTCAGCATAGTAAGCCAAAAATTTCCCGAACTCCAATGAGACAATCTTCTTTATCAGATCTTCTTTGTCGATAAACTCAAAGAAGCGATTAATGTCCTGCATGAAAGGAGCAATCTCCTCGTCATCAACATCCGTCTTCACGATCTGATCCATCACTTTATAGAGCTGTTTTTTACAAATCTCTTCTGCCGAAGGAATTTCGGCCTGCACGAAAGCCTTGCCGATAACCTTCTCGATATTACGGATCTTGAACTTTTCACGTGAGTGAACGATAGATATCGACGTTCCCTTCTTCCCCGCACGCCCCGTACGTCCTGAACGATGGGTGTAGTTCTCAATATCGTCAGGTAGTCCGAAATTGATGACATGCGTTAGGTCATCAACGTCGAGACCACGAGCAGCCACATCGGTTGCTACGAGCAACTGTGTCAAGTGGCTACGGAACTTCTGCATCGTCAGATCACGTTGCGGTTGGGCGAGGTCGCCATGCAACGATTCAGCATTATAACCATCACGAATCAGTTTGTCAGCAATCTCTTGTGTCTCAGCTTTTGTTCGACAAAAAATGATAGCGAAGATACGCGGATAGTAATCCACAATACGCTTCAATACAAGATATTTATCTTTGGCATTTACCATATAGTAGATATGGTTCACGTTCTCTGCGCCCTCATTACGGCTTCCCACCACAATCTCTTGATAATCGTGTAGATAGGTCTTTGCCACTCGCTCCACCTCCTTACTCATAGTGGCTGAGAACATCAAGGTATTATGTTCCTCATGGAGTGATTCGAATATTTCGTTGATGCTGTCGGCAAATCCCATGTTCAGCATCTCGTCGGCCTCGTCGAGCACGATGTTCGTCACCTGCTCCAAACGAGCCTTGCCACGGTGCATTAAGTCGACAAGTCGACCCGGTGTAGCCACAATGATCTCCACACCCTTCTGTAAAGCACGCATCTGTGGTTCTATGGCTGCACCGCCATAAACGGCCTCCACATGTAGACCATCTATATACTTGGCAAAGTCACGGATATCATCGGCTATCTGAAGGCACAACTCTCGTGTCGGCGAGAGCACTAGCGCTTGTGTTTCCCGTCTTGACAGATCAATGCGTTCTAACAGCGGAATACCGAATGCCGCCGTCTTACCCGTTCCCGTCTGCGCCAAAGCAATCACATCGTTTCTGTTTCCCAACAGATAGGGGATTACAGCCTCCTGTACTGGCATCGGCTGAACGAATCCCAATTCCTCTATGGCCTTACGAATGACCTCGCTGACTCCTAACTCCTCAAATGTTCTCATCAATCATTATACATTATTACCTTAGCGAACCACTTCCGTAAATTCTGGCTTGGCTCCCTCTTCCTTCCCGACTGTTACATAGACCGTCGAGGTGGACTCCTCACCATTCATTCCGAGGCTCTTGACAACAAACTGATAATCAATTCCATCGCCTGTCACACGCTTACCCACCGTCTGTGGTGTGCCAAGCGGAAACTGGTAACTAGAACAGGCTGCATTAAAGATCGCTTCCTCCGCGGCTGTCACGGGCAGTTGGGCGGAATAATCGGGCAACTTGGCAACCACACCTCTCTTGTATCCGTTTGCTTTCAGAAAACGGTCAATTTCTTTCTCAACCACCAGTATTCTAGCGGAACGAACACCATAGCCGGGCATTATCTTTGCCTTTGGCAGTGCAACTTTCAGAGCTTCTGTCGATGTGTTCAGTCCACCGCTACCAAACGTACAGAAGGGCACAATCGTCTTATCTGCAAAATCATTCTCCTTGACAAGTGTGGCTATCGGCATAGCGTAGGTGCCAAACCAAATAGGATAACCAAGGAAGATCACGTCATAGTCGGCAATATTCACAGTAAGTGGCTTGAGTGCCGGTGTTTCACCATTCTGCATCTCTCGTTGACCACGTTGGATGGTTGCCTGAAAATCCCCAGAATAAGGTTCTACGGCCACAATACTATCAATATCGGCACCTAACTGTTTTTGCAATTCTTCGGCCACCACTTGAGTTGTGCCGTTCTGAGAGTAATAAAGCACCAGATTTTTCTGTGCAAGGCCTGTTGTGATAGAAGCCATCAATACCATTGATAATAAGAGTTTTCTCATAC
>Ga0326513_10001810_pt1 | contig 16147 bp, 12 predicted proteins | sample 2_2465_0518_D_FD_203654 | JGI IMG/M metagenome (GOLD analysis project Ga0326513, IMG submission 203654) | Bovine rumen microbial communities from UC Davis, California, United States - 2_2465_0518 | ecosystem: Host-associated > Mammals > Digestive system > Stomach > Rumen | place: USA... | reverse complement strand
AGACGGAACTAATATTCAGCAGTGGAGTCTCACCGGAGGCAGTCAGCAGGAATGGAGAATTGTCGCCTTAGATAACGGCTATTGTAAGATCGTCTCTATGACTGATGAAAGCAAGGCGATTACAGTCGATGGCAGTAATGCTGATAACGGTCTGAATATTCAGATTGCTTCTTATACCGGTGCAGATAATCAGCAGTTCAAATTGATTCAGAATCGCGGTTTCTACGGGATTGTCTCGAAATCTTCGGGAGAGAAAGCCGGTCTGGATGTCTACGCATGGAGCGAGGAAAACGGCGGTAATATCAATCAATGGGAATACTGGGGCGGAGACTGTCAGCTCTGGTATATTACTCCTGTTTATCCGGAAGTCAATGATTCTGATTATATCATCAAGAGCGTGAACAGCGGTTTATGGTTATCTTCGGACGATAATAACAGCGTGATTCAGGATAGTCAGGAATCTGTCTGGACAGTGAAATCAACCGGAGACGGTTATTATCAGATTGCAGATCAGTCCGGAAAAGCTCTGACCGTACAGGACGGCAGTGCAGAAGACGGAAAAGATATTTATTTATCAGATGCGACTGGAGATATTTCTCAGAAATTTAATTTATATTTAAATAATGACGGTTCTTATTCGATTCTGACGGCTGTATCAGATTCCGGCTCTTCTCTGGATGTTTATGGCATCAGTCAGGAGGCAGGAGCAAATATCTGTCAGTGGGATTTCTGGGGCGGAGTCGGTCAGAACTGGATTCTGACTCCTGTTGCAGAAGCACAGGAGATTCCGACAGAATCAGGAACTGAAACAGAATCGGAAAGCATCACGGAAACAGAAACTGAATCAGAATCAGAAATTTCTGTTCTCTATGGCGATGTGGACTGCAATGGTACAGTCAATATTCTGGATGTCATCGCTCTGAACAGAAATCTGCTCGGAAAAGATACTCTCAGCAATCAAAGTCAGAAAAATGCCGATGTCGATGAAAATCAGACAGTCGATTCTGTCGATTCGCTGAATATTATGAAATATATTGTCGGTCTGGTCAAAGCCTTTCCGGTAAAATAATCAATAAAAGAAACTCTCCTGAAAAGGGGAGTTTCTTTCTGATTTGACAAGTCATGAGAAATATAGTATAATAGAAATAATAGAAATAAAATAAGAAAGGAATGTGTTTCTATGTTTGCGAATTATCATACCCATACATACCGATGCAATCACGCCGAGGGAGAAGACAAGGCCTATGTCGAATCTGCTATCCGGAACGGCATGAAAATTCTGGGCTTTTCTGATCACTGTCCTTGGGTCTATCCGGATGATTATATTTCTTATACCAGAATGTATCTCTGCGAAGTCGAGGGCTATTTCACCAATCTGACAAAATTACAGGATGAGTATAAAAAAGATATTACAATCTATATCGGCTTTGAATCAGAATATATTCCGGAACTGCTTCCCGAACAGGATAAATTATTAGCTGATTATCCTGTGGATTATCATATTCTCGGACAGCATTTTCTGACCCGTGAACCCAGTTTCTATACCGGAAGAATGTTTTCAGAAGAAGAAACCCTCAGACAATATGTCGATTCTGTCATAGAAGGCATGGAAACAGGCAGATATGCCTATCTTGCACATCCTGATCTGATGGGCTTTTCCGGTGCTCCTGAAATCTATGACAAGCATTACCGCCGGCTCTGTGAATATCTGAAAGCACATGATCAGCCTGTAGAAATCAATATGCTTGGTGTCATCGGCCATCGGCATTATACGAACGAACATTTTCTGAAACTCGCCGGAGAAATCGGCTGTAAGGCAATTATCGGCTGTGATGCCCATCAGCCGAGTCAGCTTGATAACCGGATTGGTCAGTCTGAATGCTATCAGATGGCTGTCAGAAACGGTCTGAAAGTCATGGACTATCTTCCGGATTTAGGAATAAAAGAATAAAATCAGGACAGTTTTCTGTTGATTTTTACAAATATCAGATAAAATTCATAATTTATTAATAAAATATTCTTTAAAAGTTCATGAAATTCATGTTATAATAATATTAAATCCGTATTAAAATCAGTAAGAAAGGGCGTGTTTGTTATGCCAACAGATGTATTTTACCGCCTCACCCCTGTCAAACAGCAGCATATTATTGACGCAATCAAAGACGAAATCACCCGTGTCCCTTTTGAAGAATTTTCTATTTATAACGTTGTCCGGAGCTGTGGTATTTCAAGAGGCAGTTTCTATCAGTATTTTTCTAATAAAGAAGATATTATGATCTATCTGCTTTCAGCTTATAACCGGAGCGTACTGGATCGGTTCATGCAGTCTCTGAAAGAAAATCAGGGCGATCTGTTCACGGGTCTGGAAGATGGCTATCGTTTTGTCGTCAGAATGCTGTGCTATAAAGAATCCAAAGCCTATAGACAGCACCTGTTCTGTAATGCCGATTTTTATGAGAAATTATGGCGGGATCATGATTTTTCTGTAGAAAAATATCCTGCTCTGCTCGAAGCACTGGAATTGATTGATATTCAAAAACTCAAAGTTGACGGAAGAGAAGAGCTGAAAATACTGATCGAAATCTGTATGGCATCTGTAACCAGAGAATGCATTACTTTGCTGATGACAAACTGTACGGAACAAATGGCCTGTGAAAGTTTCCAGAAAAAGCTGAATCTGCTCAGAAAAGCCTATCAGATTACAGAATAATATGAAAAATTTCTTTTGTCAGAAAGCAGAATGCTCTGATAAAAGAAATTTTTTGTGCAAATTTAATAAAAAGCAAGTAAAAACTTTGTGCAGGATTTTTCCATAAAAATAATACTCTGAATCCGTATAGTAATCAGAAGCAAATCAAATATAAATTCTTGAGGAGGATTTTATCATGAAAAAATATTATCAATTATTGGCCTTTGCCGCCGGACTCACGATGCTTGCCTATACCGGATGCGGAGCAAACTCGGAAATGAATGAAACTCTTACAGCAGATTCTTCCTCTGCTGCCGGAATTGCTGCCGATTTCGCCGAAGAGGCTGTCAAAAATGATGCTGTCGTTTCAGCCGCTCCCGCTGCCGAAGAAGCCGCGCCTGCACTTGATGATGCCGCTCCTGCTGAATATGCCGGAGATTTCGCTGATGCAGAAGATTTCGGCGGTGATGCTGAAATTGCATTCAGCCCCGAAGCTGTCGCCGATGGCGCAGAAGCCGCTCTTTCTGCTGTAAAATCTGATGACGTTCTGAACAGTGCTGCTGTCGCCGGAGAGGCTGTTCCGGAAGAAGCGGTCATTGAACCCGAACCCGTCCCCGAACCTGAACCCGCTCCCGAACCGGAAAGAGAATCTGCTGTCGGAATGCTCACCGCCGGTCAATGGAATGATCATGAAAACTGGGGGTTCTTCTCGAATCTGGTCAATACCGGACTAATCGAATTTCCCTGCTTCGGACTTGACCCCACACAGAGAATCGCCGTTACCGTCACAGACAGTTCCGGCACGCCTCTGCCGAATGTCGAAGTAATACTCAACAGCGATACACAGGCAATCTGGAGAGCCGTTACTGATCAGAACGGAAAGGCTTATGTTTTTGATACTGATCATACAGGCAGTTCCCTGACAGCTTCACAGGGGGAAATTTCACAGACTGTTTCAGATCTGTTCGAGAATATTGCCGATGAACAGGGAAATATTCAGACAGGCGATCTTTCTTATGAATTTGTACTCGATACAGAACAGAAATTATATCATGATACACAGATCATGTTCATTGTCGATACAACTGGTTCTATGGGCGATGAAATGCTGTATCTTCAGAGCGATTTCAGTGCCATTGCCGAAGAAGCCGGCGATGAAAATACAACGTATTCTGTGAATTTCTACAAAGACGAGGGCGATGAATATGTTACAGACTGCTCCGGTTTCACAAGCGATCTACAGGCGATCAGGAATAAATTAAATGACGAATTCGCTTCCGGCGGCGGCGATGAGCCGGAAGCTGTCTATGAAGTTCTGAAAGAAACAATGTTCTCGCCTGAATGGGATGCAGAATCTGTCAAGATTGCATTTCTGATCTATGATGCTCCGCCTCATGACGGTACGGAATTCGAAGCGATTGTTGAAGAGGCTTCTGCTAAGGGCATTCATGTGATTCCGGTTGTATCTTCCAACGGCTCAAGAGCAACGGAGATATTCGGCAGAGCATTGGCAATCTGCACCAACGGCAGTTATGTATTTCTGACAGATGATTCCGGCATTGGCGATTCTCATCTTGAACCGATCATCGGCGATTATCAGGTAGAATCCCTGCATGATATTATTGTCAGAATTATTCAGGATTATAAACAGTAAGCATCCAAGCGGCTGAAAATTATTCAGCCGCTTGATTAATCAAAATCAAATTTGATACTTTACTTTTTTAGAAAAATATGTTATACTAATTTTATTACTATCAATACAGGAGAATTTTATATTATGGGAATTTATGAATTAATCAAAACAGAAAATAAAGCAAGACGAGGAAAAGTCACAACCGTTCACGGAACGTTTCAGACTCCATGCTTTATGAATGTCGGAACATCAGCGGCGATCAAAGGCGGAATCTCTTCGCCGGAACTTGCAGATTTAAAATGTCAGGTCGAATTATGTAATACATATCATCTGCATCTGAGACCCAGCGATAAAGTGATTTATCAGATGGGCGGTCTGCATCAGTTCATGAACTGGAAACGGCCGATTCTTACCGACAGCGGCGGATTTCAGGTATTTTCTTTAGCGAAACTGCGTAAGATTAAAGAAGAAGGGGTTTATTTTCAATCGCATCTGGACGGTTCGAGATTATTCATCGGCCCTGAAGAAAGTATGAGAATCCAGTCAAATCTTGCTTCGACAATCGCTATGGCCTTTGATGAATGTGTCGAGAATCCTGCTCCTTATGATTATTCAGCCAAATCCTGCGAACGCACGACAAGATGGCTCATCAGATGCAAAAATGAAATGCAGAGGCTTAATTCTCTTCCGGAGACGATTAATAAAAAGCAATTATTATTCGGCATCAATCAGGGCTGTACGTTCGAGAAATTAAGAATCGAACATATGCAGGCGATTTCTGAACTTGATCTTGACGGCTATGCTGTCGGAGGATTGGCTGTCGGCGAACCTACTGAGGAAATGTACAGAATCTTAGATGCTGTTGTGCCTTACATGCCTGCCGAGAAACCAAGATATTTAATGGGAGTTGGTACGCCATCGAATATTATTGAAGCCGTTGCAAGGGGAATTGATATGTTTGACTGCGTCATGCCGACAAGAAATGCCCGTCACGGTACAATCTTTACATGGTCAGGCATGAGACATATGAAGAATCAGACCTATCAGACAGACCCTCGGCCGATGGATGAAGAATGCGATTGTCCGGCATGCCGGAATTTCTCAAGAGCTTATGTAAGGCATCTGTTCAAGGCAAATGAGATGCTCGCCGGAAGATTAACAGTCATTCATAATCTGTATTTCTATAATACACTGACTGAGAAAATTCGTGAGGCTCTGGAAAATGATAATTTTGAAGCGTTCCGAGCTGAATATTCTGAGAAATTAGCTAAAAAAGCCCCTGATGATTAAATAAAATCTCAGAGAGGAAGCCTGCCTATGAATTTTCTTGAACTCCTGCTGACAGCAGTCGGCTTGTCAATGGATGCTTTTGCTGTATCAATTACAGATGGAATCTGCTGTCAGGATCTGAAAAAAAGAGAAGCTGTAAAAATAGGCCTCTGTTTCGGAATTTTTCAGGGTATCATGCCGCTGATGGGATTTTTCTTAGGCAAGGCCTTTGAAAATTATATTACAGCAGTCGATCATTATGTTGCTCTGATTTTATTAGGCTATATCGGTATCAGAATGATTCTGGATGCCGTTCATGAATCGAAGCAGGAAACACAGGAAAATAACCGGCTGACTTTTAAATTTTTAATTCTACAGGGAATCGCCGTCAGTATTGATGCTTTAGCGGTCGGAGTCAGTTTTGCGGCTCTGCAAAATATCAATATTTATTATGCTGTCTCTGAAATTGCTGTGATTACTGCCATTTTATCGCTGATCGGAGTCAGATCAGGAAGAAAATTCGGCATGAAATCAGGAAGCAGAGCACTCCTGACAGGCGGTCTGATTTTAATCTGTCTGGGAATCAAGATTTTTATAGAACATGTATTTTTTTAAATTATTATAAACAGGGGTGTTTTTATGAGTATTGAAATCCGTCCAGCAGTTCTGCATGATCTCGAAAAATTAACAGAAATCGAACAGATCTGTTTTCCTCCGGAAGAAGCAGCTGATCAGAATAAAATCAAAAGCAGAATCGAGAAATTTCCTGATCATTTTTTTGTACTGCTTGAAAATCAGCAGATCGCCGGATTTATTAACGGCTTGGTTTATGCTTCTCCGGTGCTTCTGGATGAAATGTTTGATGATGCTGATCTGCATGATGAAAACGGAAATTATCAGATGATTCTGAGTCTTGCCGTATCGCCGGAATATCAGCATCATGGCTACGGAAAGAAATTATTGAAGACTATGATCAATTCAGCAAAATCTCAGAATCGAAAGGGAATCACACTTACCTGCAAGAAAGAACTTGTCAGTTTCTATGCAGAATCCGGCTTTGTGAATCAGGGCAGATCAGATTCTGTTCACGGCGGTTTCGAGTGGTATGAAATGAGATTGCTGTTTTGAAAATAAGAAAAAAATCCCTCACGGAATCTCCGTGAGGGATTTTCTTATGCCTGAACCGGTTCAGGAAGAATGTGATTATTAAGATCAGAAATTTTATTTTTATAAATGCGTTTTAATAAAATCGCTCCGATAATGGCCGTAAGAAATTCTGTAATCGGAAAGGCACTCCAGACAAGCCATTTCTGATCAGGATTTTTCTCAGCAATATGAATAAATAATAAAATCAAAGGAAAAATAATCATCAGCTGACGAAGCAGAGAAATCACAAGCGATTCAATTCCGCCGTCAAGTGCCTGATAAATCCCCTGAAAAGCGATATTTAATCCGGCAAAAAGGAAACTCAGAGAGATCACATGCATCGCATTGATGAATAATGTTTCTGTTTCTCCAGTCATGCTGAATATATGGGCAAATGTTCCGGCAGTGCATTCAGCGGCGATTGTTCCGGCAATCATGAGAATTCCGGTATAGAGCAGACCGAATTTGATACCGTCTCTGATTCTGGATTTGTTTCCTGCTCCGTGACTGAAAGCAATCACCGGTGTGATCGCATCACGCAGGCCGAATGCCGCAAATAAGACAAACTGCTGAATTTTATAATACATGCCGTAGGCAGTCTGCATCGGAACGCTGATTTTTACTAAGAGAATATTCAGTCCGTAAGTCATGAACGACATGAGAGCCTGTGCGATAATCGCCGGAAATCCGATCTGATAGATTTCTTTGATGATTTTCATATCCAGTCTGAGATAAGAAAGCGAGTTCTTGATTTCTTTATTAATTCTGAAATGAAAGAATAATCCTGATCCGGCTGAGACGATCTGACCAATGACAGTCGCAAATGCCGCGTCTTTGACTCCGAGTTCCGGACAGCCAAGCAAACCATAGATCATAATCGGATCAAGAATGATATTTACAACTGCTCCAGCGATCTGTGCGATTGTGGAGTATAACGAATTTCCGGCGGCTTGCAGAAGTTTTTCCGCAATCGAAAAAATCATGATTCCTGATGAACACAGACAGCAGATTTTCAGATAAGATACTGACATTTCCAGTGTCAGTGCACTGGTTTCAGAAGAAGCCTGTGACATCACATAAGGTCTGACACCGATCAGAGCAAAAATAATAAATATCACAGACATGACTCCGGCTAGGAAGAAAGCATTTCCGGCGGCTTTTCCGGCTTTTTCGGAGTCTTTCTGTCCGAGTGATTTTGAGACAAGCGCATTCATGCCGACACCTGTGCCGATTCCGAAAGCGACCATCAGCATCTGTGCGGGAAAGACCAGTGTCAAAGCATTAGCGGCATCTGCTCCGGTATCTTTCATATTCGCGACAAAGGCACTGTCTGCGATATTATAAACTGCCTGTAGAATCATAGAGAGAATCATGGGTGTGCCCATATTGATCAGCAGTTTTGAGACCGGCATGACAGCCATTTTATTGGGAGTTTTTGCATTCAAGATCAAACACCTCTTTAAGAAAATAATAATAAAAATAAAAAAATCGTGCCGGAAGCGTATAATCTGGAGTTACGCTTTCGCTGCACGATTATGTGATTATTATAACAGAATTTTACAGAAATTGCAAGGGACGTTCTGCACAAAAATTTTCAAGAATTGAATCTGATATTTTTACGGATACTGTGTGTTTCGTTTTTCCTGCATTTTCATCCGCCGGATGTCCTCGCCGAGAAATTCCCATATTTCATAAACAGCATATAATCTGGAAAAAACACGTTCATCATACTGGGTATAAAGCAGTTTTCTTGTCAGATTGGTACTGATGATAGTCGGGAGCTGTTTATTGATTCTGGTATTGATGATCGTATATAACATAGAATTAGTAAATCCGGTCTGGAATTCCGTGCCCAGATCATCCAGTACTAAAAGATCGGTGTTCAGAACCAGATTCAAAGTGCTGGTTTCCTGTTTTTCGTTTGTAAAATGTTCCTGTTCTATCTGGGAAAGAAGCGTGCCGACAGAATCATAAATCACAGCATAGCCTTTTTTCAGTACTTCCGTGACGATAGAAAGCGAAAGATGCGTCTTGCCGACTCCTACTTTTCCGAAAAATAATAAATTTGCAGAGTTGGTATTGAAATTCACAGCATACTGTCTGCAAAAATCCAGAGCTTTTTTCATTTTCAGATAACAGTCAACTTCTTCGCCTTTTGCATTTTTCTTGATAATGCCTCTGTAATATTCCAGAGAAAACTGTTCAAAATTCCGGAGCTGCAAATGTGTTTCCTGATTCATTTTTTCAATGCTGATGGAAGAGATCAGCTTTTCAAGACAGTCACAGTATCTGTTTTCCAGAAAGCCGGTGTCCTGACATTTCGGACAAGTATAATGCATATCCAGATAATCAGCCGGATAGCCGTGATTTTCCAGAAGCTGGGCACAGTAACGCTGAGCCTGTAAATTCTGACGTTTCAGAATTTCAATATCTTCTCCCATTAAAATACGGGAAGCTGTCTGGGCAAGCTGATAATTGATCTCGGCAATTTCCGGAATTTTAGAATTAATTTCACGATAACGCCGTTCATTTTCTGTTTTGGCCTTGATTCTTCTCTGAGAGACAGTATGCAGTGCTTCCTGAAAAACGTTCTGATTCAAAATAAATTCCTCCTTAATTGATCAGATCAAGATATTTGTCAAGTTCTTCCATTTTTTCATTCTGTGCAGAATCATCATCGGAAGTAGCTTTTTTCTTTTTTCTGCCTTTTTTATTCTGTGCGATGAGAATTTTAATATATTCATCATGCCTGCTTTTAGCTTCTTCAAGATCAGTGATCTGATTTTTATACCATTCGCTGAGAATCGCATGGATATATTTAAAATTCACTTTTCCGGTAGCCTCTACAGAAAGATCACGGCCATAACGAAGCAGTTCTTCAGAAAATTCCCATTGCTGCCATAGTCTGATATATTCTCTCTGTGTTTCAGTCGTCGCTGAAATTTCAAATAAACGGCAGATGTAATTTTTATATGTGTAATATTCCAGTAATTCTTCTGTTTTCTGACGGGCAAGTTCAGGAGTAAGAATCTCGCTGTCATGCCATTCTTCGGCGATTTTATTAATATAATTCGGCATCAGCTTTTCGATTTCTTTGCAGTACTGGAACAGAATGTGAATTACTTCTGCCGGCAGTTCAAGATATTCATGCATCCAGACAAGAGAATCCATCTGGATTGTATTCAAAGGCTTGCCATAATAATTTTCTTCTGCCGAGCGGAGCAGTTTTTCCAGCTCCGGAGAGGCAGAAATCATCTCACGGATGCTCTCATGAGAAAAAAACCGGAACAGATCTTTTTTCTGTTTTTTTCCGGTTTTCTCCGGTTTGACCGGAACAGGAACTTCCGGCTGTCTGGGTTCGGGCGCAGGTGTTTGCGGCTGTTCCGGTTTTGGCGGCTCTGGTTCGGGTTCAGGTACTGCCGGAGCAAAGAATGCCGGAAACAGTTCCAGTTGTTTTTCTTCTGCCTTTTCTTCCAGAATACTGACCTGTGACCAGAAAGCAAGAGCCTCTTCGGCCTGTTCCTGAGGGATTCTCAGAAAAGAGGCAATCTGTGCGGCTGTCAGCTGTTTATCCGGATAACGAAGCAGATATAATAATACTTTCAGATGATCTTCTTTTGCAAGCCGGATCAGATTATCTACCACGGCTGACGGTACGGAAAAGGCATGAAAGCCAAAATTGACCTGATATTCCATAAAAGCTGTATTACTCCTGAATTGTAGTTTCTATGATATTTTCAGCGGCGGCTTTATAGCCGTTCATGCCCAGCAGAGAAGAAACCAGTCTGATCACAGCATGAAGAATAAAGCCAATGCCGATAATCCGGACAGTATCTTCCATAACGGCAATCGGCCTTGTCATGACAAAAACTGACAGTAATGCACTCACGGCACATAATGCAAAGCCAATCCACCATTTCGGAACATCATGCCGGAAAATGAAATTGCGGTACATGCCCGATGCTGAACTTGCAAGAATCCAGCCGCCAAACAGAATCGGAATCAGTATTTTCAAGAAAATCGGAATGATGATGACTAATATGCCGATCAGCAGAAAGATTAGTCCGTAAATAATATTCTGATAAGAACGAAGTTTCGGAATCAGACACAGCAGAAGCAGAAGCACGCCGGCAGTACAGCAGATAATGCCAATCCATTTGCAGATTGTCGTGATAATATCCGGCTTTGCTGTGAGGACAATTCCAGCCGCAAGGGTCAGAACAGATAAGAAATTTGTATACCAGAAAGTTTTCCAGTCAATTTTTCTGAACATAAAATATCAGCTCCTTTGATTTTTTTATTTTTATAAATAATGCCTCAGCCATTTGAGATAGAATTTCCGGAAAAATCCGGCTTTTTCGTACATGCCCTGAGCAAGGGAATCGGCTGTCTGCATCAGATAGCGGATTTCACTGTTTGTCATGGGATGCGGACTGTAACGGAGTTTCGCTCCGATCTGTACCGCAGAAGAAAGACTGTAAGCGGGATTCATGTACTGACTGCATAAATTTTCAGATTCTTCGGCTAATTCGCCGATTGTCGTGCCTTTGACAGGAACATCGCATTCAGCAAGCATATCTGTCAGATATTGATAGATGCAGAAAGCGGCGGCTCTGCGGTCATTCTGATTTGTATTTTTCTGCCTCTTCCGGAGGGCGATCAGTCGGGAAATTCTGAAAATCAAACCCAGTAAACAGAGTATGGCAGAAATCGTCAGAAAGATAATCAGAAACAGCATTCTCTGCGGAATTTCTCTTGCCGCCGGAATGACAGGCTCTGTTTCAGTAATCGGCTCAGTCAGAACGGGTGCTGTTTCATGCGGCATTGTCTCCGGCGGAGCAGTGGCAGGAACAGGAGTTTCCGGACTGGTACGGGGAGTAAAATAAGAGAATGTAAATTCAAACGGAATCCAGCCAAGACCATTGATATAAATTTCCGTCCATGCATGGGCATTGCTGTCAAGCAGTTCGGAAGTGTAGACAGTGCTGTTATCTTCAAGAACTGTTTCATGCAGAGTATTTTCATGAGAACAGTCGATCATATAGCCCTCACAGTATCGGGCTGGAATTCCGGCCATTCTTGCGAGAACCGTTCCGGCAGTGGCATAGTGTTCACAATAGCCCTTGTGATTTTCCAGAAGAAAATAAACAGTATGATCTGTATTCGCAGGCGTTTTCCCTGGGGAAAGCGTATAGATGACATTTTCACAGACTTTGTCGCGGAGATTCTGCATAAATAAAATTGTCTCGCTCGGCGAGGCCGTATCAGCCTGATAGGTATTCAACAAATCAGCATAGGCATCATGCACTGCACGCATGGCCGGAGTATCGGGCAGAGCTGTATAATTCTGCTTAACAAAATCATGATAAAAACTGCCGCACAGAATTCCGGCTTCTGCGGCCTGAGAATTGAATGTTGATTCGCCGTAAAACTGCGAGATCAATTCACTGCCTGCGGAAATCCAGACGGAAGAGAATTTATTATGCTGATCTAAAATTTCAGCATAATCAGAAATTTTCTCCGGCTCACAGCTTGTAAGAAGCTCCGGAGTCATGATCTGATAAACAGATGCAAAATCAGAAAGAATCGCTTCGTAATCTGTATGCCCCTGAATCGTGTAAGAATTTGTATTTGTCTGAATCATGTCATTTTTCTGACATAGAATATTTTTATCTTTCTGGAATCCATACGGAATGCATTGCGATAAAATTCCGGTCGAATGATATAACGACATCCGGACAGGATTTGAAATCGAAAGCGAAGAGTATAAAAATTCCGGAGGATAATAATCCAGCGTTTCAAACAGAGCTAAATCCGGATTCTGATAGGCTTCTTCCGGAAGTACTGACCAGTTCGAGCCGTTATAAACATGACCTGTTCTGTATTTTAAATAAATTCTTGTTTCAGGATTTTCAGAAAAAGCAATGCTCGTGACCGGAATATTTTCATAAATTTTTTGATCTAAACTTCCTAATGGAATATGTTCCGGATCATCCTGAGGCGTTTCGGCATCGCCGTAATTTTCAAGAAGTGGATCATCCGTCAGATGCAGAGATACAAGATAATTCTGAAAATCACTTCTCAGATTCTTGAAAGCCTCCGGACGTTCATAGCCTGCATGTTTCAGAACTGCTTCTGAAATGCCGAATACGATCAGGAGCAGAATCAGAAATATCAGCCCTGTCAGTTCCGGAAGCATGAAACGCATGGATGAAACTGGGAAAAATGCGTTTTTCTTCCGGAGAAAGCCCGTTTTTCCGCCGCTCTGATTGATTCCCGAACCGGCCGCCTGTACAGAGGCCATCGCAAACCAGAAAGATGCTAACAGCACAGCAAAGAAATGCTCCGGAACAATGCCGAAAAATAAGCCGATTTCAATAAACGGAAATGTGACCAGAAGACTCAGGAAAAAATTCTGATAGCGCAGTACAGCATAACAGATCATCCAGATTACCGGAAAGATCAGAAAACATAATACACAGGTCACGCTGTTGAGTTCTGTATAAGCATCGTCTGTGATGAAATATTCCCAGTCAGTCATATAAATCGCCTGACATACGTTGTTAGTCAGATACATCAGGCCGTTGGTAAGACGTTCTTTCTGCCAGAAGAATAAACCGCAGTAGAGCAGTACTGCTATCAGAACAGGAAAAAGCTGATCTGTCCGCAGTGCCGAATAGGCGAAAAATGCAAAAAATATTCCCGTTGCAAACAGAACAATCGGAAGGGAATAGACTGGTGAAAACATAGTCAGAAACGAAAAAATACTGCCGATCACTCCGGCAAATGCTGTCAGAATCAACCAGAGTTTTCTTCTTCTGGGATATTGATTCTGTAATGACATAGCAAGTGTATTTTCGATTCTTACACCGTTTAGAGTTTCAGAAACCTGCTGTTTCATGATAGTTTTACCTCATAATAATATAATAATTTTTTACAGAATCAATCCGGCAAGATCATCCGTCAGAGAATCCGGCGAAGCCGTCCGGACAGAAACATGATCTGTAAAAAGCGTTGCCGGCTGATCTTGCAGAATGACGAGATTTTTCTGTGAAGCCTCTGCCTGTTTTTCCAGAAACGGAAGAAGTTCGGCATTTTTATCGTTCGTGATCAGCGTCACGGAAGAATATTCCTGTCCGGAGAGAATTTCTCTCAGATCCTGCGTTTCCAGCGACATATGCAGAAGCGAGCGGTATAGCTGACTGAAAATCTCCGGAAGCATTTCTTTGGATTTCAAAGCCTGATAATGCAGTTTATTCCCGTCATTCCATGCAAGAACAGCAGTCATATCCGGTTTTGACACACAAATCGCCAAAGAATAGATCAGCGTCAGAAATGCCTGCGCCTGATGCATCTGACTGACAGAATCTTCTTCCTGTTCCGGAAGATATTCAGCCAGTAAGAGCACATGCTTCTCGATCGGAAAGCCAAATTCACGGATAAATAATTTATCAGATTTCGAGCTTAATTTCCAGTGAATCCGGCTGACAGCATCGCCGTCATGATATTCACGGATATCGAAAATTTCAGAGGGGTCGTCTCCGGCTTTATTGGCATAAAAATTGCTTTCAGGAGAATAGACAGCCTCGGCAGTCCTGCTGACGGATAAATGCAGTTCTTCCGGAAGGACTAGTAATTCCAGTTCAGAATTGACTCTTTTCATTCTGGTATGAAATAAATGCAGATAATCCAGTATTTTCAGAGGATTGAGCCGAATCGTCACCGCTCCGCAGTATTCCGGCCGGACATAGAATGTTAGTCTGGTAATATTTTTACCGTGCAGAGGAAAATGAAGCCTGACTGTTTCTGTTTTTTGATCAAATGCATGATACACACTCACGGAAGTATGCACTTTCGGGAAAAATAACGGACAGTTGCTTTCTACGATAATCGAAACCGGCACAGAATCATTGACCGTACAGGAAGCTGTATTGCAGGTCAGCGAGGCCTGTGTGCTGAATTTTGCCCAGAGCAGACAGAGTTTCAGAATCACAGGCAGAATCAGCGTACAGAGCAGTAAGACTACTGCAAGCGAATCAATATATAAAACTGAAAAAATAGCCAGTCCGATCACAACAGCAAGATATAACAGCTTGATCAGCCACATGACTGCATTTCACTCCGCATCCGGTACAGGAATTGATTTGATAATTTCCTGTACAATATTCTGTGTCTGTTCCAGACTGTCATCTGTTCCGTGCAGAAGCAGTCTGTGACAAAACACATCGGCACAGATAAAAGAAATATCATCCGGCAGAAGATAATCCCGTCCCTGTGCATAGGCACAGGCCTTTGCCATCTGCATGAGTGCCAGTGACCCGCGCGGACTGATGCCAAGCCGGATTTTAGCATGATTTCTTGTCGCCTGAATCAGATCTACTATATAATGATAAATCGAATCGTTGATATAAACTTCTTCGACTTCTTTTCTCATAGCAAGCAGTTCTTCAATATCGGCGGCGGGTTCGATCTCATCCAGAGGATTGGCATTCTGTCTCGCTTTGAGCAGAGCAATTTCATGTTCCGCCGAGGGATAGCCGAGCGATAATCTGACTAAAAATCTGTCCATCTGGGATTCCGGCAGTCTCTGTGTGCCGACACAGGTAATGGGATTCTGCGTTGCAATCACAATATGCGGATTGGGAAGATCATAAGTAACACCATCCATTGTGACAGCACCTTCTTCCATCAGCTGAAGCAAGGCAGACTGTGTCTTGCTGGATGTCCGGTTGATCTCATCGGCTAATAACAGATTGCAGAACGCCGAGCCTTTCTTGAATACAAAACTGTCTGTATTTTTCTGATACATTGTGAAGCCCGTGACATCAGTCGGCAGGACATCGGGAGTAAACTGGATTCTCTTGCAGGAGAGAGACAGCGTTTTTGAGATGGCCAGTGCAAGAGTGGTTTTTCCCACACCAGGCATATCTTCGAGCAGAATATGACCGCCGGCAAGAATAGCGAGCATGACTTTAAAAATCACATCATTTTTTCCGTTGATGGCTTTCTGGATTTCAAACAGCATATTCTGCAATACAGGCTGTCGGAGCTGAATTCTCATAGTTCTGGTTCTTGGGTGTGTCATTGGAATGATTCGTCCTTTCTTGAGATGAGATAAATGCTCTGTGATTATTATAGCATTTCTGAAAGAAAAATGCAATAGCTTCCGGAGAGGAAATCTATATAATATTTTATCATATTTTTGATCATTTGTCCAGAGATTACGCAATGATTTTGGAATAATTTGATACTTTCCGGAAAATTTTTCTGAAAAATTTTCTCGGCAGAATCTCTCTTTTTTACTATAAATGAGCAAATTTGAAAAGTATTCGTCAAAATGCACAAAAGGAGTCAGTGAATCATGTCCAACAAAGCAGGAAGCGAGCCTCCATTCTGAGCGAAATGAAAAA
>Ga0326513_10001809_pt1 | contig 16149 bp, 19 predicted proteins | sample 2_2465_0518_D_FD_203654 | JGI IMG/M metagenome (GOLD analysis project Ga0326513, IMG submission 203654) | Bovine rumen microbial communities from UC Davis, California, United States - 2_2465_0518 | ecosystem: Host-associated > Mammals > Digestive system > Stomach > Rumen | place: USA... | reverse complement strand
TTGACTTGATGTCTTTCCGCCCTGCTCACACCAACCGTCAGAATAAACTCTGTACCAAGAAGTTCCATTCACATAGTTTTCTGTTAAAATACCTTTTGACGTAGGGACATTAGATAAATCAACATCTGCCTTGCCATTCAAGTCTGTTGCAATTTCATCAATATCAACTTCTATATCTGTTTTTGTTGAAGTAGCAATTACAATATAGTAAAGAACCTTAATAGATTGAGGTTGAACTGTGTTTGAACGTCCGTATATTGGGTTTGATGCTGAAGCCGTTCCTGTTTGGAATGTTCCTGTACCATTATAGTAGAACAAATCACCGCCCAAGGCTCTATAACCATTATTTACTGTAGAATAGCTATGCGTGTGGTCTGGCAACCCAGCCTGAGTTAAATCACCTAAGTTAGTAACCCCACTTGCACCCTCTACAAAGCCTGTAATCTTAGGCAACCTTACAGTTCTATTTGTACTGTTATAAACAAACTTACCACAAACACCGTAGTTTGTAACGCTATCTTGCCAACTTGCTTCTGTTGTAAAATAATTTGCACTTGCATCATAAATACTTGCAATATAATCAACAAAATCACTATATATGCCATTACCGTCAATCAACGCACCGTCTAACAAGTGTAAACCTGCATCTGTCAACGGTATTGTTGATTGAATTATTTCGCCAATATTTCGTGAGCCACCACCACTGGTAAACTCTTCCCAATTAACCGTATCTGTTTCAGGGTCATGATTTACGTTATTGTCGGTTTTTGAAAAATAAATCTTCCCATTTTTTGAACAAAACCCATTAGTATAATAGTCTGTTGCACTATCCCATTCGGGAATGCCTTGTTGTAAAACATAAGCGTTTTGATAACTTAATACTTTATCAACACCTGTTCTTTCTGGAAGTGTTGGAAACTGTTGTGTTGGTGTTACTGCATCTATCCACCCATTAGACCATGCAGATAAGTTTTGAATTGTAGCAACATCACTAGTTCCTACATAAGTACCAGCTTTTGCTGAACCAAATTGACCTATCTCTGGGTCTGCAAGTGTCCCGTCTGCTGTTGCACCAAAAACTTTGGCTGTAACTCTTGTTAATTTTGACATTTTTTATTCCTCTATTAAATTAATTGTGCATCCTGTTGGAGCAAGTAAAACATTTTTATAAACGGCAAGCTGAAAAAGATTATGCATTGAACTAGGATAATGATATGTAACTTCCATTACGCCCCATGTAGTATAAACTTGTCCATTACTCCATTTCCATATTGCATCATCTATATTTTTATTAGTGAATACTATTGAGTTTTTAATAATTTTCAACTTTATTAGTTGTCTATAAATATCATCACCCATTTGGTTTACTTTTGTTCGGGTGTCTTGCCATGCTTTATATGTTAAAAAACCACCGTTATTATCAGCAAAATTAGAGTATAAAGAATAACCACCTTGCCACTGTTCATAAGTATCATCTTGAACATTTGAGTAATTTACAAGGGCGGTATAAGGTTGTTCCCATAGGTCAATGGCGTTGTAATATCTATCAATACCAACCCATTTGCCAACCACATCTAATTGTGCGCCAATGCTTTCTTCAACATTTAAGCAAAGATCTCTTATTTGTAGAATTAAATTGTTTGCAAAGGTTAAATCAGTCATCAATTCTATTAGTTGTCGATTTCTCTTTGACTGATGATATTGCAAAATGATTAAATCTTTTGCCCAATTTTTTATATCTTGTAAATTTTGTAAATAATCCATTATGAACCTGTATTAATTGTTATACGACTTGTATCTACAGCAAATTTGTTTGACAAAGATGATGCAGCAATATAATCTGACCAATTAGTCCCATCTGTTGATATTTCTACATTTAATGCATAAGCATTTCCACCATCAGCAAGTAACGCATTCGCGCAAACCTCTGTCGCCCTTGATGTTTCAGCATCTTCACTAATTCCATAAGTCAAATTTGTTGCAATATATTCTTTTACTCCATCTATATTAATTTCACTTAGTTGTGTGATTACTTGTAAATCAAATTGAATATATAATGGAACGACTGTTGCTCTATCAAAATTAATATTTATAGTTTGCATATTAGAAGCAATGATAGGAACAGTAACACTTCCTCTTGTTCCCGTTCCACCCATATTAGTGTAAATTATATCTGCAATATCTGTATTTGCACCACCTTCTACAATAAGCCATATATAATGTGGTAATGTTCCAGTGGCATCTGTAGTATTTCCTACATTTTGGTGTCCTTGAACCTCTACAACACCATCTAATGCTTGTATGTTTGAAATAATTGTATCTAAGTTATTTTGGCTTTTTATCTCTGTTGAGCGATTTCTTCTTATTCTAAAATCGCTATCGCTTTCTTGCTCATAACCTATTGAAGTAGCCCCAACGCTGTTTATTACATTAGTTACACCTTCTACAATTGTAACTTGGTTTGTTATAGTACCTATAGTTGGCACAACTTCGCCCATTTTTTTTGCTCTAAATTCTTTTGTTGTAGTTCCTGTTGTAAGAGTTGTGCTATCAACTAAATACCAAATATTCCCATTGTCATCTGATAAAGCATAAGCAGAAGCTTCTGGTTCGTTATATGCACCATCTAAACCTTGTAAAGATACTGTTTTGTTGACCGTAATAGCAATATTTTGTAAGGTATATGCACCAGCTTTACGGGTAAGGTAATTAATTTGATAGCGGTTATCTTGTACTGATCCCACACATTTATCAGGATCACAAGAATTATAAACCTCTGTTATTTGTTCTCTTATAACTGATCCTAATTGAGCTAAAAGCTGTATTAATTGACCATCAGGGGTATTAGAGTCAAAGTTTAATATTTCTCCATTTTGTGAATAAATGTCTTGAAAACCTGTTTGTAAATCAGAAACAAGTTGCAAGTTGTCTTTGGTTAATAATCCGTTATACGTCAGTTCATCTGTATCTGCCATAACTACTCCTATATTGCAAAATCAATTGTTATCGGTTCATTAGTAAATTCTGTAAATACTCCGCAATTACAACTATAACTGCGATCTTGTAAGTTACTTGTAAAATTTACAACTGAAATTACACCAATTCTATTTGAAATTGTGTTTATTATATCTGTATCTAAAAGATCTTTTTGACCACGTTTTCCCATTCTAGTAGCCCAATCAATCCCGTTTTCCATAGCAAAAAAGCAATTATACTTCCATTCGTATAATGCAGTGTAAACATCTTGTATTATTTGGTATTGATCTTTTTTGTAATCTCCATAAGAATGTCCGAAACACCATTCTGAACATCCTTCACTATCTTTTCTTATTGCTCTTACTAACATTAGCTTATACTCTTTATAATTCCATTTGTTACTGTAATTGTTTTATTGTCTTGAGAAATAAAAGTTCCTGTTGCTCCGCTTTGATCAACTAAACTTGCACCAGTTATAGTACCCGAAGATGTTGTATTTCCTGTTTGCGTAATATCACCTGTTTGAGTAAAATTTCCAGTTAATGTTGTATCTCCATTAACCTCAATAGTGCTTTCTAGGAGTCTAATATATGTATTTTTGTAAAAAATATTAAAGCAGTCAGCAACCAACTCAATCATATTAGGTAAAGAACGAACCCCACATATAAATATTGCATCTGATAAATTATGGCATCTATCATAAGCTAAGGTTCCACTTTGACCTGTGGAAAACCAGGTTTCCATTTCTCTATCGTTAAAAAGCAATATGCCTTCCATACCTTGAGTAATCGGATATGTTATTCCAGTATTACCCCATCCCATATAATGTACTTTTGCATATATTAAAGGATAATCTTGCAAGACTTGGTTTCCGTCGTCTTTAAGACTTAATAACCTTTTATTTGCAACTCTACATGATACTGTTAAATTTTCAGGATAAAATGTATCTACAATGGCAACCTTTACACAATTAAGATTATAATTAATATTTTCTCTTAATGCTTCTAATGCACTTATTAAAGTAGTTTTATTTGTAAGATTTTGATTATTTAAAGGCATCTAAAACCTCTCGTTCGGATCCATACTTACGTGAATACCCCATTTGTATTTTAATCCTATACCATAAGCCCATCCGTTTTTGAATACAGCTTTATATTCAGCCAAAGGAACACCTTTAATTGCGAAGTCAATTGCCATTCCTTTTACGTGATTGCTTCCCTTGGCACTTCCTTCAGTATTGGCATTATTTTGAGGAGTTCTACAACCACTTAAAATAGTTATTTTCTTACCAGGGTAATTATCATTTAAGAAGTTAGTAAGATTTTCAGCTATTTGCTTACATCTTCTTAGTTTTTCTAACGTTACCGCATCCTTAACATCAGCAGGTTTGTTCTTGCTATTTGAATAAAACATTTCCCACCAAGTTATCCTATTAGTAATTGGTATACGTGGTACTTGACCATTATGGGTTTTAATGTAGGTGTAAATTACTAATATATCACCTGATAGAGGAATGTTAACGGGGGTTGTTTTATTTCCTTTTACTTTAGCAGGTTTTGTGCCCTCAGGATTATTTGTAAGATTGATGTTAGAGTTTGTCAAATATCTTAAGTATTGTAATTGCAATGTGGTTGTTCTCGTTCCACCTACTGAACCTGAAATCATACAGTTATGTGTATAACCAAGAACTTTAAATTGACCATCAAATGCTGCCCAAGTTGATGATTTTATTTCTACCAATTGTCCAACTCTAATTGTTGGTTCAAAAAGCATATTTATTTCTAAAATAGCATCGTATCTTTTAGGTGTATCTAATAAACCAGTTTCGTCACTTATTAAATATGTTTGATAGCCTTCTAAAACTTCATTGTCATTAAGGGTATTAATAACCCCATTATCAACAAAAGTATGACCACCAGTTAATTCATTTATTACCCAAAATCCATTACCTTCAAACACCGTAGGAGAATTAAATGTTCCGTTTAAAACGCCACATTCACCTTGTTTAAGGTTTGGAAATTGAGACACTAGAAACTTATATGCTTCATCAAATGTTGTACCAGCATCGAATGTAACACTTGTATATTGTGTTAATACATCAGGATCTAATACTTCTATTTCTGTAATAAAGTCAGTTCCTTGTCTTTCAGAATAACATTGTTGAATATAACCTAAACATACAAGAGTAAGTGACTCGCCATAACCAGCTTCAAGAGTAAGCATTTTCCTTTTAGTAGGATTTAATAACAATTTGTCTTGATAAATACTTTCTCGTGTTACTGCGTCTAGGTTATATATTGTAATTATTGCCGAATTAACATCAGAAAGAACTGCTTTTGTTACATTAAAATGTATTGTTATAGGATCTGTAACAACTGCATGAAAAACCTCGCCATTTTCTTCCCATTGTAAAGTTAATCGATAATGGCATTGAAATTTATTTGGCAGGTTCATTGTATATTGTTTCCTCTATTTCTTGAACATCATTAGAGTCTAATAAAACCATAATAAAATCACCACTGGTAAAAGCATTTATATTAAACGGATCGGCATTTCCACCTGATAAAAAGCCTATTCCAAATGGTATTATGTTTTTCAAGTGTCTTAATGCATTAAATGTAAGAACTACTTTATTTCCATTATTAATATAATCGTTATATTGAATATCAAAATACCAAGAATTTTGGCTTGCATAGTAATAAAGTCGCATTGTTGCTGTTTCATTATCTTCAAGTCTTAAAGTAAATTTTTGTTTTGGTTCGTCTGTTATTGATGTTATTATTTGCATATATTATTTAGCCTTCTGTAATGCGGCGTTCACTGTTCCTTTTAATAGTGTATAAAATACTCTTATTAATTTTACTTGAGGTAATGTATAACCATTTTTTGTTTTAGATACATTATCTACATATTTTTTAATAGAGTCTTTTGCCTTTTCTATACCCGCTACAAAAGTTCCTTGTGGAACCTCTTGTGCTTTTGCTAATCCGTTTTTTGCTTCCGAAGTATTAGCGGCAATACCTGAATATTTTTTAGAGTCAACTTTTGTGGTTTTTGTAACTGCAACCCTTATTTCTTTTACCGTTACTTCAATATCAGAAATGTATGCATTATTACCTTGATGTGCTGATACACTTTGAATAAAATATTTTTTTTCATATATGTATAACTCTTTTAATACTTCATCCCCAAATGCAAGATTTGTCAAATGAACAGGTAATCTGTTTTGCATCATATAAACAAGCATTTCATATAAAATTGCTTGACGTTTTCCTTGAAGTTGATTTGCCTTTGTGAAGTTGTCATAGATTTTTTTATAGCGATCGTAACTACTTTCAATTTGTTTAACTACGTTTATAGCTGCTTGTGTATAACTGCTTACAGTTCCCGATAAAGAAGAAATAGCGTTTACTGTATCTATCGTTTTTGAAAAAACAGGGTGTTTAATTTTTTCTTCTTCAAATTTTTCCAGAAACTTATAAACGTTTTCGTAAAGAACTTCACCTACACAGCCTCTTAAACGATATATTCTGGGTTTTATGGCAATATGGTCTTGTAAGGTATAATTACTTTCTACCCAGTTGTCTGTAATATCGGCAGATACTGTGCTTGTTTCATCTTGAATATAATCAAAAAGAACAGCAATATATTTCCAAAGTCCACTATATTTATTATTAGTTGTTTCTACATCCATAGAAACAGCGCCACTTAATACTACACCACTATTAAATGCTTGATCTAATCCTGTCATTATCGTTTAGTTCCTGCCAAATATTTATTTACTGCATTGTTTAAATTATCAATTACTACTTGTTGCGGTTGTGGGTTATTATAGAAATGATTTACCATATTGCTATTTACATTTTGATAACTATATCTTAATGCTGAGTCATCAACTGGAGCATTTTCTTGATCTTCGTTATTATCTTTATCTTTCCATAATTTAATTAAGTCGTATACTAAACCAATTGCAAATACTACTTCTAAAATTGTTGCAATTATTGCTCCAATTCCAGTTTCAGCAGTTGCAGCTCCAGCAACCGCAGTTGTAGCCATTTTTGTTCCTTGTTTAGCTAATAATTTTTTGGCTTGTTTGCTACCAAAAAAGCCAAGCATTCTTCCCAAAAAACCTTTACCAGCAGCTTTGCCTACAGTTTTACCAGCACTACCGCCCATCATTCCCAAGCCTAAGCCTGCTAAAAGACCACCGCTTCCAAACATAGAACCAGCTATTCCTAAACCTGCTACTTTTAAAAGTCCTTTTAGAATAGGCATTAAAAGGTTATTAACTCTTAGTGCATGTAATGCTATTATTCCAAATAATCCTGCTATATCTCTAACAGTAGTAACAGTTTTTTCATTGCTAAATGCGTTTGCAAGGTTTAATGCAATCTTAGAGGTTGCATCCATTATTTTTATTGTAATGGGCATTATTGCTTTCAGAAATCTCTGTTTAGCAAGTTCCCATCTCATATTATTTTTTTGTTGTTGTAAAGTGTATTTTGCTAACTCTTTACGTTCTTCTTCTGTTAATTGAAGTTCTTTTGATTGAACAACTAAATCGCTATATTCTTTGTCAGTTAAATTTAAGACATTTAGCCATTCTCTCGATAAGCCCAAATTGTCTAAGACATAAGTCTTTTGAACTTCGCTCATTGATTTAAAGCGTTGTCTTAATGCATTAACAAACTGATCTGAGTTCATCCCCATTGGGTTCATGCCAAGCTGAGCAAAAATAGCTGAGCCTTCGCCTGTCATTCCCAATTTGAATATTCTTTGTTGTAAACTTGTTAAATCACTTGCAACTTGTTCTACAGGCAAATTCATTCCTGACAGTTTTGCAACGCCCGCCATTCTATTTAGCCTGTCTATTGACATTCCTGTTTGGTTAGTAAAGTTTACAAATAACTGATTTGAACGTAAAAGACTATTCCCTAACCTGTCAAGAACTGTAACTACTGCACCTAGGGCGGCAACCAGTTTTACAGACTTCATTATTAAGCCACCAGTTGCTTTTATATTTTCTACAGTTCTTAATGAATTTATCTTCTGAGCAAATGCATTCTTAATGGTTTGTTTTTCTTCATCACTTTGTGCATTTTTTAAATCAGTTAAATATTTCTTTAATAACTTCGCTTTTATACTGGCTGCATCCATACCACTTAATGCTTTTTTAAGCGGTTTTATATCACCAGTTATTCCAAGCTCAATAATTAGTTCTCCAAGTTTCATTATTTGTCAGCCTTGTTCATTTCTAAAAGAGTATTTTTATATTGCCTTGTCATATTTTCAAAATGAAACGATTTCATAACTTCGTCTATGGGGGCGGCATAGATGGCGGAGGGATTGCCACCATACCACCTCGCTTTTGCAAGCGTATAAATTATCATTTCCTCTTTAGTTACTGTAAATTTAACAATTGGGCAATTTTCCCTGTTTGTATGTGGGTTTTCCACGTAGAAACAAGGCTTTTCAAAAAAGGGCGTAAGTTTTCCTCTACGCACGCCAAAATTATCTCATAATAATCTTCCCTTGCTTCAGGTATTGCCTTATTATCAAACAATTCTAAATCTATTTTATATGTACTTTTATAAGTACAATACTTTAAGCATTCAAAAACTACTTCGTTAAATTCCTCTGAGCCATCCAACGCTAATAAAGTATTTTTAATAAACTCTATAATGCCTGAAAGATCTATATCTTTATCTAATAAATCTTTTCCTCCACCTTCTTGAACCTTTAATCCAATTGGGTGTTTTATAAGTTCTTTTGAGATAACTTGTTTTAATCTCAAAACATCTCTTGTGGATGCACAATTAATTACTACTCTGTTTCCAGTATTTGTTGCGTTAAATTCTTTCATTTTATCCCTCCAGATTTAATTTTATAAAGAGTTTTTGAGCGTACAGGATAAATCCCTCGCCTACAATAAGAAACTCGTCTTATTTAGTTTCCTATACGCTCAGCTCTCTTAAACTATACTTCTTTCTGCATTAGCAAATTGGAATACATATTCTACTACTGCTTGGTCTGTATTACCAGCCACGTCGATTGACATATTTGGCTTTTTAGAAATCATACCACCCCTTAATAGATAAGTGTTATATGATACATTTCCAGCACCATCACCAACTTGTTTTACTACAGATCCATTTGCGAGAATTGTACCTGCAAACCCTTTTGACTTAGGTATCATGCCATTAAATCGTTTATCATCACCACTTGACATTAAAATTCTTATTGTCAATGTAGCATTGTTCCCTTTTTCATCAAGTGCAAATATTGTATTACCATTTTTACCTGTTGACATCTGGAACATTTCGTTTGGAATATCAAGTGTTCCTATCGTATTATCGGCAAAGTCAACTACGGGTAAATCATTAATGATAACAATATCATCACCTGTTAATGCGTATGTCGTCATCTTTTTTACTCCTTATGCTGAAATATTTACTATTACGTCTGAACTATGAATTGCCCCTGCTGTTTTCACTGCAATCTGAATTAAAGGTGCTTTTCTTTCTTCTCTATCTGCCTGAGATTGTTGAGAAATAGGCAAGCTATAAATATAATAGCCTTTTTCTAATATATTTCTTTTGAAATCTTCTGGGTTTCCAAAAGGAATTGGCGTTTCATCGCTCCAACCTACACCAGTACCAATGTAACCATTTCTTACACCTTGTGCTAATGAAGTTTCATAAGCGTTTTTAAGTCCTGTCATACCTGCTTCGGTTTGAGGAATTTTAGTGTTAGTTTTTCTCAAATAGTTAAAACCAACAACTTCTAAATCTTTTTTCAGCCATAATTGACCTGTTGCATCGTCTGTATATCCATTGTTATTATTAGATAATACAACTCCAAGACCCTCTAATGAACCATATATATCAACTCCGTTTGTTTTAGCAGAATTTACATAAGTTTGATTTAAGTTCAAATCAGGTAAAATTCCAGTTAATGTCTTTAAGTTCATTGTCAAACAAGTATCTACACCAGTATAGTTTGTTGAAGAAGCTATTGTTGAATAAGTTGCAATAGCTTGTTTTGAACCATTTGCACCTGCATAAGAATAAGCCAATGTTCTTGTTTTCCCATTTCCAGCAGACTTGATGTTTGCACCTAATTCGGAAATGTTTTTAAGTGATTGTATGCCTTCATAGTATATATGGTCTTTTCCTTGTATTGCAGTTGAGTTTGCTAATATCAAAGAATTTTCGCAAAATTGAGTTGTTAATACTCCACCAAAGAACGCCATTTCTTCTGCTTCTGCAACGGCTTCTGCCAATGTTGTTCCTGATGCATCTGCCCCTTGCACTGTTGTTACATTTGCACCGTCTAAATATGAAGCACCATATAAATCTGTGCCTGCACCAGTAGTTGTTTTTAATACAAGTTCGCTATCTGCACCATATCTTCTTGAAGAAAACTTGATTTTATTAGTATCAACAACTTCAATATCACAATCTACGTTTGTGTTTTTTAATACTGTAACTACATCTTTTACATCTTCTATGCCAGATAAATTAAGTCCAGATAATGTGTAATCTGTGCCATCTACTCCTATTGTTAAAGACCCATTTGTAACAAGTTTCAATGCTGTAATTTTTGTAGATGTAATTGCTACGGTAGTTTGATTTTCTGCTATTGCGTTTGTTCCATTATAGTGGAATACAAATAATGAACCCTCACCAGTTCTTAAATTGAAAGCTGGTGTAAACAATGCTCTTGCCATCTTGCTTGTTAAACTGTTTGTACCATATACAGCTTCTACATCTGCTGATGAAATTGCAACCAAGTATGGGTCTATACTTGTTGTAGGTTCGTTAGAAAATAACGCAATATTATTTGTTTTGTACTTTGATAACCCTTGTGGCAATGCCGATAAAGATATGTTTATGACATTCCCTAACGCTATTTGTGTCATTCTTTACTCCTTTTTTTTATTAATTATTCGTTACGATATTATCTTTAATCGTAAAATCTGCAAATTGATTTGTTTCTGTGCTTGCTTGTGTTCTAAATGTATCATAGTAATCTATTGGCATTACCTTTTCATGCCATGACAAGCAATTAAATCTTATTGTAAATCTATTTATATCAGAACCGCCCTCTAAACCCGATGTGTTAAAAGTATTAGACATCTTACTTATTCTGAATTGATATTTGTCTTGTAATTGTTGACTATATGTACTTGTTAAAGAAGCCTGTACTTCCCAAAATCTCTGTCTTGCTTCGTTATTTTTAGAATAAACATCAACTTGCATTTGTCTTTGTTCATTCAAACAAACCCTTTCATAATATACAAGTTCGTTATTTTCATATCTTTCAAAATGCTCACATCTATTGGCAAAGGTGTTTGTACTTATTGTAGATACGGTTATTTGCAAATTTGGAGTATTAAATAATTTTACGTTTTGTCCTCTTATTACCACCGTAGGAATTTCATTACCATTTGCATCAAAACCGTAATTTTCGGGCAATACTAAGTATTTTCTTATTAAATCTACTATTATTTTTTCAACTTCAATTTGCATCATAGTCCCTTACTAATTGATACTCAATAAACCCATTTAGCGAATAATCTTTAATAGCCATTACCTTATATCGTTTATTATTAAAAGTAACCTTATCTGCTGTATTTAAATTAAGAGTTCCTGCTACTGCGTGTATCCATATCCACTCCCAAGACCTTTGTCCCTCTGGCTTTGATATTAGTTGTTCATCTCTTAATGGTTGCCATACACCCATAAAGTTGATTGTTTCATCTTCAAAAGAAACATCACCATCTGTAACAGATTGTTTTCTTTTAATGAGCTGTAAAGGTACTTGCCAACCAGACAGCGTTCCTGCCATGTTAGGCATGTTTGTTAAACTAGCTAATGGATTATAGTTATAAGTCATTTACTTGCCCTTTACGACCTCTGTACGCCCTCTTATGATAACTTTTGGTCTATTATCTTTAACTTCTTTTTTAACTTCTTTTTTAGTTTCTTTTTTAGTCATAATCTTCAACCTCAAAATCTATCTTTTGTCTTAATTCGCCAGTATCTAGTAATGGTTTTGATGAACCTTTCATCGCAACTGTAAATGGGCTGTTTGGTTTCCATTGTCCAAAGCCCTCGGTTTCAAATGCCTGTAAAACTATTTCTTTTGCACTTAAACCAAGCATTGTTGCTAGAGTTCTCATATCACCAGTTTTTATGAAATACTTGACGATATAATCAACATCTTTTGTATCTAATTGATTTTTTAATTCTTTTATTATTGCATTTTTTCGTGATAATGGCATTTGCAAGAATGACCTTGCTGGAATGTGTATATATCCATCACCGCTTTTTTCTAGTTTTGGCAAGCCTAACTCTTTTGCTGTCAAAGATAAAAACCCTGCCATTTTTTGTGTTATTTTAATATCACACCCAAATTCTTGAATTGCACCCAAACCAGCATTATCAAGGTCTTCCCCTCTTTCATCAGAACCACCTTTATCGGCAAGTAAACCCACCTTTATGCCATGCTTTTTTGACATAGCTTCTATAAGTTTTTTTAACTTGCCAAATTTTATATCTGCTTTAATTTTAGTCAAAGGTTGTTCTTCCTTTTGAAAGTATAATGTTTCCTAATAAGAATGGCCTTATAAGTGATAAATATTTTCTTCCATATCCGTTTTGTGCATACATACTAAATGATGGGTTGTTTAGCATCCATTGAGGTATTGCATAACTTTCAGATACGCTTCCAACAGATTTACTTTGAACTATTCCACCACCACCCATTGGCGACATAGCATTTTGAAAATCTATGGTTAAGTAATATGCAACCAGATATAAAAATATTAGCTTTGCTTTACACTTATCAGAAAATAAACCCTCATTAAAGTTTACACTTGCTTCTGCTATTGCATTTAAAATATCTGCATCTTGGGTATAATTAAGTACATTTCCATTATATGTTGTCCAATCGTCTGTTACTGTTGGTAAAGACGTTACACTATCTTTTTTACATTGATAAAATTGTCCATTATAATACACAATGTCATTTTTATTATAAGTTTTGTTTTCATATAAAGGAAGATAAACAGGTGTAAATCTCGGAAATTGTGCTTTAAAATCTTCTGGATATATATTCATTTTCAAACCTTTTTAGAATAAGCATAGGGGGTTTCCCCCCTACACCTATTTTGCTTTTTTGGAAGTATTTTTAGTTGTTTTAACTTTTGCCAACTGTTCTTTAAGTTTTTTGTTTTCTTCTTCCAAGTTGGCAACTTGTTCTTTTGATACATACTCTATTACATTAGGATGGTTTAAAAGCAATTTTGCAGTTTTATCATCAACATCTTTGACTTCACCTGCTTTAATAAACTCTAAACCATACATAATTGAATATGCATTTTTGTTTTCTACTTTCATTTTTCCCTCTCTTTGTTTGATTATTGTACGTCTGCATATAACATAGAACCAATACGTTTTACATAAGGTGTTGTGAATTGACCCTCTGCATCAGAAATCAAATCTAAAGCACCTTGTGGGAACAACGGATATGGGGTATATGGTTTCGGTAAGTGCATAATCAAATTGTCTTCGTCATTATTATAGAATACATAACGACCTTTAGTTGCATCACCACCAGCTGTTGCACCAGTGCAATAAGTTGCATGAACAATTTTGAAATCTTGTCCAACAATACCTTGAAATGCTCTTTCCATTACAGACAATCTTGTTTCACCATAAGCACCATAAGGTTGTTGTAATGATAAGTATGCTTTTTGAGGAATTAACATTCTGTTGAACATCATTGTTCCGTCTGAATTAGTTGCATAAACACCAGCTACACTTCCTAAGAATGTTTGGAATTGTGCATCTGTCATTGTGTCTAGTTCAGCTGTCATCAATGTAGTATTTACTGTTACGTTAGGTTGATTTAACAAACCAAAAGATTTGCCATCGCCTAAGCCTTTGAATGTAGCTTCCTGCAAACCTAAGTCCCAGATTTTCTTTCTTGATTTTTCGTTTTCTTCGATAATTGAGAAAGTTTCTGCGTTGATTGAAGCCATTTTAACTAATTCATTTCCAACAGTATATTTCATACGCCAGAAGTTGTTAGGAATTGTTAATGCACCAATTTTGATGTTAGAACTTGCATCTGCATTAATACCTGATGCTGTCGGCTCAATTAAGCCTGATTTGAACGGGTCACCAACATAAGCTGATGCAAATTGTGTTAAGTTAGTTGAATAAGCACCAGTTCCTACTTCAATTTTAACGAAGTCAGAAAGTTTTTGTCCCATTAATTCATAGTATAATTTGTTTACTACACCTGATACTATTTGTGTAGTTGTTTCAATAGCTTGTTCAAAACCAGCTGTTGTTCCGATACCAGAGTTTGATACTTGCAATCTCATAGTATCAGCGTATTGTTCTTCTGTTAATAAACCAATTTTATTTGTCATTTTTCTACTCCTTATGATGCAACGCCTAAAGTGAAGTCCAGTTTAACTTGAATTAAATCACCTGATGCTGTTGCTTTTGTTAATGCGATACCACAGAAAGCGTTTTTTGATGTTGTGGTATCATCGACCTTAATACCTGAAATAATAAATTGTAATTTGTCCCCTACGTCAACTGCTGAATTTGCTTCACACCAAACTACATCACCAGTTTTAGCAATAGCAAATCTTTCGCCTACTTTAACTTCGGGTTTTCTTACATTGTAAACTACCATTCCGTAAGGAACGTCTGTAACAGCACATGCAACACATACTGGGTGGTCTGTACTTGTGCTTGAAGCATACAATTTAACAAACTGACCTGCTTTTAGTGTGTCTGTTGCTGTTGCTGAATAAAATTCCACATTGTGTTCTTGTGGAAGATTAGGTAATAAAGCATATTGTCCTTTTTCAGGAGTAATGCTTGTACCTGTTAATGAAAATGCTTGTGTCATTTTTTCTACTCCTTTTGTTATTAGTAATTATTTCCTAGTTCAATTCTGTCTGCTCTAGAAACATAGGTTTTTGCTTGTGATTTTCCGCCATAAATTGCTTTTCTGACGTCATCCATTGAATTTTTCGCTTTTTTGCATTTGTTTTCGACCTTTTCTTCTTCAACGATTTCTTCTTCGTCTTCGTCTTCTTCTTCGTCTTCTTTGTCTTCGTTTTTAGCTTTTTTGTTTTTTACTTCTTTTTCTTTTAGTTCTTCTTTTTCTTCTTCTTCAAGTTCTTCATTTTTGGCTTTTTTGTTTTCAGCTATTTCTTTTTCTTCCTCGAACTCTTCGTCTCTTTCTTCTTCATCAACTGCATTTGCTACAATGCCTTTAATAAAGTTTTCTAAGTCTTCAAATACTGTCATGATTAAGTCTCCTTTACTATTGTTTACTTTTTTATCTAATTTCTCTTGTATCATTTTTAGACTATACTCGGCATTTCCACCAAGTTGTCGTTGCCATGCACCCTGCGTGGGCGACCATCTAAAACCATGAGATTTTAATATACTTCTTGTGTCTGCATCTGGTTTCCCATCAAATTTTAATTGCAACCTGTTCAAGTCTGCGTTTCTTTCTATTTGAAAGCCATGTTTTGATGTTTCGCTTGCTGGTCTGTTCGTTTGTGCTGTCTTATTCTTATGAATGTCAATTACTCTGTCAATAATTCTTCTTTTTTCAGCACTATCTACACCTCTCTTATACTTTTGAGCAAGTTTGCCTATTGCGTTTACATCATCAGCACTTATTCCTGCCTTACTTCCTTTATATGTATCTTCCTTAAATTCAAAGTTTGACATTATGGCTTCTGCATATTCTCTTCTGGCTTTAGTTAATTGTTTTTTATACTTTTCTGCATCAGCCCATGCTTCTGCATACTCTTTATTGCTTATTCCACTTTGCCATCTTTTACTAGAAGCATAATCATATTTCTTTTTAATATCTTTGTATGTTGCTTCTGCTGTAGATAAATCAGTCTTTGTTGCAAGGGCTTTTGTTTCTTTATTGTCCCCAGCATTAAGGTATTCTCTTATTGCCTTTTGCATGCCCTTTTCTGTACTATATGACTTGCTAGTTTTGTTGCTAAAGTGAACCGTAAATCTTGATTTATCGTCATGCGACCAATCGTCAACAACTGCGAATTTATCACCCTTTCTATATGATTTAAGGTTTTTACTATCAAGCATATAACCTTTTTTGTCA
>Ga0326513_10001808_pt1 | contig 16159 bp, 12 predicted proteins | sample 2_2465_0518_D_FD_203654 | JGI IMG/M metagenome (GOLD analysis project Ga0326513, IMG submission 203654) | Bovine rumen microbial communities from UC Davis, California, United States - 2_2465_0518 | ecosystem: Host-associated > Mammals > Digestive system > Stomach > Rumen | place: USA... | reverse complement strand
CCGGTTTTGCATCTCCTGATAACGCTTTGTATTCATCTACAGTCATTGTGGTACGTTCATCATCAGGTATTGCTTCGCCGTGCGTGTATGTTTCTTCAATTGTACAACTTAGTGTATTGATTTTTAAGATGCCAAGTTCTTTCGTTGTTAAGTATGCATATTTCCCATTAATATGTATATCTGTGATGGTTTTATCTTTAGATGTGAGTTTCTCTTTTAAACCGATTATAGTCGTTACCTCTTTTGTAAAGTCTGATGGCAAAAAGTCTATGGTATAGTCCTCATATACGATTAGTAATTTTTTGGCCGTTTTGCATGCAGCAATATTTATAATGTTTTGAGATGTAAGACCTGTGAGCTTGTTGTGTTCTGCAACAGAATGGTCTGTCGCGTTATATGAGAAGAGATTCCCATCACACAATACAAATATGTGGTTGCCGAATGGCTCAACTTTTGTTATATTTGTGTAGGAATTATAAAGCCTCCATGTTCCTGCTGGTTCAGCGAAAACTGATGCGATACATAGTAGCAGGAATAAATGAAAAGTTATGAATGTCTTATTCATAGTTAATCAGGTAGTCATTAATTGTTTACTTTTCCTCCGATTTGTTTCATTACATCATTGTTGAGACGTTTGCGCTCCGCATCACGCCACCAGCCCCATTTGTTGAAGTATTTTATTATGCTTATGATGTGAATGAACATTAAACGCAGTTCCTTCCTGGAGCCTCTTGTAAATGTATGATAAATAGACACTTTTGGATAAAAAAGTGTGTCGTATTTCTCATGCATCCGTCTAGTAAAGTCGATATCTTCAGCATAAAGAAAGAAACGTTCGTCGAATAACCCAATTTCTTTCACTGCATTGGTTCTTAAAAACATAAAACATCCAGACAAAAATGATACATTTAAAGTTTTTGTGAAGCCAGATTGTGTCAATTCACATGTTTGATTTCTTCTGCGTATCATCCATTCTGGTAATGCAAATCTTCCAATTATATCTGTTGGGGTCGGTAATAAACGAGCTAATCGTTGTATTTGTCCGTTTGGATACATAACCTTAGGCATAATTTGTCCTATGGTGTGGTTTTCATCCATGTATTTTTTCAAAGCAGGAATAACTTCTGGGCCGAACCAAACGTCTGGATTTACTACAAGATGATAGTCCGAACCAATTTCTATTGCAGCTTTCAAGGCAACGTTATGTCCTCCACCGTAGCCGTTGTTTTTATGGGGAAGATACATTAGTTGAAACCCCTGTGAGACTTTTGCCACCAATTCTGGCTCACCTTTTAAAACGCGGTCTGCAAATTCTTGTAATTCCGACTTTAATTCAAGCATATCTTCGCTGTGGTCTATAACATATACGATGTCCACAGGAGAAGCAAATAGGCTCCTCAACACAGGCTCAAAGTCTAGCAGATGGTGGTTATATGTGACAATCGATGCGGTAATCATCATATACATAACGTGCGTACGCAAAGGTTTATTGTATAAGTCGTACAAAAGAACATAGAAAAAAGATTACTAGGGGTAAAAAATGTTAAAACGTATAAAATTATGTCATTATGGATGTGTTTCTCTTTGAGAATTTTGTAACTTTGCAGCTTGAAACTAAATGAATGTCAAAAAGTTTTTTAAAGACATCACACACGTATTGGAAATTACATAAAAAATAAGATGAAAAAAATTATGTTTTTTGTTGCCATAACTGCAATGTTAGCATCATGCGGTGGTGGCGGTGGTCGCCCTCAGTTTGGCGACAATGAATTCCCTGTGAAGGCTGTTGGAACTTCGCAAGTTGATATGCAATCTACATATCCTGCATCTGTTAAGGGTGTGCAGGATGTGGAAATTCGCCCGAAAGTTCAAGGCTTCCTCGTAGAAATTCATGTAAAAGAAGGACAGACTGTGGGAGCTGGTCAACTATTGTTCGTTATTGATAATGTTACGGCTCAGGCTAAGGTGCGTCAGACTCAAGCTGCTGTAAATGCTGCGCAACAACAGGTAAATACGACAAAACTCACATACCAGAACTCACAAAAGTTACATGCTAACAATGTAATTGGTGATTACGAGTTGCAGACTTCAAAGAATAACTATGAGAGTGCACAGGCACAGTTAGCTCAGGCGCAGGCCTCTTTGGCTTCTGCGAAGGAGGAATTGACTTTTTGCTATGTAAAAAGCCCTGCTAACGGAGTGGTCGGAACTTTGCCTTTTAAGAAGGGCGCATTGGTTAGTGGCTCTAATGTTTTGACAACTGTGTCCAATATATCTTCGATGGATGTGTACTTCTCTGTGACAGAAAAAGAGGCTATGATTCTTTCAAGGGAAGGTCTTGGTAGTTTGCCAAATGTAAATTTGAAGTTGGCAGATGGAAGTATATACCCTCATGAAGGTAAAGTTACAAAAATGAGCGGAGTGATAGATCAGACAACAGGTTCAGTACAACTTATTGCTTCTTTCCCTAATACAGAGAAGATACTGAAGAGTGGCGGTTCTGGTACAATTATTATCCCTCGTAGCAATAGCGATGCCATTATTATTCCGCAGAGTTGCGTGTCTGAGTTGCAGGATAAGAAGTTTGTCTATATCCTCGGCAAAGACAACAAGGTGAAATACACGGAAATTAAGGTGGATCCCCAAAACGATGGCAATACTTTTATTGTGACCGATGGCCTGAAAAAAGGTGATAAATATATCACCAATGGTATTACCAAACTCCATGATGGTATGGAGGTCGTTCCTATTACACCAGAGAAGTATCAACAGAAGATTAACGATCAGGCTAAGGCTATGAGTGCTGGTGATATCGTAGGTGCTATGAAAAAATAAAAGGTGAAAAAGTAAAAAAGTAAAATATGACTTTTACAACATTTATAAAACGCCCGGTACTCTCAACGGTGGTTTCCATTGCCATTGTGCTGCTGGGTTTTATCGGATTGGTGTCGCTGCCTATAGAGCAGTACCCCAATATTGCACCGCCTACTGTCGTTGTGCAGACACAGTATCCTGGTGCTGATGCCGAGACTGTGAAGAATTCTGTGATCACGCCGCTTGAGGAAAGTATCAATGGTGTGGAGGGAATGGATTATATGACCTCTACGGCTTCGTCGGGTTCGGCTCAGATTACTGTAATGTTCCGTCAGGGTATGAATGCCGATATGTGTGCTGTGAATGTGCAAAATCGCGTGTCTCAGGCACAGGCCCTTCTGCCTGCTGAGGTAACGCGTGTGGGTGTAACGGTGACGAAACGTCAGTCCTCTCAGGTGATTATGTATACCCTAACATCCGATGGACGTTATGACGACCAATTCCTGACGAATTATGCCAACATCAACATTATACCGGCTTTGAAGCGTATTCAGGGTGTAGGTGATGTGATGAGCCCTGGTATGAAGACCTACTCAATGCGTATCTGGCTGAAGCCTGATGTGATGAAGCAGCATGACTTGATGCCAAGTGATATTGCCAACTTGATGGCAGAACAGAATATCGAGGCTGCCCCTGGTACCTTTGGTGAACAGTCGGATGTGGCTTTTGAGTATTCTCTGCGCTATACAGGTCGTTTGAAGACAGCTGAAGAGTTTGGTAATATCATTGTTCAGAGTAATCCAGATGGTACGACACTGAAACTGAAGGATGTTGCACGTATCGAGTTGGGCGGTTTAATGTATTCCGTCTCGATGAGAAACAACAACCTGCCTTCTGTGATGGGTATGGTACAGCAGATTGCTGGTTCTAACGCTAACGATATTGCCAAGCAGGTGAAGGCAGAGCTTGACGAACAGGCGAAGCTCTTCCCGCCGGGTATGGTGTATAAGATCAATTACGACGTGACAGAGTTCCTCTATGCTTCTATTGAGGAGGTGGTGTTCACGCTCTTTATGACTCTGGCACTCGTATTCCTCGTGGTGTATGTCTTCCTGCAGGATATGCGTTCTACGCTGATCCCTCTGATTGCCGTACCTGTGTCTCTGATTGGTACGTTCTTCTTCCTCAATGTGATGGGATTCTCCATCAACCTGCTTGTACTTTCCGCCTTGCTATTGGCTATCGCCATTGTAGTGGACGATGCTATCGTTGTGGTTGAGGCTGTACATGCTAAGTTGGATCAAGGTTACAAGAGTTCACTGACAGCATCTATTGATGCCATGAATGAGATATCTGGTGCCATCATCTCCATTACTCTTGTGATGGCAGCTGTGTTTGTGCCAGTATCATTTATAGGTGGTACCTCGGGTTCATTCTATCGTGAGTTCGGTGTGACGATGGCAATCAGCATCATCATCTCGGCTTTGAATGCCTTGACCTTGTCGCCTGCACTTTGTGCTATCTTCCTGAAGCCCCACGATGCCGAAGGACATGAAAAGAAACTGTCTCGTGTGGATCGTTTCCATCAGTCATTCAACGTAGCTTTTGATACGACTATCGGTAAGTATAAGAATATTTTGGAGAAACTGGTGCGCAAGCCACTGACTATCATTGCTACGGTATTGGTAGGTATTGTTGTGCTGGGTGTCATGATGTTTACCACCAAGAGTGGTCTTGTGCCTGATGAGGATACGGGTACCATCTTCTGTACCATCTCTATGCCTCCTGCCACCTCTGTGGCTCGTACGCGTCAGATTATTGATGAGGTGGACTCCATTCTTGCTGCAGATCCGGCTATCATGAGTCGTGAGCAAATTCAGGGTTACAATTTCATCGCAGGTGCTGGTTCCGATCAGGCCACGTTTATTATGAAACTGAAACCGTTCAGTGAGCGTCAGAAGGGCTTGTGGTGGAAGATCAGTGGACTGTGGGAAGGCGACGGTATATATCGTTTCTTCCTCAATCCTTACGATGCTACGGGTGTGATTGCCCAGATATTCATCAAGACATCACATATCAAAGATGCCCAAGTGTTGGCATTCTCACCCCCAATGATTCCTGGTTACTCGTTGAACAGTGGTATATCAGTGGTGATGCAGGATCGTACTGGTGGTAGCCTGAGCAAGTTCTACGATATTGTGAAGGAGTTTCTGGCTGAGCTCAACAAGCGTCCTGAGTTCCAGGCAGCCCAGACATCTTACAATCCAAACTATCCACAATATATGGTGAAAGTGAATGTGGCCAAGTGTAAGCAGAGTGGCATCTCGCCAGCTACAGTCCTTTCCACCTTGCAAGGTTACTATGGTGGACTTTATGCCTCCAACTTCAATGCCTATGGTAAGCTTTATCGTGTGATGATCCAAGGCGCACCTGAAACCCGTATGACGGAGGCTTCACTAAATAGCATATATGTGCGTACTACTGAGGGTATGGCTCCCGTAAAGGAGTTCTGTAATCTGGAGCGTGTTTATGGTCCGTCTAACATAAATCGTTTCAACCTGTATACCTCTATTAATGTGACAGGTACGGTTGCCAATGGCTATTCTACTGGTGAGGCTATTCAGGCTCTCCGTGATGTGGCTGCAGTGACACTGCCAGCCGGTTATTCTTATGATTTTTCTGGTCTGACACGTGAGGAGGCGAAGGCGTCCAACACTACAGGTATAATCTTCCTGCTCTGTTTCATCTTCATCTATTTGATTCTGTCAGCCCAATATGAGTCATACATCCTGCCACTGTCTGTACTGCTGTCTGTACCCTTTGGACTAGCGGGTTGTTTCCTATTTACCAATCTCTTCGGACATGCTAACGATATCTACATGCAGATATCGCTGATTATGCTGATTGGTCTGTTGGCAAAGAATGCCATTCTAATTGTACAGTTCGCTCTTGAGCGTCGTCAGACGGGTATGGCTATCTCATGGTCTGCCGTACTGGGCGCCGCAGCCCGTCTGCGTCCTATCTTGATGACATCCTTGGCTATGGTTATCGGATTGTTGCCTATGATGTTTGCTTCTGGTGTAGGTAAGAATGGTAACCAGACGCTGGGTGCCGCAGCTGTAGGCGGTATGCTGATTGGTACTATCTTACAGCTTTTTGTTGTTCCTACTTTGTTCGTCATCTTCCAATCTCTTCAGGAGAAGATCAGGCCGATGAAGTTCGAAGACGATAATGTTGCTGTAAGTTCTGAGTTGAGGCAGTACGCAATTTCAGCTGGTGCTATCAGTGACGCAATTAGTGAGAACAATCCTAATTATGTAAAATGATAAGGAGGAGTGAATGATGAAAAATAATCGAAAATATAGAATGTATCAAAAACGGATAGTCTATGCTGTTTGTCTTATGATGCTTGTGGTTTCTATCATGTCATGTAGTCATGGTAAGAGCTTGTGGTCAAAGTATGAACGTCCGGACAGCCTGCTTCATGCAACAGCAACAAGTAGTGCTTTGCGTGATGCCGCTGGGATCGAAGGTGCTGATTCCGTAGGCTTTGGTGGAGTAAAGTGGCAGGAAGTCTTTACTGACCCTCAACTGCGTACTCTTATAGAGAAGGGATTAGAACAGAATGTCGATATATTTGAAGCATCAGCAAATGTTCAAAAGATGGAGGCCGCATTGAAAGCTGCTCGTTTGGCATTCTTGCCACAAGTAACATTCACACCTTCTGGTACTTTGGCAAAGGTCGTTTCTGGAGATAAAAAAGGTGACTGGAACAAGTCGTATGCTATGCCCATATCAGCGTCATGGACAATAGATATATTTGGTAGTATATTGGCAACTAAACGTGGAGCTGAGGTACAACTCGAAATGATGAAAGATTACCAACATGTAACTCGTTCTATGGTTATATGTGGTATAGCGAATTGCTATTATACATTGTTGATGTTAGATCGTCAGCTCGAAATATTAAATGATATGGAGGCATTAACTGCCGAAACATATCGTATGATGAAACTGCAGAAGGATTTGCGAGGTGCTAAAGAGACTGCTGTGATTTCTGCTCAGGCCGCAAATCTTTCGGTAAAGACTGATATTATAGATATGAAACGCCAAATACGTGAGACGGAGAATACGTTATCAACTCTCGTAGGTATGCATGCTCAGAGTATTTCTCGAGGTAAGTTGGCAGATCAGAATTTGCCCGAGAATTTCTCTACAGGTATCGCTTTAAATGTGCTTTCTGCTCGTCCTGATGTACATGCGGCAGAGATGAAACTTGCAAATTGTTTCTACGATGTTAAAAAAGCTCAGTCGGCATTCTATCCAAGTTTAAAAATCACAGGAACTGGTTCGTTTACTAATAGCATGGGAAACGCGGTATCAAATCCTGGCTTCTTTTTGGCTAATTTTGTAGCTGGACTTACGCAACCTATATTTATGAATGGTCGTTTAATAGCTCAGTTGAAGGTAGCGAAGTTGTCATACGAAGTGGCGGAAAAAGAATGGAGACAGATTATTCTGGAGGCAGGAGCTGAAGTGTCTAATTGCCTCGTTGAGTATAATAGCAGCAAAGAAATGGAGGAACTTGAACGTCGGCAAGTAGAGGCCCTGGCAAAGAGTGTTGACTATACATTGATGCTTTATAAAATGGGAACGTCCTCATACTTGGAAGTAATCTCAGCACAATCCTCGCTTCTAAATGCCGAGATATCACAAGTAGTAGATGAGTTTAATAAGATGCAGGCAGTAGTTAATCTATATAGCGCCTTAGGAGGGGGCAGAGAATAAACGATGAGTAATATTTCAGATAAGGCAGTAATAAGTCCCAATGCTAAAATAGGACAAAATGTTACTATCTATCCTTTTGTATATATAGAGGATGATGTTGTTGTTGGTGACGATTGTGTGTTGTACCCTAATGTGAGTCTTATGAATGGAACACGTTTGGGCAAGAGAAATAAGGTGCATCAAAATGCTGTTATCTCTGCTATTCCACAGGATTTTCACTACAGAGGTGAGAATACAATATGCGAAATTGGTGAAGGTAATATCATTCGTGAAAATGTAGTTATAAGTCGTGCTACATATTTAGAGGGTAAAACCCTGATTGGTAATAGGAACTTTATAATGGAAGGTGTGCATATATCGCATGATGTCCATATAGGGAATGAGAATGTGCTTGGTTATGGAACAAAAATTGCTGGTGATGTTGAAATACACAATTACGTGATTTTCTCATCAGGTGTTATAGCAAATCCTGGTGTACGTGTAGGTGATTGTTCTATGATTCAGTCTGGTTGTAGATTTTCCAAAGATGTCCCACCATACATTGTGGCTGGTAGCCATCCTATAAAATATGGTGGTATTAATGGTTTTGTTATAGATCAGAGCGGTATTAATGAGAAGATAAAGTCTCATATAGCAAATGCTTATCGATTGGTTTTCCATGGACAGGATGATATTCTGAATGCATGTATACAAATAGAGCAGCAGGTACAATCAAGTCCGGAAATAGACAAGATCGTCAAATTCCTAAAGACATCAAAGTTGGGAATAATAGGGAAGTAATAGTTAAAAAATATTAAAATAGCATGCTTCGGTATAAGGTAAACCCTATAATGTAGATTATTTTTTATACCTTTGCAGCCGATTTTCGTTAACGTCACCGCTGGTACTCGACTACGTGACATGGATTAAAAAACAATAAAATAGTAAGAACATGGATTTAATCAAAGTTGCTGAAGAAGCATTTGCAACCGGCAAAAAGTTCCCTGAATTCAAAGCAGGTGATACTGTTACTGTCGCTTACAAAATTATCGAGGGTTCTAAGGAACGTATTCAGCTCTATCGTGGTGTCGTAATTAAGATTTCAGGCCACGGAGACAAAAAGCGTTTTACAGTACGTAAAATGTCTGGAACTGTCGGAGTAGAGCGCATTTTCCCAATTGAGTCACCAAATATTGACTCTATTGAAGTAAATAAGGTTGGTAAGGTTCGTAGAGCTAAGCTGTACTACCTGCGTAATCTTACAGGTAAGAAGGCTCGCATACAGGAAAAGCGTATAGGACTTACCGCCGAGTAAGAAAGAAATCCTTAATCATCGTAGCACATTCTTCTTCAAGAATACTGCTGGTGACTTCTGTTTTAGGATGGAGTGATAATGGGGCTACCTTTTGGTATCCCCTTTTTTCGTCTTTGCAACCATATACCAATCGCGAAATCTGACTCCAACCTAACGCTCCGGCGCACATGGCACATGGTTCTACAGTAACATAAAGTGTACAGCCTGTGAGATATTTGCCACCTAAGGCATTGGCTGCGGCGGTAATGGCCTGCATCTCAGCATGAGCGGTAACATCGTGTAATTTTTCCGTAAGGTTGTGTGCCCTTGCCAATATTCGACCTTGTGCCACAATAATAGCACCAATTGGAATCTCTCCTTCTTTTGCCGCGGCCTTTGCTTCGGCTATAGCTTTTTGCATGTATTCTTCGTCGGTCATAGTGCGGCGAAGGTACACTTTTCTCGACGATATAATATATAGAAGGTGGAAATAATATAGAAAAAATACAATAAAATTACAAATTGTTTGCACATATCATTTTTTTTCTGTACTTTTGCAAAAAGTTGGATTCTTCAGAACTCAATTCTGAATACGCAACTTTATAAACTTAATTATCTAAAAAATTCAAGGCGTAATCCTTGTAACTATTAATAACGTTTGCTGACCTACGAGAATGGGAAGACGTATAAAAAAACTTAAGAAGATCCGTATTCATCGTGAAGGGACGGATACTTTGGTGTATAGTGCAATGGCTTTGATAGCTATTGGAATAATATTGTGGCGTTCGTTCGAATCTCCTATACCATTTTACCTTTTTGCTGTAGTATTTGGTATAACATGGGGCGTTGTGCTAAATTTCTTCCGTTGCCCGATTCGTATATTCGAAATGACTGATACTGAGGGAGTTGTTGTTGCACCCGCGGATGGCAAAATTGTCGTGCTGGAAAAGGTGTTTGAAGAAAAATACTTGAAAGAGGAGAGAATAATGGTGAGCATTTTTATGAGCCTTTTCAATGTTCATGCCAATTGGTTCCCTGTAGATGGCAAGGTTAAGTTGGTTGAACATCATAATGGTCATTTCCATAAGGCGTGGTTGCCTAAGGCTAGCGATGAAAATGAGATGACAGATATTATTATTACTACAGATGATGGCGTCGATATACTTTGCAGGCAAGTTGCTGGAGCAATGGCCCGTCGTATAGTTACTTATGCGAAGGAGGGGGACGATTGTTATATCGACGAACATCTGGGATTTATTAAATTTGGTTCTCGAGTAGATTTGTTCTTGCCTGTTGACACAAAGATATGTGTTGAGATGCGTCAATCTACTACAGGAAACCAGACAATAATAGGCATGCTTAAAAAGCATGATGAAATTTAGTTAGACGATATAGCGTATGGACTTTAGCGTTTGTAAGAAGCATATCCCTAATTCTATAACATGCTGTAATCTTATCAGCGGATGTATTGCAATATCTTTCGCTATTAAAGGAGATTTACCTTTGGCCCTGTTATTTATTATAGTGGGCGCTGTTTTTGATTTCTTTGACGGTATGGTGGCACGTTTGCTCGGCGTGTCATCACCAATAGGAAAAGAGTTAGACTCATTGGCAGATGTTGTGACTTTTGGAGTGGCTCCTTCAAGTATTATCTCTTATGAGCTGCAGGTCGTTGAATATCCTTCTATATTGAATGACTCAGTAATAGTTTCTTTAGTTCCATATTTGGCATTTTTTGTTGCAGCATTTAGTGCGGTGCGACTTGCAAAGTTTAATTTAGATACTCGCCAGACAACGTCGTTTATCGGTTTGCCAACACCGGCAAATGCCTTGTTTTGGGGTTCCTTGATTGTCGGGTTCGGAGACTACCTTGAGCAATATATGTGGTTTATGCCTGCTTTGTTGGTAGCTATATTGTTGTCATCGTGGATACTTGTTGCCGAAATCCCGATGTTCGCCTTAAAATTCAAACATTGGGGATATAAAGGCAATGAACTGAAATATTGTTTTGTATTGTTTTCTGTGGTGGCACTGGTTGCGTCTATACTGTTGGGTGTAGAGACTGGTAACTCGCGGTTGTGTTACTCGGGATTCAGCTTAATAATTGTGGTATATGTATTATTAAGCATTATTGCTGATACAAAGAAAGTTTCTTGATTTTAGGGGCCTCTTATGAGTTTTGTTCATCTTCATGTACATACGCATTACTCCTTGCTTGATGGTCAGTGCAAGGTTAAGGATATAGTCAATAAGGCTATTGCTGACAATATGCCTGGTGTCGCCATTACGGATCATGGAAACATGTTTGGCGTCAAGGAATTGTTTGATGAGGTTAAAAAGGCAAATAAGGACTTAAAAAAAGAGGGTAAAGCGCCTTTCAAACCTATCTTCGGGTGCGAAATGTATGTGGCAAGGCGTGGAATGGATAAAACAGACTTGCCAGAGGTGGACCGCAGCGGTTGGCATTTAATTGTATTGGCAAAGAATGCCAATGGATATCGTAATCTGATAAAACTTGTGTCAAATTCATGGGTCGATGGTTTCTATCATCGTCCACGTACAGATCATGAACAGTTGGAGAAGTACCATGAGGATCTGATTATATGTTCCGCTTGTATTGGAGGAGAGATTCCTCAAAAGATTCTCGCTGGTGACATAGAAGGAGCACGTAAATCACTCGAATGGTATAAAAAAATATGGGGAGATGATTTCTATCTTGAACTCCAACGTCACGAGGTGAAAGATCCCAACCAAAGAGCGAATAGGGAAACGTTCCCATTGCAACAAAAGGTTAATAGAATACTGATAGAGTTTGCGCGTGAGTACAATATTAAATTAATATGTACAAACGATTGTCACTTTATTGACAAAGAGACTGCTGAGGCTCATGACCATCTGTTGTGTATAGGTACGGGAAGGGATCTTGACGATCCTAATCGCATGCTCTATTCTAAGCAGGAATGGTTCAAGACGGAGCACGAAATGAGGGATATTTTCTCAGACATCCCAGAAGCTTTGGACAATACAATCGAGATACTCGACAAGGTTGAGGTGTATGACCTGGAGTCTGACCCTATCATGCCGTTCTTTCCAATTCCAGTAGAATTCGGTACAGAAGAACAGTGGAGACAAAAATTCACAGAAGAAGAGTTATATAAGGAGTTTACCAGCGATGAGAATGGTGAAAATCCTTTACCACCAGAAGAGGCGGAAAAGAAAATCGCAAAGTTGGGCGGCTATGATAAGATTTATCGCATAAAGTTTGAGGCTGATTATTTGGCAAAGTTAGCTTATGAGGGCGCAGCAAAACTTTACGGAACTCCTTTAGATAAGGAAGTTGATGATCGTATAAGATTCGAGTTGCACATAATGAAAACAATGGGCTTCCCTGGTTACTTCCTTATTGTGCAGGATTTTATCAACTCTGCTCGTGATAAACTGGATGTCTGGGTAGGACCGGGACGTGGATCTGCTGCGGGTTCTGTTGTGGCTTATTGTCTTGGTATAACCCGTCTTGACCCTCTAAAATACGATCTTCTGTTCGAGCGTTTTCTTAATCCTGACCGTATTTCTTTACCTGATATAGATACAGACTTCGATGATGATGGTCGCGGTCGTGTCCTTCAATGGGTAATGGATAAATATGGTCATGAGAATTGTGCACATATTATAACGTATGGCACTATGGCAACCAAAAACGCTATTAAGGATGTAGCACGTGTAGAGAAGTTCCCTCTTGATCGTACGAATGCTCTGTGTAAGGCTATCCCGGACAGGCTGCCAGATGGTCTTAAGATGAATTTGCCAAATGTTATAAAGTCTGTTCCAGAAATCGCTCGTGCAGAGTCCTCAATAGATTCAAGAGAGTCTAATACTATTAAGTATGCCAAAATGTTGGAGGGTACTGTACGTAATGTCGGTATTCATGCTTGTGGCTTTATTATATGTAGAGACCCGATATCAGATCATGTTCCCATTTCAACGGCTCCGGATCCTGATTTTCCTGATATAAAAACGGCTGTCACTCAGTATGATGGTCATGTTATAGAATCAACAGGCTTAATAAAGATGGACTTCCTCGGATTGAAGACGCTTTCCGAGCAGAAGGAGGCATGTAAAAATATAAAACTTACACGCGGTATTGATATAGACCTTGAGAAGATTCCTATAGATGATGAGCTGACATACCAGTTATATCAGCGTGGACAAACTATTGGCACATTCCAGTTTGAATCAGCGGGAATGCAGAAATATCTTCGTGAGTTGCATCCTACAGTGTTTGAGGATCTTATTGCCATGAATGCCCTCTATCGTCCCGGACCAATGGATTATATTCCATCTTTCATCAAGCGTAAGAATGGAAAGGAACCAATAACGTACGATATCCCATGCATGGAAAAGTACCTCAAGGATACTTATGGCATTACGGTATATCAGGAGCAGGTGATGCTGTTGTCGCGACAGCTTGCAAACTTTACCCGTGGTGAGTCTGATGCTCTTCGTAAGGCAATGGGTAAGAAGAAGAAGGACATCGTAGATGCCATGAAGCCAAAGTTCATAGAGGGTGGTAAGAAGAATGGTCATGATCCTAAGGTGCTTGATAAGATTTGGGGCGATTGGGAGAAATTCGCTTCCTATGCCTTCAACAAGTCTCATGCAGCATGCTATTCTTGGGTTGCTTATCAGACGGCATATCTGAAAGCTCACTATCCGGCAGAATTTATGGCAGCCCTCCTTACGCGTCGTTGTGATGACATCAAGGAGATAACAAAGCTGATGGACGAATGTAAGTCGATGGGTATTCAGGTGTATGGCCCGGATATAAATGAGTCGTATGCAAACTTTGGTGTCAATCAGAATGGAGAAATCCGTTTCGGTTTGGCGGCAATAAAAGGCATGAGTGAGGCTGCTACCCGTGCCATCATAGAAGAAAGGACGAAAAACGGCCCATTTAAGGATTTGTACGAGTTCGTTGAACGCATACCACCATCGGCATTGAACAAGAAAGTAATGGAGTGTATGGCTCTCGCGGGGGCTCTCGATACTTTCGGATTGTCAAGAGAGCAGTACATGGTTCCACCTCAGCATATGTTGTCAAATCTACGTTCTGGCAGTTTCGTTGATGCCCTGCTTGTCTATGCCCAGCAGTTCAATAATGCTAAAATAGAGGCGCAGAATTCTCTGTTCGGTGGTTTGGAGGCAATAGAAATAACAAAGCCCAAACCAGGTAAAGCGTTGGAATGGAGTGCCATAGAACGCTTGAATAGAGAGCGTGAACTTGTCGGAATCTATCTTTCTGCACACCCATTGGATGAATATGCTATAATACTAAATTGCATTTGTAATACGACTTGCTCAGAATTAGGCCGTGATGCAGATCGTGCAGAATTGGCAAAGCGTGACATGATGGTCTTTGGCGGTATTGTTACAAATGTGCGTGAAGGTTTCACGAAGAAAGGGTCCCCCATGGGTATTGTGACTCTTGAGGATTTCAGCGGAGTGGGGGAATTGGCACTGTTTAGTGAAGAATGGTCTAAATGGGTCGGAAAATTCCGTACAGGGTGTTCCGTTCTTGTCAAGATGAAGAGCGTAGAACATGCCCGAGGGGGTGAGAAATACTATACGTTAGAAGTCCAGAATGTTGATTTCCTCAATGAAGTGGCAGAGAGCGCGGTAAATAGTATCACTATCAATATTGATATGGATGCAGAAACCGAAAAAGAGGGTATGCTCGAAGACTTGTCACAGATAATTATGGACTCATTGGGAGAGACAAAACTGTCTTTTACGATTAGAGATTCTCGTATCAGTCCTCAGTCGATATCAATGTCATCAGATATACCTGGAATCAAGATAAACAGAAAACTTATGGATTTCATACAGGCCCACGAGAGTGTTAAGGTAAGCATTTAGCACTCTTTGAGAAAGTATGATGATATAATGTAGCGGGCATTGCCTCCGCGTGTCCGCTGGTGCTACTTAATGGTTACAAAGGTGCCTCCGCGCTCGCGGAGATGCTTCGAAAATTAAGATATATACAAAAGGCGCCGGATGTTTTCGCATCCAGCGCCATCGTATATAACCGCTAACCGTTACTTCAACGTATTGCGTATCTCGGAATATATCTCGTCAATGCTGCCGACGCCGTTGATTTTGACATACTTGCCTTGCGAAACATAGAATTCCTTCAGTGGCAATGTCTGTGCATAATATGTCTCAAGCCTCTTCTTAGCCGTCTCAACGTTGTCGTCACTTCTGCCGCTGGTCTTTCCGCGTTCAACGATGCGGTTGATGAGTTCCGCGTCATCTACCTCAAGACCTATTACGTAGTTCACCTGCTCGCCACGTTCTGCCAACATATCGTCAAGGGCCTGAGCCTGTGCTATTGTACGTGGGAAACCGTCGAAGATGACTCCTGGCAGATTGTGCCCGCCACAGATGTTCGCATCCCTGATAAGCTTGTCCAGTGTCTTGGCAAGCATGTTGATAATCAGATCATCAGGAACGAGTTTGCCGTCTTGAATGTACTTCGAAGCAATGTTCCCTAAATCGGTATTTGCTTTGATTTCACTGCGCAGTACATCGCCTGTGGATATATGCGCTACACCAAATTCTGCGATAATTTTATCGCTCTGTGTGCCCTTGCCTGAACCTGGGGCACCAAAAATTACAATGTTTTTCATATGCTTTTATTCAACTAAAGAATATATATCTTTTAATGATCTGCCCATATCGTTGTAATCAAGTCCGTAGCCTACGATGAAAGCATCAGGCAATATCATACCTGCGTATTTGACGGTAAGGCCTGGTACTTTGTTACTTTGCGGCTTGTGGAACAAAGCGCATATCTCAATACTGGCAGGATTGCCCTCTTTCAGCCGTTGTGTAAGATATTGCATGGAGTATCCGCTTTCAACAATATCTTCAATGATTACAATATGTCGTCCGGACAGGTCCTCTGTAACGGGCAGATGTTCTGTTACGTTTTCGGTGGATGCTGTTCCCTGATAGCTGCTAATCTTTGTAAAAGCTATCTGACATGGAATGGATATCTTTCGGAGCAGATCTGCTGCAAAGATGAAAGCACCATTCAATACAATAATAAACATCGGATTCTTGTCCGCATAGTCAACAGAAATCCTGTCTGCACATTTCTTAATGGCTTTTAGAATCTCTGATTCTGGAATTGATAATTCAAAAGTCTTATCCCCAAGGGTTACTCGTTTCATGTTATATTTTTTATTTTGTATTAAGGAAACCGTGTCGATTCCGCATACAAAGTTA
>Ga0326513_10001807_pt1 | contig 16168 bp, 12 predicted proteins | sample 2_2465_0518_D_FD_203654 | JGI IMG/M metagenome (GOLD analysis project Ga0326513, IMG submission 203654) | Bovine rumen microbial communities from UC Davis, California, United States - 2_2465_0518 | ecosystem: Host-associated > Mammals > Digestive system > Stomach > Rumen | place: USA... | reverse complement strand
CCGCCGTGATGGCGCTCTCGTCGACCGTCACGTTCACGACGACCTTGCCCATGCCGGTGCCCTCACCCGTATAGGTTCCGGGGACATAGGCTCCTGCCGTTGCCGCGGGGGCTGCCTCCGCTGCGGGGGCCGCTTCTTCCGCCGCTGGCGCTTCATAGCCGAAAGCCGCCGGGTCAATGCCGCCGGCCGTCATGGCGTTGGCGACAGCATTCCTGATGGCATCGGATGTCACCGTTGCGCCGCTGACCGAGTCGACCGCAAGGCTCTGAGCCTCAACAATCGCATTGGGCAGCGCATCGACCGCATTCGTCCCGATGCCGTCTGTCTCGGTGTGATTGGTAACCCGGACCTTGAAGATCTGACTCGGGCTCGTGATGACCTCGACCTCAACCGGTCCGACCTTGCCGTCGGCCGACGCGGTAAGTGTCTGGGCATCGCTGGGAAGGTCCAGCTTCTGGCTGTTGTTGGCCTGAACATGGCTGATGATCAGGACGAGCAGCAGAATGAGACCGCAGGCAATTCCCACGAGGTCATAAAGCTTTTTCTTTTCCATGGTTTCCTCCTGTCATTTTGATTCGCAAAATGAAAAGTGCTTTACACATTTTACACGATTCACGCGGTGATTGCAACATATTCTTCCGCAAAATACCAATAGAAAATCCACCCTTTCGGGTGGATTATTTTTGGCGTGAGCCATGGGATTATTCCAGCTCGAACGCACCGGTATAGAGCTTGTAATAGGTTCCCTTCTCGGCGATCAGCTTTTCGTGACTGCCACGTTCGATGATCCGTCCGTGGTCCAGAACCATGATAACGTCGGAGTTCATGACGGTCGAAAGTCTGTGGGCGATGACGAAAACGGTCCGTCCCTCCATCAGCTTGTCCATGCCGCGCTGTACGATGGCCTCGGTACGTGTGTCGATGGAAGACGTCGCCTCGTCAAGGATCATCACCGGCGGATCCGCGACGGCGGCCCGGGCAATGGCGATCAGCTGTCTCTGGCCCTGGGAGAGGTTCGCCCCGTTGTTGTGGAGCACCGTCTCATAGCCCTGCGGCAGACGCGTAATGAAGTCGTCCGCGCCGGCGAGCTTTGCCGCTGCCCGGCACTCTTCTTCCGTGGCGTCGAGCCGTCCGTAGCGGATGTTCTCCAGTACGGTTCCGGTGAAGAGATTGGTATCCTGCAGCACCAGGCCGAGGGACCGGCGCAGGTCTTTTTTGCGGATCTTATTGACGTTGATTCCGTCGTATCGGATCTTTCCGTCGTCGATGTCATAGAAACGGTTGATGAGGTTGGTAATCGTGGTTTTCCCCGCTCCCGTCGCGCCGACAAAGGCAACCTTCTGTCCGGGTTCGGCATACACCGAGACATCGTGAAGCACATCCTTGCCCTCCACGTAGGCAAAGTCCACGTTCACCATCCGCACATCTCCGCGCAGCGGCGCGATGGTCAGCGTTCCGTCGGTGTGAGGATGACGCCAGCCCCAGCGTCCCGTCCGTTCCGCGGTCTCCACCAGCTCGCCGGCCTCGTTTTCCTTCACGTTCACAAGGGTCACGTACCCGTCGTCCGCTTCCGGCTTTTCATCAATCAGGGCAAAGACACGGGCCGCCCCCGCTCCCGCCATAACAATGGCGTTAAACTGCTGGGAGAGGTTGTTTACGTTTCCGGTAAACTGCCTGGCCATGTTCAGGAACGGAACAAGAATCGAAATGCTGAAGGGCATGCCCGAGAGGCTCACGTTCTTCAGTCCCGTCAGAAGGAACACACCGCCCACCAGCGCCAGCACCACATAGAGGATGTTGCCGATGTTGCCCATGATGGGGCCGAGGATACTTGCATAGCTGTGCGCCCGGCGGCTGACTTCGTAGAGCTCGTCATTGACCTTGTCAAAATCACGGATGCTCGCCTGCTCATGGTTAAAGACTTTGATGACCTTCTGGCCGTTCATCATCTCCTGGGCAAAGCCTTCCATGGCGCCGGTGGCTTTCTGCTGCTGCATAAAGTACTTGGCACTGCCGCCGCCCACGACCTTGGTCACAAAGAACATGGCGACAATTCCCAAAACCAGCACCAGCGTCAGCCAGACGCTGAAGTAGAGCATGATGGCAAACACCACCAGCACAATCGCGCCGGACTGGATCAGGGTCGGCAGGGCCTGGGAAACAAGCTGACGAAGCGTGTCAATGTCGTTGGTATAGTGGGACATGATGTCCCCGTGCTTATGGGTGTCAAAGTAGGAAATCGGAAGATCCTGCATTCCGTCGAACATTTCACGGCGCAGCTTGTCAAGAAAGCCCTGGGTCATATAGGCCATGATCTGGGTATAGCACACCAGCGAGATCAGCGACAGCACATAGAGCACGCCGAGAATCGTCAGGTAGTGAATCACTTCCGGTTTTGCCGCCGCCCAGTCGCCGGTCTTGTACCACTTCTCGATCACCGCAAGCACGTTCTGCACAAATAGCGAGGGAATCGACGAGACCGCCGAGGAGAAGAGCACCAGCACCACCGCCAGCGGGGCAAGACGAGGATAGTAGCCGAAAAGCTTCCGCACCACTCTTCCGAGAGAAGAGAAGTTCTGGCGCAGCATGGCATTGGGTCCGCGCTTATTCATCCTGCGCACCTCCCCTCGTCTGCTGCTCATGGATCTCACGGTAAATCTCGCTTTCGCGCAGCAGGTTCTCATGAGTTCCGGCCGCGGAGATTTTTCCGTTGTCAAGGACCAGGATCAGGTCCGCGTCTTCTACCGACGCCACACGCTGGGCGATGATGATCTTCGTGGTCTCGGGGATGAAGCTGCGGAATCCCGCCCGGATCAGGGCATCGGTATGGGTATCCACCGCGCTGGTGGAATCGTCCAGAATCAGGATCTTCGGCTTCTTCAGCAGGGCCCGCGCAATGCAGAGCCTCTGCCGCTGGCCTCCGGAGACATTGGTCCCGCCCTGCTCGATGTGGGTGTCGTACTTCTCCGGGAAGCTCTCGATAAACTCATCCGCCTGGGCAAGGCGGCAGGCCTCGACTACTTCCTCGGCTGTTGCGTTCGGATCACCCCAGCGCAGGTTTTCCAGGATGGTTCCGGAGAAGAGCATGTTCTTCTGCAGTACCACGGCCACCGCGTCACGCAGGCTCTCCAGGTCGTACTCCCGCACGTCCCGGCCGCCGACCCGGACACAGCCCTCCGTCACATCGTAAAGCCGCGGGATCAGCTGGATCAGGGTGGATTTTCCGGTGCCGGTGCCACCGAGGATTCCCACCGTAGCCCCGGACGGGATTCTGAGGCAGATATCATCCAGGGTGTTTTTCTCCGCATCCGCAGCGTACTTGAAGGAGACATGGTCAAACTCGATGGATCCGTCCGGAATCTCGGTTACGGGCTTTTCCGGGTTCTTCAGCGTCGACTCGGTCTGCAGAACCTCGGTGATGCGCCGCATGGACTCGATGGACATGGTGAGCATGACGTAGATCATGGAAATCATCATCAGGCTCATCAGGATCTGAAAGCCGTAGGTCAGCATCGCCGCGATCTGTCCGACGTCGATGGTGCTTCCCTGATTGGTGATGATGAGTTTTGCGCCGACGAACAGCACAAAAATCATGTTGAAGTACAGGCAGAACTGCATCAGCGGGCTGTTCAGCGCCACGACGCGCTCGGCATAGGTGAAGTCACGCCGGATGTTGTCGGAAGCTTTAGCGAACTTTTCCTTCTCATAGTCTTCCCTGGCAAAGCCCTTGACCACACGCATGGCCCGGACGTTTTCCTCGATAGACTCATTCATCCGGTCGTACTTCTTGAACACGGCACGGAAAGCCGGCATCGCCTTTCTCGCAATCATGATAAGCCCGAAGAGCAGCACCGGAATCACGACAACGAAGGTCATTGCGAGGCTTCCGCCCATCAGGAACGCCATCACCACCGCGAAGACCAGCATCAGCGGAGCGCGCACCGCCGCACGGATCGTCATCATGAAGGCCATCTGGACATAGCCGATGTCCGTGGTCATCCGGGTAACGAGGGACGGAGCCGAAAACCGGTCGATGTTCTCAAAGGAGAAGTGCTGGATTCTTTCAAAGATATCCCTGCGCAGGTTCCGGGCAAAGCCTGCCGAAGCCCTCGCGCCGGCAAAGCCCGCCGCCGAGCCGCAGGCCAGCGACAGCAGCGCCATCACCACCAGCACCAGGCCCAGCCGGACAACCGACTGCATCTCCGCCCCGGCCTTGATGCGGTTGACCAGCTCCGCAGTATAAAACGGGATCAGGACTTCAATGAAGACCTCCCCGATGATCAGCAGCAGTGTCAGGATGGTGGGTTTTTTAAACTCCCGCACGCTGCCCAGCATGGTTTTAATCAACGATCATTCCCCATTCTTCAGATGCATAGCAACGCTTATATGTTATTTGTACGAAACGTAAAGATATCACAGCCGAAGCCCCAAATTATCAAAAAACTGTAAAAAATAGGACGCATCGTGTGTCCCCCTGGCCCCATGCCGCGCTTTCGTGCCCGAAGGCTTGGGATCATCCCCCATAAGAAGCAGTTTGCCCAGGGCAATCATGCCCTGGGCGTTTCAATATGCTTCGATTCCCTGCAGAGAGCCGCGGCGTTCCTTGCTCAGGCTGTCGGGCAAAACCGTTTATTCGGCAACCTCGAACTTGTATCCGACTCCCCAGACGGTCTTCAGATTCCACTGGTCCGACACACCTTCCAGTTTTTCTCTCAGGCGCTTGATGTGAACGTCGACCGTGCGCGAATCTCCGAAATAGTCAAAGCCCCAGACCTCGTCCAGAAGCTGGTTGCGGGTAAAGACCCGGTTCGGGGATGAGGCAAGGTGATACAGAAGCTCCATCTCCTTCGGCGGCGTATCGATCTTCTTTCCGTCGACCACCAGCTCATAGGAGTCCAGGTTGATCACCAGCTTGTCAAAGCTCAGCTTCTTGTCCACAGGGCCGACATGGTCCGTTCTGCGCATCACCGCGTGGACACGGGCCAGCAGCTCCTTCACCTCAAAGGGCTTGGTCACATAGTCATCCGCCCCCATCTCGAGGCCGGTGACCTTATCGTTTGTTTCGCCTTTGGCTGTCAGCATGATAATGGGGGTTGTGGACTTTTTCCGGATGCTCCGGCAGACCTCCCAGCCATCCTTGCCGGGCAGCATGATATCCAGCATCACAACATCGGGCTGGAACAGGTCAAAATCCGCTTCCGCCTTGTTTCCGTCCGAAGCGATCATGACATCAAAACCGTCTTTGGACAGATAGAGCCGCAGCAGTTCGGCAATATTGGCATCGTCTTCCACCACAAGGGCGCGTTTGCTCATTGCTGTCTCCTCCTTCTCGCGTATGATTCCTGTACATTATTATAATCCACTGTCCGGAATTTTCATTAAAAAAGTGTAAACCCACAGCTTATTCGAGGCCGTATGGCCAGCCGACAAGACCGCCCATGTCGTAGACCTCGGTGTATCCGAGCGTCTCCAGCTTCTGCGCGGCTTCCCGGCTGCGCCGTCCGGTCCGGCAGTAGACCAGCACCGGCGTCGTCTTCGCCCCGACCACAAGGTCCGCGCTCTCTTCCGTCAGTTCGTCTACCGGAAGCAGCTGCGCATCCCGGGCATGGCCCGTGATATACTCCGGCTCTTCCCGCACATCCAGCAGCACCGCTTCCGGGTGCCGGGCCAGGAAGCGATGGGCCTGCTCAAACGTGAGCCGGGAGGCCATAGCTCTTTTTCCTCTCCGTCATGTACACGAACCATGCTTCGTACTCCGGTCCGAGGCGCCGGACCAGCTCCAGCGCTTCCTTCTCTCTGGCCGCCGCGAGATAGAGGCACTGCTGGGCAAGCTGATACTTCCGTGCCACCGAGAAGCGGCGCAGCTCCTCGTCCGTGTAATGGCCGAGCGCCGCAAGCTGCTGCTGGGCGCGGAAAAACTTTACAAAGGCCTCCGATGTGTCCCGCCCTACAATCGGCTCCAGCAGGGCGAAGTCATTGCCGGACGCATCCAGTGCACGGGAAGCCATCTCCCAGCGTCTCGGGTCGGCATGGGGCTCGGTTCCGGTATAGGGCGTACGGAGATAGAGGTCATTGTTCGCGAGGAATTCCAGAATATAGGGGTTGATCCGCGTACGGACCGCCCAGGGCATCCAGTTTTCCACTGTGGTACGGATATACACATGGGCAAAGCGGCCGAAAAGCGGTTCCGCCAGGTCATGCGACGCGCTCGACTCGCTGCGGTCATTGCCGGCGGCCACAATCCGCGCGCTCTGGGGCAGCGGCCAGCGGTTGTTCACAAAGCGCTCCAGAACGATCTTGAAAATGACCGACTGGGTCTGCTTGGTGGCGTTGGTCAGCTCATCGAAGAACAGGATATGCGGCTCGCCGTTTTTACACAGGCGCTCCAGGCGCACCAGCCATGCGGGTTTGATGTCCACAATTTCGTCCTTGGCCTCGTTGTAGACCGCGCGGCCGTTGATGGTCTCGGGGGTCTCGTTCACCAGTTCGATATCCAGCGCCTCCGGGTCGATCTCGCGGACGCGGTCGGATTTGCCGTCTCCGGAGAGGCCGTGGATGAACACCGGGATATCCGCCTCGACATAGGCCCGGATCAGGCTGAGCTCGTCATGTTTGACAAAACGGAAGGCACTGTCCTCCGGCAGCTCGTCCTCCGCTTCCGGCGCGAGTTCGGCGAGGAAGGCTCCGTTCAGGTACGCCGCACCGTCTTCCCGGCTCCAGCCGCCGAAGAGCGCCATGCAGCTGATGAGCAGGCGATTCTCCGCATCGTACAGCCAGCGCACCGGGCGCAGCTCCAGAAAGACCCGGTCCCCTTCCGAGACGATGGTACCGTCGGAGAGCTGGATATAGCCGTTCGCCCCGCCCTGCTCCAGGGTCAGGACAATCATCTGCTTCGCCCCGAGGCGATAGACCGGCTGCTGGGTCCCGCGGATCGTGATATGGCGCCCCGTATCACGCAAGGAGCGTTCCGAAAGCTGTTTCTCCGCCATGTCGCGCAGGCTCCGGTCCAAGATCGTCGTGGGGTACAGGCCGTAGTCCACCGTGGTGACGGTGCCGTCCTTCCGCTCATGCTGCAGCAGAGCCTCTTCGCCCGGCTCCAGCAGGAGTGCGGGGCGAAGCGCGCAGGCGGTGCAGGGGTTCCGGCGTCCGAAGCGGTCCGCACAGGCATCCCCGCCGAGATAATAATTCATTCCGCCGCCGGCCTCGTACACGAAGCCGTCGTCCGGCACGGTCAGGAGCGCGAGATCCGAGGCGGGCGCGGCGGTACCGACCTTCTCGAAAAGCGGCAGGGGCTGGTCAAAAACCTGCTCAGGTGATAAGAAAATCGATTTCATGTTTCTCCTTCTCTGCTGGGGGCTTGGCGTAGATCACGCGGCCGCCTTTTGGATGTATGGGTGTGGTGCCGTAGACCACCCACAGCGCGTCGCAGCGCTGCTCGGGCATCTCGGCATAGCCGTCTGTAAAGATAATCTGGTTCTCCGCGTCGCCGGTGAAGGCGTTTACCGCCACGGTGAAGTTGGTTCCGCCGGCGCCGCGCAGTTCCAGTGCGTCGATATCGGCCTCGGAGTGAATCTCCCGGAAGCCGTAGAACCGCGTGTCAAAGCATCCGACCCGGATCACGGCGTCTTCCTGCATCAGGGCCTTGACGCCCTTGACAAACGCCCGCAGCAGCTCGGTGTCCACCGACGCACTGGTGTCCAGCAGGATCTCGGCATGCGCCACCGGATAGGGCCGGAACTGATAGGGCAGCATGCCGTCCCGGATCGTATCTCCCGGGAACCAGTCGAAATCCAGCTGAAAGCTTGGCTCCAGCAAGCCCGAAAGGCCGTGGACTGCGGCGGCAAGCCCGGGATCTTCGATCTCGCGGGCCGCGCCCTCCGTGCTTTTCCCGGGCTTGGGCTTCTGCTGCGGCTGGGGCTTGTTCCGCGGGTCGTCCGGATTCAGCTCCGGTGTCGGGTCCGGATCTCCGATCTCCCGGAGTCCGGCCAGAATGATGTCGTAATACTCTTCTGCGCTGCGCTCGGTGTCGTCGGCCAGAAGTGTGGCGTTCATCGGGAGCTGGAAGCCCTCCTCCCGCAGCATGCGGTTGACCACCGCGTCGGCGGCTCTGCGCCAGACAAGCCGGTCCCGGCCGCGGCCGCGGTCATAGTGGTTCAGCCGCAGGTGCAGGAGCTGCTGGGCGATGTAAAAGCGCTGAACCTCTTCCGTGCAGTAGGACATCAGGCGGCTGTTATACAGCACCCGCCGGCCATCATTGTCCGTCGGGGCGTCACAGGCGGCTTCTTCCACTTCAAGGCGTCCGATCCATCCGGCCCATTGGGGAAAGCGCTCCTGCAGGTCCGCGCAGAGTTTCTCCGTATTCAGCATGGCGGGACCTCTTTGTTCACCGCGTCCTCGCCTTCCGTCTGGGCAGGCCGGGTACGGCGCTGCGTCTCGGTGTAGATCATCAGGACCGCGATATCCGCCGGCGACACCCCCGAGATTCGCGAAGCCCGGCCGAAGTTCTCCGGGCGGATCTTCTTCAGCTTCTCCCTGGCTTCGAGGCGCAGGCCGACAATGGCGTCATAGTCCAGATCCGCCGGCAGCGGTCTGTTCTCCATGCGGCGGGCTTCTTCCACCTGTTTCAGCTGCCGCCGGATATAACCGTCATACTTCATCCGGATCTCCACCTGTGCGACGACCGCCCTCGCCAGTGCCGGGCGCTCCGGGTCAAAGGGTTCCAGATCGGCATAGCTCAGCTGCGGCCGGCGAAGCAAATCTGCGAGGGAGCAGCCGTTTCGGATTTCGGCCGTGCCGCGGCTCAGGAGCATGGCGTCCAGCTCTTCCGAGGGCGCAAGGTATGCGTGCTCCAGGCGGTCAAGCTCCTTCTCGACTGCGGCGTACTTTGCTTCCACCGCGGCCAGCGTCTCGTCCGACACGAGGCCTATGGCGTGCCCGATGGGGCTCAGGCGTTCGTCCGCGTTGTCCTGCCGGTGGAGCAGGCGGTACTCACTGCGCGAGGTCATCATGCGGTAAGGTTCATTGGTGCCCTTGGTCACCAGATCGTCGATCAGGGTCCCGATGTAGCCGTCCTCGCGGTGCAGGATAAAGGGGCTCTCCCCTTTCAGCTTCCGTGCCGCGTTTACCCCGGCAACAAACCCCTGTACCGCCGCCTCCTCATAACCGGAGGAGCCGTTAAACTGCCCCGCGCCGAAAAGTCCCGGGATTTTCTTCGATTCCAGTGTCGGGCGAAGCTCCGTCGGGTCAACGCAGTCATACTCGATGGCATACGCCGGGCGGGTCATCTCCGCCTGTTCCAGTCCCGGTACGGTGTGCAGCATCTGCAGCTGAACTTCCTCCGGCATGGAAGAGGAAAAGCCCTGGATATAGAGTTCCTCTGTGTTGAGGCCCATCGGCTCGATGAAGAGCTGGTGGCGCGGCTTACCCGGGAAGGTCATGATCTTTGTTTCGATGCTGGGGCAGTAGCGCGGACCGACCCCCTCGATGACCCCCGCGTAGATCGGGCTGCGGTCCAGATTCCGCCGGATAATTTCATGGGTCTCGGCACTCGTCCAGGTCAGGTAACAGACCGCGCGGTTCTCGGGAACCGTTTCGGTGGAGAACGAAAACGGCTCCGGTTCCGCGTCTCCGGGCTGGAGCTCCATTTTGGAAAAATCCACCGTCCGGCGAAGCACCCTCGGCGGTGTGCCGGTTTTAAATCGGCGCATCGAGAGCCCAAGTGCCCGCAACCGCTCGGCCAGGGGCACCGCGGCGGCGAGGCCGTCCGGCCCGGAGGAGCGCAGCAGCTCACCTACGATGGTTCGTCCGTCGAGATACGTCCCCGTCGCAACCACGGCCGCCCGGCAGCGGAATGTCGCCCCGGTCGCGGTAACCACGGCGCAGACCGCACCGTTCCCGTCAAGCTCGATATCCGTGACCTCCGCCTGCTTTACAAGCAGATGCGGCTGCAGCTCCAGGGTATGCTTCATGACCTCCTGGTAGTGTCGCCGGTCCGCCTGTGCGCGCAGAGAATGAACCGCCGGCCCCTTGCCGAGGTTCAGCATCCGATACTGGATGCATGCCCGGTCCGCAGCCTTTCCCATCTCGCCGCCCAACGCATCTAGTTCCCGGACCAGATGGCCCTTCCCGGTTCCGCCGATGGCGGGGTTGCACGGCATGTTCCCCACGCTGTCCAGATTCACCGTAAAGCAGATCGTCTCCATCCCGAGTCTGGCCGCGGCCAGCGCAGCCTCGATCCCGGCATGTCCCGCTCCGATCACGGCGACATCACATGTTCCCGCTGTAAATCTGATCATAAACGATTCCTTTTATTCTCATATACTGACAAGGAATTATACAAGATTCTCCCGGAAATGTCATCCATAAAATAAAAAATCGGAAAAAGAAAATTCTTGACAAAGGCTAGTCTGCGTGCTATTATTACTGAGCGTTCAGGAAATGCGCGAGTGGTGGAATTGGCAGACTCGCTAGATTCAGGTTCTAGTGCTCACTCCGGGCGTGCGGGTTCAAGTCCCGCCTCGCGCACCAAAAGCCCCGAAATCATAAGATTTCGGGGCTTTTTCTTTCTCTTTCGCCGTCAGCTTCACGGGTATTCTGTTTCAGATCACTTTCCTGATGATAGCTTCCAGATCTTCCTTTTTCAGTTCCGCATCTACATTCAGGTGGACCTTCGCCTTGTCCCCGTCATACGTGATGCGGATCCCGTCGTTGAACTGGAGCTGGGGATGATAGCCGGTCTTCTCTCGGATTACCTTCGTGATGATTCCGGCCAGTGCGTTTTGTAACAGGCTCGATCTGATATTCACTTCGTCCATACGTCCCTCCGATTATAATTCATGTATGCGCCTTCGCATTCCCGCATGACGCGGCCTCGGTTTCACTCTTTATCCTTGTTTCCGCTCTTTCCCTTTCCGCGGACGGCTGAAACCAGCACCACAAGTGCAAACAGCAGCGACACAAAATCGATCAGCTTGATCACGGCATCGTGCTGATCGCCGGAAAGGAAAAGACTGATGATATTTCCCCAGATCACAAAGAGACTGAGCGCAATCATCCAGTTCAGCAAAGTCTTGTTTTCCTTCATGTTCAGCCCTCCCTGCCTTTTTTCTGTATTCATCCTATCATGCACAGCGTCACAGTAGCATCACAGATCATTCAGGCGCCGGTTTTTCCGAACCGACGCCTGAGTCATTTGTTCTTTCGCTTTCTGCGGTTCAGGGGATGTATTCCGGCTCCTGAATGTTGTTCTCCGCCATCTGCTGGGAGATGCTCTCCGTTACCATCTGGAAATAGCTCCGATCGGCTTCGGTCAGCTTCTTGGTGTCAATGGCCCGAATCTGCTTGACATAAGTCACAAAGGTCGTCTGCAGTTCATCGGCACGCTGGATCTGATCCGGATCGCTGCGGTCATAGATGACCATGAAGGTAATATACTCATCCATAAAGGACTGGTAGTTGTCCAGCAGCTCCCTGATCTGACGGGAAGCGGCTTCCGCGGCCGCCTCGGTGGCGGCTTCCGCGGCCGCATCACTGTCTTTTTTCTCCTGGATGCTCGCCTTCAGCTCCTCCGCCACCCGGTCAATCGTGGCGATCACCTGGCTGTAATCGGGAACCTGCATGTCGGAATACTGCTGATACAGGCTGAAACGCTGCTGGTCCACAATCCGGCCGGTCTCGCGAATATCCTTGGCGTGGAAGATGGAATCCTTCGCCGGTGCCGGGACCTCCGCCGCCGTAATCACGGGCGGTGTCACGCGCAGTCCCTCCGCCCTTCTGACCACCTCGGCCGCATTGGCCGTCAGCCGCTGGTCCATCGGTTCATCCCCGGAATTGATGATCGTGCGAAGATAGTCGATTTTCGCATCCAGTTCCAGATTGGCCTGGGCAACCTGTTCCGCAAAGCCCTGGTATTCCTGGACCTGCTGTTCATAGGCGGTTTTCTCTTCTTCGTAATACTTCATCGCATCCTCATAGGGCTGCTTCAGGCCGTAGATATAGAGCAGGTAGCCAAGGCCCGCAATCAGCAGGACCAGAAGCACTGCGATCAGCGTGTTTCCAAAGGTCCAGCGTCGTTCCTCCAGATAAACTTCAACACTGTTGTTTTTCGGTTCATCCCCAGAAAGGACATGTCCGCAGTGCGGGCAGACACTCGCGTTCTCGTCAATCTGGTTCAGGCATTCCGGACAGCTTCTCATAGCCATTTGTCAATCCCCCATCCCGCCGGATATCTTTTATTCAGTCTTTGTTTTTCAGTTCATTCAATTTCGGGTAAATCAGGAGTTTCGTCCATTCTTCACGTTCTACGCTCTCTGCCCCCGGATCCGCCGGCGCCTCGTAATAGGCGCAGAAATTATAGGTCGCCTGCAAGGCCCCGTTTTCCGAATCTTCGCAGAGACGGACCTGATCATAGGCATAGATATAGTTGTTTTTCAGATCATGAATCAGAAAATTCAACTGACCTTCCAGGCTCACCGGATTATAGCCATGCTCTTCACAGTATTCCACCATCTGGTTCAGCCGCGCCCCCTGCCACTGGCAGAGGCCGTAGGCTTCCCCGCTGTCTCCGATCTTATGAGGATTGAATCCTGACTCCCCCTGCAGATTGGCCAGGACACCGGCCAGAGCCGCGTCATTCACGCCCAGCCCTTTGCGCAGGAACTCCGCAATTTCGATGAACTCCTCTTCCGTGATGCTGAGATAAATGGTTCTTCCGTCAACGATGTCAAACATCGGCATCGGTGTCGGTTCCGGGCTTGCTTCCGGGGATGGCTCCGCGGGTGCCGGTTCGGCAGCCTCCTCAGGCTCGGTCGTAACCGTCCCGTCTGTCTGCTGCAGCTCCGCCGATGCGGAAGGGTCAGGCGTTTCATTATTTTCCGAAAGCTCATCGTTCTGCGTCTGAGTGCCCTTCCCCGCACAGCCGCATAGCAGAAACACGGCCAGCGTCAAAACGAGCCCCAAGGCAAAGACCTTTAACTTTCGATGGAATAACCTGTCCAACTACGCTCCTCCTGCGGTCAGGAGAGCCTGCCGCCTGTCAAAAAGTTAATCTGCTTCTTTATATTTTACCAGAATCAGCACGGAATAGCAAGCAAAAATGGGAGCATGAGTCAACCGTAGTTTTGTATCTTACTATAGGACTTAAAATATGGTCAAGCGTTTTTATCCATTCCTCACAATTTTCGCCGTTCTGTACAAATCGGGATTGTGATTTTTGTCAATTTCTGCCTCTTGCACCAAATTCTTTTTTCGTGTATCATATACTCAACAAAACAAAGAAGTCAGAACTTCTTAAAAAGCACCCGACGAAGTGGGGTTGGGTGAGCTCCATTGAGGATCAGGATAGCGACATTCCAACACAAGAGGGTCTCACTTACGAGACATGCGCGAGCCGCAGATGATGATGTTTGAGAAGTGATTGCAGGAATGACGCAATGGGGACAGCCGGAAGAAAGCGAGGTCTCAGGATGTTAGATACGAAAAATTCAGAGAAGTAAGCCCTGATTGTGCGAATGGATGTTGCAGTCGGGGCTTACTTCTTTTTTGTCTTGCGTATCGCATTCATGAGCTTCCGTTGTCGTTTGTGCCGCCGAAGGGCGGCTTTTTTGTTTTCTGTTTTGTCGGATAAACGGCTCCCGTTCTCTGGAAGATTCCCCGCAGGAAATCCCGGGCAGCGGTCAGGAGCCTTCCTGCTTTCAGCCCGGATATGAAGAAGCCCCGAAAGTTCAGGAACACCTGACACTCTCGGGGACTTCTTTAGAAAGGATTAGTAGTAACGCTTATTTTTATTCTTGCGCGCAGCTTCCGATTTCTTGCGGCGCTTTACGCTCGGGCTCTGGTAATATTCCTTCTTGCGCAGATCGGCCAGGACGCCGGACTTCGCGCAGCTGCGTTTGAATCTCTTCAACGCATTGTCCAGAGACTCGTTCTCCTTCACGTAAATTTCAGACACTGATTTCCCTCCCTCCAACGCGTCAGAACCTGACGTTTCAAGGGCCAAACACTTGGCTTCAACAGAGGTATTATAACGGTTCAGACGTGGTTTGTCAACAATCAGTTTTCTTTTTTCAGAATAAGATTGATGATTCTGTTTTTCACCACGATGGTCTTGACCAGTTTCATTCCGGCCATCTGACGCTGGATCTTTTCATCGGCCAGAGCGGCGGCGATGACCGTCTCCTCATCGGCGTCGTTGGACACCACGATGGTGCTGCGGAGCTTGCCGTTGACCTGGACGGCCATCTCGTGCTCGGCGTCGACGGTCTTCTTCTCGTCATACTCCGGCCAAGACATCTGCATGGCCATCTTGCCTTCCGCGGCGGCAAAGCCGGTCTGCTCCCACATTTCCTCGGCGAGGTGCGGTGCAAAGGGGCTCAGCATCAGGATCAGGGGCTTGAGGTCGCCCTTGGTGCAGCCGTTGGTATAATAGGCATTGACCAGGGTCATGAGCGCGGCGATGGCGGTGTTCATCTTGAGGTCAAGGATGTCGTCGCCGACCTTCTTGATCGTCTTGTGGATCAGGGCCTCGTTCTTCGGCGTCACGGCCTGGTCGTCCCTGACCAGCTCCAGCAGGTTCCAGCAGCGGTCGAGGAAGCGCTTGGAGCCCTTCACGGCTTCATCCGACCAGGTGGCAGTCTTCTCAAAGTCGCCGATGAACATGATATACACGCGCATCGTGTCGGTGCCGTATTCCTTGATGACATCATCCGGGTTCACGACGTTGCCGAGGGACTTGGACATCTTGACCGAGGTGCGAAAGGCTTCGCTGCCGTAATGGTCGATCAGAGCCTGCTTCTCTTCTTCGGTCTCGGCATAGCCGACATAATGCGGGTTGCGGCCGAGGATCATGCCGTGGGAGGTACGCTTGGCATAGGGCTCCTTGGTGTGGACCACGCCGATGTCATAGAGGAACTTGTGCCAGAAGCGGCTGTACAGCAGGTGGAGCGTGGTATGCTCCATGCCGCCGTTGTACCAGTCGACCGGCCCCCAATATTCCTCGGCTTCCTTGGAGAAGGGCGCTTCGTCGTTGTTCGGATCCATATAGCGCAGATAGTACCAGCAGGAGCCGGCCCAGTTGGGCATGGTGTCGGTCTCGCGCTTGGCCGGGCCGCCGCACTTCGGGCAGGTGGTGTTGACCCAGTCGGTCATCTTGGCCAGGGGGCTTTCACCGTCGTCGGTGGGCTCATAGCTCTCCACGTTGGGCAGAACCAGGGGCAGCTCGCTCTCATCCAGGGGAACCCAGCCGCACTTCTCGCAGTTGACCAGGGGGATCGGTTCGCCCCAGTAGCGCTGACGGGAGAAGACCCAGTCGCGCAGCTTGTAATTGACCTTTTCCTTGCCGTAGCCCTGCTCCACGACGTATTTCTTCATGGCGGGGATGGCCTCTCTCACGGTCATGCCGTTGAGGAAGCCGGAATTGACCATAACGGCGCTGTCGTCCTTGGCGACAAAAGCTTCTTTGGTGATATCGCCGCCGCTGACAACCTCAACGATGGGCAGGCCGAACTTGGTTGCAAACTCCCAGTCGCGCTGGTCGTGACCCGGTACGCCCATGACGATACCGGTACCGTAACCCATGAGGACGTAGTCGGAGACAAACATCGGAACAACCTTGCCGGTGGCCGGGTTGGTCACCTCAATGCCCTTCAGCAGGACACCGGTCTTTTCCTTGTTCAGTTCGCCGCGCTCGAAATCGGACTTCTTTGCCGCGGCAGCCTGATAAGCCGTGACCTCATCCCAGTTCTCGATCTGATCCTTCCACTTCGGAAGAAGCGGATGCTCCGGGGAGATGACCATATAGGTCACGCCGAAGAGGGTGTCGGCACGGGTGGTGTAGACGGTCACATCGTCCGGCGTATTGGTCTTGAAGGTGACCTCGCAGCCGGTGGAACGGCCGATCCAGTTCTTCTGCTGAATCTTGACGCGCTCAATATAATCCAGATCGTCCAGATCGTCGATCAGGCGATCGGCATAGGCGGTGATGCGAAGCATCCACTGGCTCTTTTCCTTGCGGACAACCTCGCCGCCGCAGCGCTCGCACACACCGTCGACGACTTCCTCGTTTGCAAGGCCAACCTTGCAGCTGGTGCACCAGTTGATGGGCATGGTGGTCTTGTAGGCCAGACCGTGCTTGAACATCTGCAGGAAGATCCACTGGGTCCACTTGTAGTAG
>Ga0326513_10001806_pt1 | contig 16171 bp, 22 predicted proteins | sample 2_2465_0518_D_FD_203654 | JGI IMG/M metagenome (GOLD analysis project Ga0326513, IMG submission 203654) | Bovine rumen microbial communities from UC Davis, California, United States - 2_2465_0518 | ecosystem: Host-associated > Mammals > Digestive system > Stomach > Rumen | place: USA... | reverse complement strand
GGACGAGCCACAGATTCCTCCTGCTTATTGTAAGGCTTGTAAGCATGACCTTTGGAGTACGCCAAGAACGTGCGGTAAGTGTACCAAGCAAGAAGATGGGAAACCAAGTATGTACGAGCCAAAGGACGAGCAGAGCGGAAAGGAGTAGGTGAGATGAAACTATACGGTGGTATACGAATAGGCGATGACGTTATCGGAATAACTCATATGCCTGATAGAAAAAGACCGTGTCTCTATTATCAAAATGGCAACGTAATACATCCGCTTGCATACTTTACAAGCGATGAACACGCAGACTTGTTTTGGGAACAACTTCAGAGGTTTACGGTAAGACAGACGGATTGTCCGTGGAAATAAATGAACGCAAAAGAATTTCTTAAACAATATGAATATGCACACAGAAAGGCGTTGCGGTACAAAGCAGAGTACGAAGCAGAACTCGAACTCGTTGACTCGGTGCGGTCAACACTCGGAGGAGACGGGATGCCACATGGATCCGGCATAAGCAGGAGAGTGGAAGACCAGGCCATCCGATTATCCGATAAGGCGAAACGGTGGAAGGATGCCGAACTTGAGGAGATCGCCCGCAGGCAGGAAGTCTTCGGAGCGATACATGACATCGATGGCACCGAAGGCGAGATACTGTATGAGCGGTATATCAATCTGCGCAGATGGGAAGACATCTGTGTCCTGGTGCATCTTTCGTGGAGGCAGACTCACCGGCTGCACCGCAAGGGTCTGCAGATGATCGAAAAGAGGGCATTGAATGGCACACAATAAGAAGATAATATGATATTGCCAAAGGTAACACGGTAAATGTTTACTTCATCATTTTTCAATACTCCTTTCTGCAGAAGTGTCGGCGTTGGTAGCACCGGCGCTTTTGTTTTGGTGATAATTATGGCTAATTCAGAAAACCTCAAGAAGGGCGTGAGGATTAGCGAGGAATTAGCGAGGGAATACCAAGCTAAGTCTGCAGAGTCCAGAAAGCGCAACAACAAGGAAAACAAGTTAATAAAAGACCGTATTCTTGAGCGCATGGGAGAGAAGGATTGGGACACGATGATAGACAACCTCATCGCAAGAGCGACAGAGGACACCAAGTCCTTTGAAGTCCTCAGGGATACGATAGGACAGAAGCCGAAAGACACACTTACTGTCGAGAATGAAAACATAGTGGTGAGACTGCATCATGACGATTGACATATACCCGGAGATCTTCAATGATGCCTTCCTGCCACATCTTACGGACTATCAGCACCGCTTCGAAATCTATTACGGAGGAGCGGGCAGCGGGAAGTCCGTTTTTATTACGCAGAAGATCCTGATAAAGGCGCTGTCCCAGAAGCGCAAGGTCCTCATAATGAGGAAGGTCGGGTCTACTCTGAAGGATTCCTGCTGGCAGCTCGTGCTTGATACGTTGTCTCAATTCCATGTTCTAGCCCTCTGCAATATCAATAAATCTGTACAGACCATCGAGCTGCCTAATGGGTCCATCTTCCTGTTCAAGGGCATGGATGACTCGGAGAAGATAAAGTCTATTGCGGGTATCACGGACATATGGGCTGAAGAGGCGACAGAGTTCACAGAGGAAGACATAGAACAGCTCAACCTCAGACTCAGGGCGAAGACGGACGGTCTGCAGATGTATTTCAGCTTCAACCCTGTGTCAAAAGCGAACTGGGTGTATCGCAGATGGTTCAGAGATGGTGCGATCATACACGATGACACCGTCATACATCGGAGCACGTACAGGGACAACCGATTCCTGCCGGATGCGTACATCGAGACCATCGAGAAGATGTCGCAGACCAATCCGACATACTACCGCATCTATGCGCTCGGAGAGTTCGCATCACTCGATAAGCTGGTCTTCAACGGATGGAGGACCGGCCGCATCGAGGACACGCATGACTGGTCACTGCTGTGCGGTCTCGACTTCGGATTTACCAATGATCCGACAGCCTTTGTGGTCTCGTTTCTGAAGGACAACACTCTGTATGTCGCAAGGGAGTATGTGAAGACAGGCCTGCTGAATGACCAGATAGCAAAGGTCATCACAGAACTCGGTTTCAGCAAGAGCACCATCATAGCGGACTCTGCGGAAGTCAAAAGCATCGAGGAATTGAGAAGAGCGGGGCTGTACCGCATATACCCGGCAACGAAGGGGCAAGGCTCCATCCTTCAGGGCATCCAGAAGCTGCAGCAGTATGACATCATCGTGAATCCATGCTGCGAGCATGTGATAACAGAGTTACAGAATTACGCCTGGAAGAAGGACAGACAGTCGGGCGAATACATAAATGAACCGATAGATGAATTCAACCACTGCATCGATGCATTAAGGTACAGCCTTCAGTGCATCGACAGATATAAGAGACTGACAACGGTCAGTAAATCGATATTAGGACTGTAAGGAGAAGACATGAAGTATTATTTCTCACAGGACAGAGTCCTCACGAAGGATATCATCAAGAGATTCATCGAGAAGGACGGAGCGGAGAATGCAAGGAAGACAAAGCTGTACGACTACTACAAGGGAAAGCACAGCATCCTTAAGAGAGCGTATGAGGATGCATCAAAGCCTAACAACAGAGTAGTCAATCCATACGCCAACTACATCACAACGATGATGACAGGATACTTCATAGGCGAGCCTGTCGAGTACACTTCCGAAGACGAGCAGATGCTTGAGGCTCTCCAGGAGATATTTGAGTACAACGATGAGCCTTCCGTAAACAAGGAGATCGCCAAGTGGCAGAGCATATGCGGTGAGGGTTACGACATCGTGTACATCGACAAGGACGGGAACACCCGCTTTAAGGCGATGCCGTCAATCGGCATGATCCCGGTCTACAACGATGACATCGATGAGGACCTTCTGTATGTCATCAGATACTGGAAGTCATACGACATCGAAAAGGACATGGATGTCAACTATGTCGAAGTATACACAAGGATGGACATCACCAAGTATCAGGACGATATGGGCGGACTCCGTCAGCTTGAGCAGAAATTCCATGTCTTCGGGCAGGTGCCGGTGACACCGTATTACAACAACGCAGAGTGCCAGGGCGATTTTGAACTTGTCATATCGGAGATAGATGCATATGACAGCTTTGAGTCAGACTCTGTCAATGAGGCTGACTACTTCGCAGACTCATACCTTGTACTCAGCGGTATGGAAGGTACTGAGTCTTCAGACATCGCAGCCATGAAGGAAAACCGTGTGCTGATATTCCCTGAAGGCGGAACAGGCACATGGCTGACCAAGACGGTCAACGACTCATGGATAGAGAACGAGAAGAAGCGCCTTGATCAGGACATCCACAAGTTCAGCTTCTGCCCTCCGATGACGGATGAGAACTTCGCTGCGAATGCCTCCGGTGTAGCTATGAGATACAAACTGCTTGGACTTGAGGACAAGACAGGCGTCAAGGAAACGGAGTTTGAAAAGGGCCTTCGCAGAAGGATAGAGCTGATATACGGCATCATGCGCAAGGTCAACGGAGACATGGCGTATCTGGACATCAACATCGTCTTTACGAGAAACCTTCCGCAGGATCTCGCCTCACTCGTTGACACTGTTGTCAAACTCGACAATGTCATCAGCGATGAGTCAAGGCTTGCGCTCCTGCCTCTTGACCTTGATGTCAAGCAGGAGCTTGAGGCTGTCGAGGAAAAGAAACAGCAGAACTATGCACTCTTCAGTTCAAACTTCAACGAGGTGAGCGATGAAGAAGTCGAAGAGGAACGCTAAGAAGGCCACAGCCAAAAGGGTCTCAAAGCGCAACAACAAGTATTGGCGGGAGCGGGCCATACAGCAGGAGGCAGGAGTCAACAACCTTTCTGAGGAGACTTCGCAGAAGATAGCCAGGCTGTACAGGCGGTCATACCGAAGGCTGACCAATGAGATCAACGCACTTTATGCGGAGATCCTTGACAACAGCATGGAAGACCTCACCCGCACCCAGCTGTATCAATTACAACACTATACTGCACTGCGTGATGCAGTGGCGAAAGAAGTAGAAGGGCTTGCATCCGCACAGGATGAGGCTCTTTCTTCTTTGCTTAATTGGATCGCCACAGACACATACAAGAGCAACCTCAGGGAATTCGGTCTGGACTTTTCCCTTGTTTCGGAGATGTCCGCAAAAAGCATCGTGACGGAGAACTGGTCCGGCATCAGCTTTTCCTCACGGATCTGGAAGAACGCCCAGGGATTCAATGTGCGTGTCATGGATGATATAGAGTCCCTTGTCATAGGTGGGAAGATGCCTTCTGACGTTAAGAAGAGGCTCATGACGGATTTCAACGTCAGCTATCACGAAGCTGACAGGCTTATCCGCACGGAGTCATCGCACGCCTACAACAAGGCGGCAAAGGACTCATACACTGCAGCGGGTATCGACATGTGCGAATATCTCGCTGAAGCAGACTGTTGTGATATCTGCCGGGAGTACAAGGGCAGGAGGATGCCTACGTTCGCATTCCCTGAACTTCCGATGCACCCAAACTGCAGATGCACGATAGTACCGATAGTCGAGGGGTTCAGATAGGACAACTCAGTAACATGGGGCGGCTCAAGGCCGTAACAGGAGGAAACAAATGGAAAACGAAAACATCAATACAACCGAAGAGCAGAAGGAAGAGGCGAAAACTTACTCACAGGAAGAAGTACAGAGTCTTCTCCAGAAGGAAGGCGACAGACGAGTCACCGAGGCCCTGAAGAAGAAGGAGCGCGAGATCAAGGCACTTGAGCAGAGGCTTGCAAACGAGAAGACACTGTCACAGCTTGACGAGGAGTCAAGGGCAACGAAGGAAAAAGAGATCCGCATCGCTGAACTTGAAGCACAGCTGAAGGACTTTCAGACAGCACAGACCAAGAACGAGGTCATGAAGGTGCTCAACGCAAGAGGCCTGTCGGCAGAATTCGCTGATATGCTTGCGATCGGCACCGATGCAGAGGAAGCCCAGCAGATGATAGATGCTTTCGACAAGCTCTTCAAAAAAGAAGTAGCCAGGGAAGTGAAAGCAAGGCTTGCCGAGACTTCATCAGTCCCGCAGATAGCGGATGCGATGTCGGGCAAGATGACAAAAGAGCAGTTCAACGCTCTTCCGCTTGCAAAACAGCAAGCCATGTATAACGCAGACCCTGAGCTTGTAAAAGAAATACTTAGATAAGGAGAAAACAACAATGGGTACACTTTATAGCAATTTCGTACTTGAAAACAAACTCGAATCCGTTCTCAAAACTAAAGTAGACCTGATGAACTTCCTCACGCCTGATTACGATCTTCAGGGTGAGGCGGGTCTCACTAAGAAGGTTCACACCTACACACCGACCGGGTCTGTTGAAGATCTCTCTGTCGGCAGCGGCAACACACAGAGCATCGACGCCGGCTTCGTTGAGAGAGAGTACACAATTCAGACAACTCAGGGTAGATTTCCGTGGTACGATGAGCAGGCCATGCAGGATCCGGCATATGTTGACGCCGGTGTCAAAGGTATTGCCGAGATCATGGCAAACGACCTCACAACAAAGGCGATCAGAGAGTTCGGACACGCTACTCTCTGCAAGGTCACATCCGACTACTCGCTCAACGACTGCATCGATGCCATCGCACTGTACAACTACGAAGATGACAGCGACCTTTTCATGCTGATTTCACTCGGTGCAAAGGCTAAACTGCGCAAGGCTCTCAAAGATGAGCTGAAGTACGTTGAGGCATTTGCCCGCAAGGGTTACATCGGCAGCATCATGGGAGTTCCTGTATATGAGAGCAAGGCGGTCCCTGCCGGCTGCGCATTCATCGCATCCAGAGCAGCTGTCACAGCATTCATTAAACAGGGCGTTTCCTCAGAGCAGGAAAGAGATGCAAACACCAGAAAAAATACGCTTTATCTCCGCAAGTACATGGTAGTCGCACTCACAGATGCTACAAGGTGCATCATGATGGGCCCTGCACAGACAACTACAGTCACATGTGTAGCTGACAAGTCTGATGCAACTGTCGCCGGCGCTGCTGACACAGGCGCTGTTGTTTATGCATTCCAGGCTGACGGCACATTCATCGGCAAGGCTACAGCATCCAGCAACGCTTACAGCATCAGCGCTTCTGATGTTGCATCCGGTTGGACTGCCGGCACTTCTAAGGTATTTGTAGTATCTGAAAAAGAAGGCTGCTGCAATGTTGTAAAGGAAGCTACAGTACAGGCATAACCATTGAAGGAGGGTTATCATGGCAAAGATTGATACCCTGAAAACACTATTGCAGATAGATTCAACGCAGGAGGACCTTCTTGCCGCACTCCATGAGCAGTGCGAGGCTGAATACATCAGCAGAACGCACCAGAAGGAAGCGGACGAGAACATCGTTGCGGAGATGGTCATCGAGAGATGGAACAGACTCGGCAATGAGGGGCTCGGCTCTATAAACTACAGCGGGATCAATGAGACCTGGTACTCCGACTATTCGGACAGAGTCCTCAGACTCATACGGTCAAAGACAAGGATGGTGGCTATATGAAGCTTCACACGGTCAAGGCTCCGGTCACATGGACTACCAACGCATACGGTGAGCCTGTTGCGACTTACGGAGAAGGGCATCCGATTCTCATGCAGATAGGGTGGAATTCCGCTATAGATCAGGACATGAATGGCTCGCTGTACAGGGAGTATGACTTTGTGGGCCTTACAAGGGCCTTGCCGGAAGAAGGCTCCATCATCGATGACAAGTATGTTGTCGGTCATGTGGAGACAGGGCGGTGGAATCGTGTGTTCATGAAATACGCAGACGGAAAGGACCGCACTTATGAGTAGCGGGTCTGAGATCGCATCGAAACTGCACAATCTGCTTAATCCGGGCGGGGAGGGCTACACGGCCCTCTCTTCTGCTCTGGAGAAGGCGTGCGTCGGTGTCGAGGGCTCTGCAAAGAGGAAATGTCCTGTTAAGACAAGCAATCTCCGAAACAGCATCATGCATGTGGTGAAGATGGAGGAGTTTGCCGGTTATATCGGCACAAGCGTGCCGTATGCACCTTATGTCGAGATCGGAACAGGCATCTACTCATCTCAGGGAGATGGACGAAAAACGCCTTGGATTTATGTGGACCCGTCTACCGGAGAAAAGGTATTCACACGAGGATCCAGACCGCATCCGTATCTGAAGCCCGCTGTTGATGAAAACATATCTGCAATATTGAAATGCTTTGAGGGAATTTTATGATCACAGACATCGTATCGGCACTTGAGAGTGCAACATCGCTGAAAGTACATCCATTCTGGACCGATGAACTCAAAGAGTGCATCGTGTACGAATGGACTCCCCGAAGCGATGACGGAAACAAGCAAAGCGCCCAGCTTCTGATACGCATCAAGGCAAAGGGCATGGCTCGTGCCGAGAGCCTTGCCAAACTTGTCAAGGGTGCGCTCATCAGTCTGGGTGACGAGAAGAAGAATGATGCCTGGTGCAAGCAGAACGGAGGCGGCACCCTTAAGAACGAGGCAACAGGCTTCATTGACTACATCATGTATTTTGACCTTGTATTCAGGTCAGATGTTTAACAGGAGGACATAATATGTCAGATAAAATCGTACTTGGCAGCGGAAAGCTGTACATCGATACAATCTCGGCAACAAGCGGAGTGTACACCATTCCTGCCGATGCTACTATCGAGGCAAGCGCAAAGCTGCTTGGCTATATTCAGGGGGGCGCTACCCTTGAATACACACCGACATTCTACACAGTCAAGGATGACCTCGGCTATGTGTCAAGAAGATACCTCACAGAGGAGTCGGTAGTCTTCAAGAGCGGTATCCTCACATGGAACGCTGATGTCCTTGACAAGCTGTGCTCAACTGCAACAGTTACAAGCGCAACAGGCAAGAAGACCGTCAAGATCGGCGGCATTGAGAACTACGACAACCAGATGTACGTGCTTCGCTTTGTTCATGAGGACAACGCAGAAGGTGATATCCGTCTTACAGTCGTAGGCAACAACACCGCAGGCTTTGAGCTTCAGTTCCAGCCGGATCAGGAAACTGTGCTCAATGCAGAGTTCGAATGTGTTCCGGGCGTAGGCAGTGCAGGCGTTCTCGTGGTTTACGAGGAAGAGATTCCATCTTAATGATTACAGGGAGGGGAGGCTATATGCCTCCCTTTTCCGCTGCAAAAGGAGGCAGACATGATAGATCTTTCCAGTATCAACAAATTCTATGAGCTGAAGTGGTTTGACGGCACATCCGTATGGCTGAAGAAGCCGACAGAAGGGATGCTCCGCAGAGTATCTGCGCTTGAGGACAGTAATGAGATGGATGCCCTTGATGCGCTCAAGGACATAGTCATCGAACTTGTAAAGGACAACATGGACGGCAGGAAGTTTCCGCAGGAAGAACTTGATCAGCTCGATGCGGTCCTGTGTTCGATGATATTCAAGGACTACATGGAAGAGGTCGGGAAGCGCCTGGGGGAATAGAGATCCCATCTCTCCCGGCAACACCGGAGGAAAAGGAGACCGCCAAGTACACTGTGACCGGCACGGATGACATCCACCTGGTCTCATGGTATTCGGGCATGAATTTCGATGAACTGATGCAGATGGACTGCTTCACGTTCAAGATGCTCTTCCGGGATGCATACATCACAAAGATGAGGCAGACCGAGGAGGGAAGGGAATATTTACAGAACTGCTGGCTCATCAGACAGACTGAGCCGGACAGAGCAAAACTAAGAAGGAATTTTAGCGATGCTTGATTTAGGCACACTTAAGATTGGCGTGAAAGTCGATGCCGACTCCGCCAAGTCACAACTGAATGAAGTAGGAAGCGCAGTAACAGGCACCGAGAACAAGGCGCTCTCGCTGGCATCAAAAGCCAAAACGATGATAAAGGCCTTCGCTGCTGCATGGGCCGTCAAGGAGCTTGTCAAACTCGGCAAGGCGGCGCTTGATGCATATGCGCAGTTCGAACAGCTTGAGGGCGGTGTCAAAAAGCTGTTTGGCGAGGAGTCCTCAAAGCAGGTCATGAAGTACGCACAGGAAGCGTACAGGACCGCAGGACTGTCTGCCAATCAGTACATGGAGACAGTGACAAGCTTTTCGGCCTCGCTGATCTCGTCACTCGGAGGAGACACCAAGAAAGCCGCCGATGTCGCCGACATGGCTATCAGAGACATGTCCGACAATGCCAACACCTTCGGCACGGACATGGAGTCAATTCAGAACGCATATTCGAATTTTGCCCGCGGAAATTTCGCGCTTTTGGACAATTTAAAGCTCGGCTTCGCAGGAAGCAAAGAAGGTATGCAGCAGCTCCTCAACAAGGCGGAAGAGATCACCGGCAAGAAGTACGATATCTCAAACCTAAGTGACATCTACGAGGCCATCCATGTGATGCAGGAAGAACTGAACATTGCAGGCACCACATCAAAGGAAGCGGCGAACACCATCGAAGGCTCGACCAACATGATGAAAGCGGCATGGACCAACATGCTGACCGCCATCGGAAGCGGCAAGGGAGTCGAGGAAGCGACAACGAAGTTTCTCAACTCTCTCGGAACGGTAGCCAAGAATGTCGCACCTGTCGCATGGACCATCATCAAGGCACTTGCACAGGCGCTGATCAAGGCGGCTGTCTATCTGGTGAAAGCGGGCGCTGAAGCCATGAAGGAATTCATCAGCGGATTCATGGATGCGCATCCGAAGATAGCTGCAGCGGTCGAGACCATCGGCAAGGTGTTCAGCGTGGTGTTCTCGCCTGTCATCAACATAATAAAGACGGTAATCAAGGTATGGAAACTTCTGATGGGGCAGAAGAGCAGTAAAAAGTTCACGGTCACTGCTCCGTTCTCAGGTGCCATATCTTCAATAAAGAGCGTTTATGACAAGTGGAAGAACGTGCTCGGACAGAGGGCATCCAAGACCTTCAAGGTCGTGAAGGAAGGCTTTGCATCCGTGCTTGAAAGCATGAGGTCCGTATACAACAAGTGGAAGGACATACTTGCGCAGAAGGCCACAAAGACATTCACGGTCAAGAACAAAAAGGAAGGCGATGGACCCGGTCAGCGTATCGGTCTCAGAGAAGTGCCGTATGACGGATATGCGGCTACACTGCACAAGGGCGAGACTGTGCTGACTGCTGCCGAGACCAACAGATACAAGGCGATGCTGAACGCCGCCGAGGACGGCAAGACCATCAACGAGGGAAACATCACCGTAAATGTCTACGGATCCGACAACATGAATGTGCGTGAACTTGCGGCTGCAGTTGAGCAGAGGCTTGTCAAGATGCAGAAAAGGAGGACACTTGCATGGCAATAACTCCATTAGGCGAGGAATTCAAGAAATTCACTTTTGACGGAGCGGACTCCACCGACTTCGGCGTGCAGATACTCGGCGAGGGTACATTCAACGCACCGAAGAGAGTAGTCGAGTCGGTCTATGTTCCCGGCAGGAACGGAGCGCTCCTTGTTGACCAGGGCTACTATGAGAACATTCCTGTCAAGTATCCCGCTCACCTCATTGCGGACAGCACCGGGGACTTTGCCGATGCGATATCCGACTTCCGCAACTTCCTGTGTTCCAGGCACGGATACTGCAGACTGCAGGATGACTACAACCCGGATGAATACCGCATGGCATCCTATACGGACGGACTCGATGCAGATGTCGATGTCCTGAGGGCAGGCAAGTTCGATATCGAGTTTGACTGCAAGCCTCAAAGGTATCTTGTGAGCGGAGAGGAGCCGGTAACGGTATCGAGTGGAGATACCCTGCTCAATCCGACAGAACATCCTGCAAGTCCGCTTCTTGCGATAACAGGATACGGAGATCTCAACATCAACGGCTTATATGACATCAATCTCTCGGATGCGCTCATCGGAGATGTTGCGCTGACTCAGAAGACGGAGTTCACCGGCATGGTGCAGACCGTAAGGTTTAACAAAAACCAGAAACTTCTGAATACAGGAGACTCCATAAAATGCGTTTACATCACGATGCGTGCACGCATCAAGCCGCTGAGGGCTAACGGATACACCAGCATCACGCTGACATCGGTATCGGACAGCAATCGCACCAACTTCTCATCGTATGGGTATGTTTATCCAAGCATTTTATCCGGTTCTGATCCGTACATACTGCTTACATCACAGGCATCGTGCTATTACGCAAACGGAACGGACACGCAGAAGACAAACACGGTCACGGTCACAGGAACGGTCAGCGATGGAAGCCAGACCCAAAACTTTACAGTCTCTTTCGATGTGACGATGGGCTATTATTCTGATCGCGTTTCTGCGTACTGGATCTACACGATACAGGATTCATACAATTATGTGACCGTGGACATGAACTCAGATATCAACACGATAGATCCGGTTATCGGCACATCGACCAAGTCTGTGCTTGGAGATCCCACATATATCGACTGTGATGCGGGCGAGGCCTACCAGATAATCGATGACGAGCCTATCTCACTGAACAGATACATCGCTCTCGGCTCGGACCTTCCGAAGCTTCAGAGCGGCGAGAACACGATAACATTCGATAACACGATAACTGAACTGCAGATAATTCCGAGGTGGTGGAAGCTATGATTCCTATTTTGTATGAGTCGAATGAGACCTCTTTCACTTCGAACGGATTAGGCAGACTGCGGGATTGTATTTCCTGTAAGGTGACCGAAGAACGCAACGAGATCTATGAGTGCGACTTTGAATATCCTGTCAGCGGTTCGCACTTCGATGACATCCAACTCGGCAGGATCATAGCTGTCGAGCATGATGACTCATCGAACGTGCAGCCATTCGATATCGTGTCATATACAAGGCCTATAAACGGTATCGTCAGCTTTCACTGTCAGCATATCTCATACAGACAATCGAAGCTGACGACGGCAGGGACCAACATCAACAGCCTTGCGGATGCGTTCACGATGTTGAAAAGCTCCGCACCTTCAAATCCGTTCACATATTATACGGACAAGGACTCAACCGGTTACCTGGGCGCTGCGGACGGCATCCCGAAGTCAGTGAGGTCCATGCTCGGAGGCATCGAAGGGAGCATTCTCGATGCGTATGGCGGTGAGTATGAGTGGGACAAGTTCACAGTAAATCTGTGGAGCGCACGAGGCGAAGTGAAGGACATCACGGTCCGCTATGGAGTCAACCTCACAGACTACAATGAAGAGGTCGACTACAGTGAGACCTATACCGCTGTCGCTCCGTACTGGACCGGCGAAGGATGGGCGGGGCAGGACATTATCGTGACCGCTCCGATGGTCGACTCCGGTGTCACTCCGTATGACGGAAGGACAGCGTGTGTCCCTCTGGACCTCTCGGATAAGTTTGAAACACAGCCAAGCGCCGCACAACTGACGAGTATGGCTCAGTCGATACTTTCATCCACGCAGCCTCATTTGCCCGCTCAAACGCTGAATATCAGCTTTGTGAGGCTTTCTGACACAGAGGAGTTCAGTCAGTTTGCATCCCTTATGGAGTGTAAGCTGTGCGACATCATCAGAGTCGTATTTCCGCAGTACAGCATGTCGGGAAGGTTCAAGATCGTAAAGACTGTCTATGATGTGCTTCAGGAACATTTCGATGAGATGGAGCTTGGAACACTGAGCACATCGCTCTCTGAAGCACTTGGTATAAAAAGGTGATAACAATGACTAAAGAATTTTGGTACTCCGCTCTGTTGAGAGCGGTCAGAACTGTCTGCCAGACGGCGATCGCCACGATAGGCACGGCAATGGTGATAACGGAAGTTGACTGGAAGTATGTCCTGTCAGCTTCTTTACTTTCGGGGCTTCTTTCAATCCTCACATCGATAGCGACAGGCCTGCCTGAGGTAGACGGTGCGCACGATGATCCTGAGGACTATGACGAGGACGAGGAGGACTTTGACGATGAGCCTGTTATCGAAACAGACGAGATCAGCGTACTTTAAGGCACTCGGTTTCGGAGAGTACAACAAAGAAAACCTTTTGAAGGTCCAGAAGAAATACTTTGATGACCCGAAGGAATGGGACGGAGACTACGGAGTCCACAGCGATGCCCTCCTCAGACATCTCTGGAACATGCATAAATACTGCACGCACTTCAAGCCCGAAGAGTTCAAATGCAAGTGCGGTCACTGCACAGGCTATCCGACTTACATGAAGGCAAGAGAGCTGCAGCACATCGAACGGATCCGCACGCACTTCGGCAAGCCGATGATAATCACATCCGCTCTTAGGTGCGATTATTTCAACCGGAAGTGCGGAGGACTTTCCACGAGCTTCCACAAGCAGGGCAGGGCTGTTGACTTCTACATGGCAGGAGTGACGGACAGCTTCCATAATCGTCTTAATTCCATAAAGTACATCAAGACACTGCCGTACCATCATTACACATACGGCAACGGCATCAACTCTCTCGGAGCACATGTGTCAAGGCCCGGCATGGGCAATGCGCTGCACACTGATACGAAGTAGGTGATTAAATGAGCAAAATACTTAATATGGCTGCTTATCTGTCGTATCCGAAAGGAACGGCAAAGAGCAAATATGCATACAGAGGCGGAAGCCCTACAAAGGCATTCGGGGATGCACTCAAACAGGCATTCCCAAAAAGAAGCGGATGGTCACCGGCTCCGAGGAAAGGAGCCTCCTGCGATGTGGCTGTGGCCACTGTCGTGAGAGCAAGCGGAGTCGATAAGAAATATCCGAGAGGCAGATCAGAGCAGAGGGTCTACAAGAGCAGCAAATTTCAGAGAATCGTAAAGAAGAATGCGAGACCGATAGATTATGCAAGGCCGGGTGACATCGTCATCTATGACCGCACCCAGGGCGGCAGAAAAGGGCACACGTTCGTCTTCGGAGGCAACTGCATATATGAGGCCAAGAACAATAAAAGCCCTTCTAAAAGGTCCTATTTCCATCGTAACGGCAATCTGAAAAAGATGCGGAAGAAATACCCGAAGATAATCATCCTTCGTGAGAAATGAGGTGAGAGCATTGACAGACGGAATAATCGTAGCGGTGTTCAGTTTCGTGGGTGCGATGATAGTCGTACTTAAGCCGATACTGAGTCTGAATACTTCAATAACAGAATTAAAGGTCAGTATAGATGCTTTCAAGAATACCGTCAGCAAGCTTGATGACAGGATCACCAAGCACGGCGAAGAGATCGATGACATGAAGGCACAGCTTGTTGATCATGAAGCAAGAATCAAGAATCTGGAGAAGTAAAGCATGGAAAGAAAAATAGTAAATTTCACAGCTAACGGGCAGGATCTTGTCTGCCTTGAGCCTTTCAAGATAGCTTCAAAGGACATCAGATATGTCAAAGCGCACTTTGAACTCGGCGATAACTGGGACAGCTTCCACTCTGTCAGGGCGGTGTGGTGGAGCGACTATCAGACGGTCTCGACAGTTCTCGGTGCGGACGGCAGCGTATTCGTACCGTATGAGGTCCTTTGCAGAAGAAGTGCGGTCAAGGTCAACCTTGTTGGATCCATCTCGGAAAACAACGTGCTGACAGACAGGCTCCTCACTATTCCTATTGAGGCGGGCAAGGTGCTGGTCGATGCCAGGGCAGAAGGCGGTGAGACCGCACCGGTCACTTCCTCACAGTTTGAGCAGTTCATTGAGATAGTCCATGACGAGGTCGAGGAAGTCACCGGAATGACCGCAACGGCGGAGACACTTCCTGCCGGATCAGAAGCGACAGCGGAGTACAATGACGGCGTACTCAGTTTCGGCATACCAAAAGGCGATACCGGTGCTACCGGGCCTCAAGGCCCTAAAGGTGACAAGGGAGACAAAGGCGATAAGGGAGATAAAGGCTCCACAGGAGACAAGGGTGACACCGGAGCCACAGGACCGCAGGGTCCTCAGGGCGAGCAAGGCATCCAGGGCGAAGTCGGTCCGCAGGGTCCAAAAGGCGACAAGGGTGACACAGGCGAAGTCTCCCTATCAGAACTTGAAGATGCCACAATAGTACAGACCCTCTCCGACTCTGTTCCATACAACTACAGACGAACAAACGGTGGAAACGGAAGCGGTCATAGGGAATATGACGAGATAGTAGGGGCATCAGTGGGGTGGAGTCAGCTATGTGACTTTGCCGATGGTAGCATAACCGTAAATGACGTTACTTGGTCTACAAGTAGTGGAGTAATTACGGCAAACGGAACAGCGTCATCTATTTCAAGCGGTCCGCTGATTACTAAAGAATTTATACAGAACCACATATACTATTTGCGTGGTTGCCCAAGTGGTGGTTCTACGAGCACGTATTTTCTTGACACGGGTGCAAGTATAGGAATCGACATCGGAAATGGCGTTATCGGAAAATGCACACAAACAACGGCGAACAGATATGTTAGACCATATATCACAAGCGGAACAACGGCAAGCAACCTCAAGTTTATTCCGCAACTCATTGACCTCACCCTATTCAACTCACAGATCGCCGACTACGTTTATAGCTTGGAACAGAGTACCGCAGGAAGTGGAGTAACGTGGCTTAAAACACATTTCCCAAAACTGTTTGATAATGGCTACCAACCATACGATAGCGGAAGTATCAAGTCTGTAAGCGGACTAACAGCGCATGAGATGGTGGGGAAGAATCTGCTTATTCCTATAGCTATGGGAAATGCTGTATGGCCAGGTGCAGCAGGAACGGCTCTTCCTAACTTATCGGCAGATTACTCCACGTTTGAAAATGATGCGCTTACAGTTTCGCCACCGTTAAATTGGGTCGGTAATTCCTTTGCATCTGCAATACTCCCTCAAGGCGTTCAGTATAGGCTTACGGGTACTTTTACAAATGCAGACTTACGAGTAACGTTTTTTGCTCTAAACTCCGAAAATGTCATTACAAGAAATCTCGGTTATCCTCAAGCAGGTGAGGTGGATATTCCTTTTACACTTCAAGAAGGAGAAGTTAGAGTTGCTGTAAGCATCACAAAAAGCGATGGAAATAGTGTCACATTTGCGAATCCATCTATATCCATATCGGGCGAATACGAACCATATCAGAAACACACCTACCCACTCGACTCGTCTGTGACCTTGAGGGGACGGTATAAGCTTGATGCGAATAATGACCTTTATGCTGATGGGGATGTGTGGAAGAGTGATGGAGAGATTACACGGAAGTATGGAACAAGAGCATATCAG
>Ga0326513_10001805_pt1 | contig 16177 bp, 32 predicted proteins | sample 2_2465_0518_D_FD_203654 | JGI IMG/M metagenome (GOLD analysis project Ga0326513, IMG submission 203654) | Bovine rumen microbial communities from UC Davis, California, United States - 2_2465_0518 | ecosystem: Host-associated > Mammals > Digestive system > Stomach > Rumen | place: USA... | reverse complement strand
CGATATGAAGCGTTTGGACAAAACGCGCAGGTTTGAGTGCCCTGACTGCGGATGCATCTGGGAGGCGACCGCTTTCGAGTACCGGAAAGAACAGGGAAGATATAACGAGATGATGATCGGCTGTAAATGTCCGACCTGCCACAAGGAAGTATGGAGAGATTACGAATGAGAAATGCACTGGTTGAGATCGTAGACAGCGAGCGGGCAAAAAAGACCTTCTACCCGACGCCAGAGCCACTGGCGAAGAAGCTGCTCGAAGGGCTGGATTGGAGCTTCATTGAAAGCATTCTGGAGCCCAGCGCCGGCAAGGGCGACCTTGCACGGGTATGCGCAGGCCTCAGAAAGGAGGCTGGCTACAACGGCTACTATCCAACGAGCGATTATTCGTGGGATGATGCCATCAGAAACGCGGATATCGATTGCATCGAGATCGACCCGACGCTGCGCGCCGTGCTGGAGCAGCAGGGGCTCCGCGTGATCCACGATGACTTCCTAACCTTCGAGACGCAGAAGCGCTATCATCTGATCGCCATGAACCCGCCTTTTGACCGCGGTGCTGCGCATCTGCTGCATGCCCTGGATCTGATGGAGCGAGGCGGTGAGATACGCTGTATCCTCAATGCCGAGACGCTGAGAAATCTCTATTCAGACCAGCGGCGCGAGCTGGCGAAGCGGCTGAAGAACTAGAACGCCGAGGTCGAATTCGTGCAGGATGGCTTCAAGGACGCCGAGCGCAGCACTGATGTGGAGATCGCCTTGGTTCGCGTCAGCATTCCGATGGTGCACATCGACAGCAGCTTCATCGATGAAATGCGGAAAGCGCCCACCTACAAGACGTCAACGGTTGCGAGCGAGTACGCAGACATGGTGCTCTACAACGAGATCGACGAATGGGTGAACCGCCATAATTTTGAAGTTGCCTGCGGGATCCGATTGATCGAGGAATGGGCGGCTATGGAGCCATTCATCCTTGTCAACCTTGAATCGGAGCGTGCAGATCCGATTCTTTCCCTCAAGGTCAGAAAAGGCAGTTCCGAAGTTGACGTCACCATCAACCAGTACATCGAGCAGACGAGGCTCAAATACTGGCGTGCCATCTTCCAACACAGCACGTTTACCGACAAGCTAACGTCGAATCTCCTGAACGACCTTCAGGCCAGCGTCAACAAATTCAAGGATTATGAGTTCTCGGCTTACAACATACTGACACTTATTATCCGTATGAATGGCAAGGTGGCCCAAGGCATTGAGGACACGATCATTAAGCTTTTCGACGATTGGACAGCGCGCTCCTACTACGAGGACAGCCCAAACCGCCATTACTACAACGGCTGGAAAACCAACGACTGCTGGCGCGTAGGAAAGAAGGTCATCATCCCGTTCTACGACGCCTTTGATACCTGGGACAAACGATTCAGGGCATGGTCTGTGATATCCAAATTCCGTGACATTGAAAAGGTCTTTGACTTTCTCGACAGCGGTCGCACAGACTGGCCGGGCACGTTCGGAAATGACTTCAAGGTGGCCGAGGCGACCGGCTACACGAAGAACCTCGACACAAAGTACTTCACTTGCACATTCTACAAGAAAGGTACCGCACACCTGGTATTCAAAGACCTCGATTTACTGGAGAAGTTCAACCTGTTCGCCTCGAAGCGCAAAGGCTGGCTGCCTCCGACATATGGGAAGAAGCACTACAGGGATATGACCAACGAGGAAAAAGCCGTCGTAGACAGTTTTCAGGGCGAAGCGAAGTACGCAGAAGTCATGGCACGTCCGCATTATTTTCTTGAAACCAACGGCAGCAGCCCGCTCCTACTCGGTGCCCCATCGACATGAGCATACAGAAGTACAGCATAAGTATCGACCGTTCAAGGAGAGTGAAGAACATGATCTGGGGAGACAAGAAGCTGAAGAAGCTGGTTGAACTCGGTATGATCGAAAACACGTATGAAGGCGCTATCAATCCTGCTTCCATCAACCTTCGCCTGGGCCATACATATCTTCGGCCCATCGAAGGGCAGATCGTGGAGCTGGGTCGGGAGATGGAGTATCGCCGCTATGAGTTGGAGGACGGCCAGAAGATAGCCATCCGGCCGGGCGAATTCATGCTTGCTACGACGCTTGAATCCATTGAGGTACCCGTCAATGCCGCGGCCTTTGTCCAAGGGCGCTCCTCGATTGGCCGTGCTGGGCTCACTGTACAGAATGCTGGTTTTGTGGATCCTGGTTTTCCAGGACACATCACCCTGGAACTGAAGAACGACAGCCCGTGTACGATCATGCTTTACCCTGGCTACCCTGTGACGCAGCTGGTCTACATGGATGCGGTGGATGTGTCCCGGCCCTACAATGGCAAGTATAACGGCCAGATCGAAGCCACCGGCAGTCGGATGCAACTGGACGGCATCACACCCGACAACGCAATGGAGCAAGGAAGGAGCTGACAGCACAGTGATCTGTTCGTTAGGTGAGCTCTCCAGAATGAACCCGTCAGTCACCGATTTTACCGAGGACGGTCATTGCTCCGGGTGTGGTTCCTGCTGTTCAGATTTTCTCGCCGTCTCAAAGGAGGAGATCGAGCGAATAAGGGTCTACGTCGTGAATCATCATCTCAAGGAGCACATCACCCTTGTAAATCCTGGCATCTTCATGGATTGTACCTGCCCCTTCAGAGACAATGTCCACAAGAAATGTGACATCTACCCTGTAAGGCCGCAAATATGTCGCTGTTTCCAGTGCGATCAGGAAATGGAGTTGATCAACTCAAACAAGACTCTCTTTCAACAGAGAAATCAGACAATATCCATGAGGACAGAGTTCTTTGGGAGAGCAAATAACGGCATCATCGCCAATATGATCAACGCCTCAATGAAGCTGAAATGATGATGGAGGTGAAAATGTATGCTATACGTGATCTGGGCGATTTTAGTTTTCGGGTCACTTATCGGACGGGTTGTCCTTGATTATCACGAAGCACGCTCTCGCAAGAAGTTTGACCAAGATGCCAAAATGCTGATGTTTATCGCCATTGATGCCTGCGATTGCAAAGGGTCAATTGCGCTGCCAAAGTACAACAGTCCGAGAGCCTGGAATGCCGAGACAGGCAAGGAAGAACTCATATTCACAGAGTATAACGACGATGGTCGAACAAGAACGATTTATGTCTCACGAGATGGAAAAGATGTACGGGCTATGCCCTGGACAGAAGATTGATGTCTTTCAGTAATTATGAGGAGGCGGGAGGCTGTGACATTGTTCGATGAACTCACAAAGATTTTGAGCGAGGTCGTCCAGAAAACTTGTGCAACATTACAAGAGCTCGCAGAACAGCTATCAAAGCTGTTTGGAGAAACATCTGACGGACAGTTGCCGATCTTGAAGCCATATCATTGCAGAGGCTGTGGTCGAAAGTACTCAACACCAAAGGAAGTTCGTTTCTGCATGAAGCAACATCAGGCACATGGATCCTCGGCCTATGCCGGCGGCAAGGTGTTCAGCAAGTACAGTGGGGTCCGCATCGTCCCCAGGAACCGCGAAGCAACGATGCGCGCCACCGAGATTCGACGACAGAGACAATCAGCTAAATGCACATTAAGGCGGTGAATATGGAATGGAACTGACACTGATAGAGAAGACCAACCAGACGCGCATCAAGGTTAGCTTGAAAAAGCTCCCGAAGTATGAGCGCATCATCAATACTTATATCCGGGTTCACGGCGGACGGGAGGAACGGCGCACCACGCGATATGTCTATTTCATTATCAATGCCGACATTATCTACAAACAGACAAGTAGAGAAAGGCGGTGAGGTTGGGATGACCCATGATGAGAGAGTAGCGCTGAACAAGAAGTACGCAAACAGAAACGTCCTTGGGGAACTGGCTTTTGAGTCCGAATACCATAAGGCTACGATGTCAAAGAATGAGGCTGAGTTCATTCGATGGCTATGCGGAAGGGCCTATGAGCTTCTGAAGGCCAAGAAGCCTCGGCTGATGGAAGCCAAAGACTTTGAGAACAATCCGAACGTAGATTCGCATGGCTATCTCCCCTGCTGGGTAGAGTGCAATGAGAAAGAGCGAGAAAACGCGGTATCTTACGGTATCGTAGGACCAGGCGAAGATGTAGATGGTTGGACAGAGATTCGGAAGAGCGAACTACCTGGTGGTAACAATCATAATCCGAACGTTCGGTATTGGACGTCAAGGCCCACAGACCAGCAGAAAAAAGAGATTCCGTGGTAACAACAATTCATCAGTATGGATTCCTAAAACACAACTCAACAACTGAAAAACAAGGAGGTATTCACAATGAAAAAGATTCTTGTCATATTCCTTCTCATTTCCATGATCTTCTCCCTGTGCGCCTGCAAAGATTCCACTCCTGCGACGGGGAGTACCGCCGACAGGCAGAACACAAAAGCCATCGCCAACATGCTGTCCAATCAGCAGCCCACACCGACTGACATCGACTTCAGCCTGGAACGCTACAACCTGACCCGCCGTGCATATTGGGTGAATGGCGAACGAGAGAAAGCATCAACCCTGGTATGCCGCGTGTCGAAGCCCCTGGGGTACATCGTTCTCATCACAGAGAGCGGATCCGTAGTAGGGCGCTTCACTGTTGACGGCAAGGTTTCCAGCCTCAACAGCTACCTGACACCGGACAGCGACTACTTTGAGATCGCTACCGGCTCATCCAGCACATATAGAAATAACTGGCTTGCCGATGTGGATGGAAGCTATGGTGAAAACGACAGCGGCATCTTCTTCTTCACGCCGGACGGCAAATACATAGAGTGGACAGGCACTTACCTCTATTCGGACATTCCTTTTGAGGTTGAGAACCCTGTCGTGACCTATTCGGAGGGAAAATAACATGGATAAGTACACAAAGATTGGTTTCGGACTGGCAATCGTGCTGATTCTGGTGCTCATTTTTGTGAGCATGAATCCTATCGGAAGAGCAGCATGGAATACATGGTTCTACCATGTTCATAAGACCGATGATGTTACCAACTACCAAACGATCAAGCAGGTGGAGGACACCTGCAGAGCCATGATCGCATCATACAACGCCGACAAGCTGCGCTATGAACAATACATCACCAGCGACAGCGCGGAACAGAGGAGTTGGGGCGAACAGGCCAAGATCAGAGCCAACCAGACGGCAGCTGTCTACAACGAGTATATTCTCAAGAACAGCTTTGTATTCCAGGGCAACATACCATCGGATATACGATCTGATCTGGAATTCCTGTCTTAGTAAAATAGGCATCCAGAACACGGAGGTAAAACGATGAATGAATGGATCTGGATTGAGGATAGAAAGGCGGCGAAATGGAATGCCTGATTGCTCTGTGTGCAAAAATACTGCAAATTTTGCCGGGAATTATGTCGAGTGCGTTCTATTACACCGATTCGTAGATTGGTGGTGGTGGAGATCGACGTGCCCTGATGATTGCCCTTTACTTGACAATGCGACCGATGCGCAGAGGGAGGCGACACCGTGGTAAACAAGAATGATGACTGGCACCGCGAGCGCCGCGTTGGTGAAGCTGTGAAGGCCGGAATCAAATGCTTCTGTGGCAGCGAAGCATACCGGGATATTCTTGAGGTTACCATGAATTGCGAGACCTTCCCCCGCGTGCACCGAATCTTCTGTCCGAACTGCGGCCTGCAGATGCGTAGCCCTGCTGGGAATGATGACGATTTCATTGTCAGGCAGTGGCGTGACATCAGCGACCTGCATCAGCATCGAAAAGAAGAACAAGATAGAGCGGACAGAGCAGTGGGAATGACGGACATAGAGATAATTTTAGAAGGACTGAAAGAATTACGGTCTCATTTCAGGGCAATGGCAGGAATCGCCAGCAGCAGGCAAGGCAGGGCGAATCACATCGGAAGCGCAAGGACTATAGAGGATGCCATCGCCGTGCTGAAAGATTTTGAACAGATTAGCTTCGAGGGTACATCCTTGAACCGTGAAGATTATGTCAATATCGGTGACATCATTGATTGTCTGTCCGGTTTGACGTGGGAGAAGGACACTGCATTTCATGTCGTCGGTCTGATTGAATGGGCAATGGGCAAGCGTGCCATCACCAGAGACGAGATACTAAAAGCGCAAGAGCCTCACTGGATTAGCGTCGAGGATGGCTTGCCCCAGGAACACGATACCATATTTGCGAAGCTCTACGGAACAGACAAGTGGAGAAACGGCATGTTCCTGAAGGTGTCAGATGATGTTCGAGTTGTCAAGGTATACCGCGACGGCACGAAAAGAGTACATCACGATCACACTGTGGATGGTAGATGGGAATCTGAACGCAAAGGGCTTGATGTGTATGGGCACGTCACCCATTGGATGCCAAATCCAGAGTTGCCGTTCTGCACATCCCGACCGACAGTCGCTCCACTACTGGGGCGTCAACCAGACCAGCAAAAAGTGGGCGCAGATCGACACCTGGGGCGACAAGCTGGTGGAGAACATCACGCAGGCCGTGGCGCGGGACTGTCTGGCTGAGACGTTGTACAAGCTGGACCGAGAGCACCATATGACCGCAGTGTTTACGATCCACGACGAAGTGATCGTGGAAGTGAACGGCGAGGACGATTTGAACACCATACTGGACGTGATGGCGGCTCCGATCGAATGGGCACCGGGGCTGCCGCTGAAAGGAGCGGGATTTGTCTGTGACTACTACCAGAAAGATTGACGAAGTGAAGAAGGCGCTGGTGTGCTGCATCGTGCGGAACCCCGACGAGCGGAGGACCTGCCCGGATTGCCCCTATCGGGATCCGGAAGCCTACTGCGCCAACCGGCTGATGGTCGACGCGCTGAAGACCATCGAAATGCTGTCGGAAACCATCGACGCGCTCACCGGCGGCGAGTGCGAGGAGTGCAAGGTTGAGCCGGAGGAGGATGCGCGTGGATAGGGAGAAGGTTATCAAGGGACTGGAAGAAGCCATTGATGTATACGCGATTGACCAGAGTATGACGATTGTTGAGCAGTGGGTCGTGCGTGGCGCCTTAGCCCTGTTGAAAGCGCAGGAGCCGAGGGTGCTTGCGTTGGGTGAAATTCATCGCGGTATGGCTGTATGGCTGGAGGATGTGGACAAAGCCGACGTGATACTGGCAATCGGCGGATCCTCCGCCGGCAAGGCCAAGTGTTTCATAACCGCGAATGACATGGCTATAGCACCCAAAGACGCTGAATATGGTATCCGGTGGCGGGCATGGACAGTGACACCGACAGGCGAACAGCGTAAGGCGGTGAAGTGGGAATGAGTATTATCGTTAATGATTTTCGATGGGAACCGGGAAAGAATGATCGCGAATACATACAGCTGCTTGAATCTTCAAGGGACGAGTGGCAAAAAATCGCAAATAAGGCCATTACGAAACTGAGAACGCTATCAAAAGTACAAGTCGATAAGTGTCGTGAATGCATTGAAAAAATAAGAAAAACACAGGAGCCGCGGGTGCTTTCCGTGGCAGACATCATGGATGAGCACATCATCCCAGATGTCATTTGGGTAGAGCGACGGTACGAAAATGATGTTTGTGCCGGTGTTTGGCAGATAGACCATTACGAAATGATATTTGATGGCGTGATGAACGACCTTAGTGAAGAAATAGCCGAAAAACCAGAGCTTTACAACACACTATGGCGCTGCTGGACGTCGCGCCCATCCGATAAACAAAGGAAGGCGGTGAAGTGGGAATGACAGACGCGCAGATTGCACGGATAATGACCCGTGACGAGCTCGAAAACCAAGGGATCGACACTCTATACCTGGAATTCGTAGACCAGCCAAAGGTCATGGAGGTAAAAATCTGCCAAATCGAATTCCACAAGAAGCTGTTCCGGACGCAAGTACTGTGTTGCTTTTGTACGCTTGGCGAGTGCGGACAAATCGCAGCGGACTTTAGATTCATAGGAAAGCTATGGCGTTGCTGGACGTCCCACCCGTCCCACGAGCAGAGGGAAGCGGTGAAATGGAAATGACAGAATGCGAACAGGTGATTGCCGAATTGTTGTATCTGAAACACGATTGCTTAGAAGGGTCGGCGACAGATCAGACGCTTGACAAAGCTATCGCAATGCTGAAGGTACAAAAGCCGAGGGTGTTAAACGTCGGGGACTTTTACGGCGAAGAATTCGGCTATCTGGAATACATGCCGGATAGACCGGGGTTCTCAAATTTCGACCCGGCGGCGGTTTTGATCGGCGATATCGACGAGAAAAACGTCACTGTGATATTCCGTAGTGCTTCGGTTGTGAAATTGCCGCTTGAGAAGATGTATAAGAATTGGCGTATATGGAGCGAATATCCGACGCATGAGTTGTTAAGGACGGTGAAGTGGGATGGCACAAATGCCTGACGGGTGGGTCGTGACCGTAGAATCCGATAAAAAGAGCTTGGAAGTGCGAATAACTGGTAGCCGAGAACTGGTGATGTGTAAAAGCTGTTGGAAGCGCGGGCTTGACAACTGCCCGATGGAATTTTATTGGGACAGCCACCCGGCAAAAGATGAGTGCTTCTGCGCGATGGGAGAACGGAGGCGAGACGATGGCGCTGACCAGTGATCGGGAGAGGCGGATTTGCGAGAGGTACAGGGCGTGGCAGGCGGACGGAAAGGTGCGCTGCCAGGAATGTCCGCTGAACAATGAGAATTACGGCGTGGATATGCCGCCGATGACCTGCAAGGCTATTATGCACTACGATCGGCACAGAAGGGAGTGGGTGGGGGATGAAAAGCAATGACCTGATTTCGAGGGCGGGAGTGCTGCGTATGTTGGACGAAAACGGCGTGGTGTTTCGGAACAGTATTGAGAAGATGCCAGTCGTAGACGCTGTGCCGGTGGAATGGCTGCGAGAAAGGATGAACATGGCTGATGATGTCGGTGATCTTGATTCGGTTGATATGTTCAGCTGGATTTTGTAGACATGGCAGAAGGAATAGGAGGTGAGATAGTGGCTGAGTACACCGAGGTTATCAAGCAGTTCAAGAGGATGTGCAAGTCAATAAGTCCAGCGAAATGCACCCGTGGCGAATGTCCGATGAGATGTGAGAATATCGGACAGTGCCGCAAAGTTGCATTTGAACGTCCTGCGAAGTTTGAAGAACAGGTCATGACATGGGCCGCAGAACACCCGGAACCGATGTATGAAACATGGTTGGAGTTTATAAAGCGTTTTGAGACAGGAAAACCAAAGTCTGATCCAGATTTCATATATTGGATGGGAACAACTTCTATCCCCGACGACATCGCGCAGAAGCTGGGGATTGAGCCGAAGGAGGGATAGCATGTCACGTTTGGAAGACCTGTCCGCAAATCTGCATTACATCGGAGAATGCTTGGCAACACTGGATGAGATTCTCAAGCTGCCAAATTGTCAAGACTGTGCAAAGTTGGGCGCGTGCGAATATCAAGCAGAATGGGGTAAATTTACCCGTTTTAACTGCCCGCTGTGGGAAAGTAATGGGCACAAATTGGCAGAGGGGACGATAAGTTTTGGCGGACGTTGAACTACTCGATGTGGCGTTATCGCTGCTTGTCAGCCTTGAGATCGAAATGCCCTGCGACACCTTGCCGGATTTTGATGATATATGTGCTGAAACGTGCTCATATAAATGCCCTCAAAAAGAGTGCTGGCGGCGTTATTTGGAATACATACGAGGTAAAGGAGGATTAGCATGAAGAAGATTATCGCGGTTTTGATAATCATTGTGCTGGCTGTAGTGCTGGCGGCCTGTGATACGCACACTGTAGGCAACCGGGCAACCTGGGGCAAGGATGTTCAGACCTTCACCTACGCCTACATTCGGCTGGGTGAGAAGGATATCGTGGAGGGCTACATTACCCAGTGGCGCGACTATGACGACAGCGACGTGGTGCAGATCATGATCGACGGCAAGTACTACCTGACCCACTATTCCTGCGTAGTGATGATCGCAGATCCGCATCATGGGGGCCTTGGATACGGATCCGGAGATCTGAATTGAGTCGGGAGGGATATTATGGCTGAAACAATCACTTTGACCATGACTCGTGCCCATGCCCAGACAGTTATGGATGCCTGTGAACTGTTGATGCGTATGAAGCTCGGGCAGACGTCATTTCCCACAGAACTGATGCTGGGGTGGCCGCTGTATCATGAGAAAGGCATCAGCGTTGAGGAATACTGCATGCGGAGGGATATTGCAAATGATATCTTAAGGGCGTACCTGAGGGCAACAGGTAACAAGGAAGGACGCGAGAAGGACTTGACAGAGCACATCGTCTATGAGGTTTGGGGCACGATAAGATACACTCTATACATGGCAGATCATCCGGATGGCGGGGATGGATGGAGCGTTGCCAGTCGACCACCGTTGGCAGAGAGTGGTCTAAAGATGCCGAAGTGTGAGGTGAAAAGAGATGGCGGGGGTACAGCAGATCATTGATTGGTTGGACTGTATGACGACTCACCAGCACAAGTGTCTGAGTTGCCCTTTTAATCCGCACCCTGGGATAATGTGGCCTTACGGATGCATAAGAGGCCAGAACGATATTTTAGATGCCGCACGTGAAATACTGCGAAAATATCAGGAGGTTGTGTCGAATGACCAATGAGACAAAACGACTGACTGCCAGTGAGATGGAGTGTATGATGCGAATGAAGGCCGCGAGCATGATACTTAGGGATACACCAGTTAAGATGGAGCAGAGGTCTTCAATGGTGCCCTATGCAAAGCGCGATTTTGCTATGCTGGCCGCGAAAACCGCGAAGCTGCATGACGCTTTCATGGAAACCATTCCGGAAAAGCAGCGGATGACTTATGAGCGCAATCTCTGCATGAGTAACTTCTGCATCGGCGTAAAAATGCCTGGGCCGCAGGAACGCGATAACCGGCAGTATGGCATGTGGATATCGTATGATGTGTTGAACACACTACTCGAGGCCTGCCATGATCACTGCATGATGTGTATGCTGGATAAGGGTCAGCGCAGAGCCTGTAAGCTCAAAAAGGCCGTCGATGTTTTGCCGAACGATATTGTAAGGCATGACGAGGATGATTGCCCTTACTTCGGGGTTATTTAGGAGGACAAGGCAGGATGTTCATCATCGAGAAAGATGGTTTGTATCTCGCAAGCTATCGAGATACTGGTATCAGGGAAACAGATTCACACGGTGAATTCAGGACCTTTTACACTGGGGTGTTTACAACGAACAAGTATGACGCTATAGCCTTTGACAGTGAATTCGTCGCAGATCTGTTTGGCGGTAACGCGGTCAAGGTGTCTGGGAACTGGAAAAAGGAGGTAAGATTTCATGACGCGCAACGAGGTGCTTGAAAAGGCGCTGGCATGTGTGAACGGGGATCGTGACGCACAGTATGGCAAGCCAGAGAATAGTTTTGACACCATCGCTAAGTTTTGGACCGTGTACATCAATGCCGCTGTGGCCGGTGAGACCAAGGTAGATATTAAGGTTCCTGACGTTGCCGCGATGCTGGCGTTGCTGAAGCTCGCCCGGATTTCCGCAGGCGTCTACAAGGCGGATAATTGGGTTGATCTTGCGGGATACGCGGCCTGCGGTGGGGAGGTCGAGAGCGGAGGGCAAGTCGAGATTAATCGATCTGATTTTTACCCCATGCCTGACTTGGGCCCCGGAGTGATAAACGCTTGACAAAATAACACGAAATGGTCAAAACCCCGCCGCTAAGTGTGCGCGGAGGGGTTTTGACCATAGGTGTATAATGGTATCGTGGATTACTGCGGTAATCGCGTGTCCGCATTTGCGTCGCCTGCAAGCGGCACTTTTCTTTGGAGTATATATTCATGGTGGTGTGTTCACCAGTCTGCGCGGGATCTCCATAGCAGTCAGGAAGGACGGCCCAAGGGCTACAGCTCCAATCTGAGCTCACTCTGACGTGAACCTCGCAACCGCGCAGCATATGAGGATTCGCCAAGTCCTGACAACTGGCCTGACCATATTGTTTCTCTTTATCCCGGTGCATCAGCTGTCCTTCGCCAAGGGCTGTAATCGATGGCCGAGAAACACGAGGAGAAACATTGTGGAGAAAAGGTACATCGAGATCGACATTGCTGACCTTGTGCCATACGACAAGAATCCACGGCGCAATGACCATGCGGTCAAGGACGTCGCGGAAAGTATGGATCAGGTCGGCTACATCACGCCCATCGTCATTGACGAGAATATGCTGATACTCGCCGGAGAGACGAGATGCAAGGCGTTGAAGAAGCGTCACATCAAGCGAGATAAGGTTCTTCAAGTCCTCGGTTTAACTGAAGATCAGAAAAAGAAGTATCGCTTGCTGGACAACAAGGTCGGCGAAATTGCCGATTGGGACTATGATCTTCTGGTCGGAGAACTGGAAGGCCTGGACTTTGATGGCTTTGATTTCGGATTCGATGATCTTCTGGCCGGGATGGCCGATGACAGCGGGGACGAATCGGACGGCGAGGAACAGAGCGGTGCCGTGGACGATGACTATGATCCTGTTCTGCCGGAGGAGCCAAAGTCTAAACGCGGCGATATTTACCAGCTGGGAAGACACCGGCTCATGTGCGGTGACAGTACCGCCCCGGCGGATGTGTCTCGGCTCATGTGCGGTGTAAAGGCTGATCTATTGCTGACGGATCCGCCATATAATGTCGCCTATGAGGGTGGCACGGGGCTGACCATCCAGAATGACAATATGGACGATGCGTCCTTCAGGCAATTCCTGAAGGACGCTTTTCAGTGTGCCGATGGAGTCATGAAGCCCGGTGCGGCGTTTTACATTTGGCATGCGGATTCGGAGGGGTTCAATTTCCGGGGTGCTTGCCATGACATCGGATGGCAAGTCCGGCAATGCCTGATATGGAATAAGAATGCGCTGGTGCTTGGGCGGCAGGATTACCAATGGAAGCATGAACCCTGTCTTTACGGATGGAAGGGCGGCGCGTCCCATACGTGGCTATCCGATCGAAAGCAAACGACCGTGATGGACTTCGACAGGCCGACGCGGTCGGAGCTTCACCCGACGATGAAGCCAATTCCGTTGTTTGACTATCAGATTCGTAACAGCTGCCCGGTTGGTGGTGCGGTACTGGATTTATTCAATGGCTCCGGTACGACCATTATGGCCTGCGAACAGAATGGACGCAGCGCATATACTATGGAACTGGATCCGCGATATGTCGATGCGGCGATTGCCCGGTGGGAAGAGTTCACCGGCGATAAGGCGGTGCTCTTGAATGAGTGACCGTCTTACCCTCGGCAGTCTCTTTTCAGGATCAGGCGGATTTGAGCTGGGTGGTACTCTGGCTGGGATAGAACCAGTATGGAACAGTGAGATCGAGCCTTTCCCTATTATGGTCACGTGTAAACGGTTTCCAATGGTGAAGCACTTCGGAGATGTATCTACGCTGGACGGCGCGAAGCTGGATCCGGTGGACGTGATTACCTTCGGCTCACCGTGTCAGGATATGTCCGTAGCGGGAAGACGCGCAGGGCTGGACGGAGCGCGCTCGGGTCTGTTCCACCAGGCCATACGCATAGTCAAAGAAATGAGGGAAGCGACCCATGGAGAGAAGCCACGATTTATCGTCTGGGAAAATGTCCCAGGCGCTTTTTCATCCAACCACGGCCAGGACTTCAAAGCGGTCCTCGAAGCTGTCGTTGGTATCAAAGAGCCGGGGGCCACGGTGCCTGCGCCTGACAAAGGGAGATGGCCTCACGCCGACATATTCCTGGGAGACGGATGGAGCGTGGCTTACAGAGTGCTCGACGCGCAATACTGGGGAGTCGCCCAACGTCGCCGTCGAGTGTTCCTTGTCGCGGATTTTGATTCAGAACGCGCCGGAGATATTCTCTTTGAGCCCAAGGGCCTGCAAGGGCATTCTGGAGAGGGCGATGCGGCGAGGCAAGGCGTTGCCGGGTATTCTCCGGACAGCTTTGGAGAAGACGGCGTATGGTGCGTGAACCCTCAGGGAAGCAGCGGTGTATCACTGACACATGATAAAGTCGGAACGCTTGTGGCTCAGGATCACGGCCACCACCCCGCTGTACTCGCTGCGGGCTTTTGTACCGAACACAGTGCCAACAGCGGCGGCATTGGATACGGTGAAGAACGAAGCCCAACGCTCCGCGCTGGTGTTGTCCCGGCGGCCATTCATTTGCCGAAGGCGTTTGGCATAGGTTCGTATAACAGTCTTGCATGGCTGTCGGATAATCCTCATACTGGAATATATGAGGCGGGCACAGCACGGACGATTGATCGATCGGGCGGGAACCCGACGGCGCATCAGGGCGGTCTGGCCGTCGTTGATTCATATGCAATGACGGTCGGCGAGTATATGCAGATCGGGGAAGACAAGACACCGCCGCTGATGGCACGTGACTATAAGGATCCGATTGTGGTCAGTGAGCCTGAGGTCGATACGCTGTATCGAGTGCGCAGACTGACACCTTTGGAGTGCGCACGGCTCCAGGGCTTTCCTGATAGCTGGTGTGAAGGACTTGCGATAGAAAACCCGACCGAGGATGACATTTCATTCTGGACAGATGTGTTTGAGACGCATCGGCGGCTGGTGACCCACGCGAGAAAGCCAAAGACCAGAAATCAAATTGTCAAGTGGTTGAAGAACCCACGCACGGACGCAGCGGAGTTCCGTATGTGGGGTAATGGCGTCGCCTTGCCATGTGTTTACTTTGTGATGAGTGGAATCGCAAAAGTAAACAGTTCTACAGGCTTTAGGCCAGCTGGATAAGCTGGTTTGAAGTAGGCATAGACGCTGGCTACAGCGTAGGCGCGGCCGATATGACCGCGCCGTATGCCTTTTATAGATACCGAAAGGATGTGAAAGAATGGTTAGACTGGAAGCACCCTGGCAGACCTATCAGAAGAAAATCAAAGCGCTGTTTGAACGCGACAAGGATATCATCGTAGGCGAGATCTACGAAGCCACCGACGGCGGCGTTGATTACGCCTTTGACATCGAAGTCATGCGCCATGACAAGTATATCGCGCTCGACCGCGTACTGACCGGCGTGAAAGTCTTCGGCAATGTTACGCTGGGCATTGTGCTCTATGATGAGGAGAATGCCAGCAACGCTGATCCGCTTTCTCTGTACAAGACGCTGTTCGACGGCAACCCCATCGTGAAGGCGATCGCTACCCGCACCGACGCGACCGGGACGGACTGGAACTATATCTGTTTCAATCCTGAGATCGTTCAGTTCTTTGACGATGATCTCACTGATTTCAACGGAAATTGGTCCGGTCTGGCGGAGGACATTGCCCGCGAAGTTTTTGCGGACAACTACCACAGCGTGAACTTCTGCACCGCCGCCAAGGATGGCGTGGACAAGCCGCTCGGCGAATGGCCGTAAGCGGACCGCGAAGAAACGTAAATGCCTCGATGCTGTCACAGTAGATAGCATCGGGGATTCTTATATGCCGTTGTAACTCAATGGGAGAGTAATGGCCTTTTAAGCCATGAGGTCTGGGTTCGAGTCCCAGTGGCGGCACCAGCACCAGTGCATCATGGTGCTTTTCCTCCATCCCTGCCGGGGCCTGGTCAGCCCCGGCTTTTTATCGAGGTTTGAAAACGGCTATAAGGCGTCAAGCCTTTAGCGGCATAGACGGCGGCGTATCGTCAGCTGTTTGCGGCGGGGATCATCCCTCTCCTCGCTCCGTCTATGCCTTACAAAGTTTGACAGAGAAGGAGAACACCATGCCCCGCAGACCCAATAAGCCGTGCGCCCATCCCGGTTGTGCGAAGCTCATACCACCTACGGAGATGTATTGCGCCACGCATACGCCACTCCACAAGGTGAAGGAAGATCCATCCCGCTATGCTTCGGTGCGCGGCTATGACCGAAAGTGGATGAGGGCGAGGCTCGCCTTCCTCGAAGCGCATCCGCTATGCGTAGAGTGTGAGAAGGAAGGGCGATATGTCAGGGCTACCGTAGTTGACCATATCATTCCGCATCGAGGTAATCTCGAGCTGTTTTGGGATCAGTCCAACTGGCAGAGTCTTTGTAAACATCACCATGATGTGAAGACAAAGACAATCGACCGCGAGTACATTGAGACGCATCCATGGGAGGGGGGCCGTCGATAAAATCCCAGGGGGAGGGGGGTATCAAATCTCTGCGTACTTTTTTCCGGAGAC
>Ga0326513_10001802_pt1 | contig 16189 bp, 26 predicted proteins | sample 2_2465_0518_D_FD_203654 | JGI IMG/M metagenome (GOLD analysis project Ga0326513, IMG submission 203654) | Bovine rumen microbial communities from UC Davis, California, United States - 2_2465_0518 | ecosystem: Host-associated > Mammals > Digestive system > Stomach > Rumen | place: USA... | reverse complement strand
GTCCCAGAGGAAGCTCTCCAGCGGCCAGCGCAGGATGGCGATATCACCCTTGCCCCAGCTCATGTCCGGATCCCAGGCGATCTCGGTAATGGCAGTACCAACAGCATAAAAATCACCAGCGCGTTTCCGGTGCACATCGGTGTAATCGTTCGTTTCGTAGACCACATGATGCACCAGATCCTGCAGATCCTCCACGGCGCCCATCTTCTCTTCCGTCTCAGGGATCAGCTTGGCCTCCGGGAGACTGAGCATCTGGTCAGCCACATCGTTCTTGTAGGTGGAGCGCAGCGTCTGCAGCTGGAGGGTCTTCTCCGTCTGCTCGGAGTTATTCTGCGGGGCATCCTGCTCCGGATCCTGCATGCGGACGATATCCCGCATCTCCCTGGCATGATCATGGAATGGCCGGCAATCCTTGATAAAGGACTCCAATCGGGAATACACCTTGTCCCGGAGCTTCTTCTCCTCCTCGTCCAACGGCTGTTCCCCGTACGCCACTTCACGGATCTCTTCATTCTCCAAAATACTGGCCTCCTGTTATCTGTGATAAGGATCATATTCCGGTGGCCGGACGATCCGCTTCTTGGTGGGTTTGAGCATGTGCTCCATCAGGAAATACCTGGTAGCATCGTAGGCATGATCTTCCGCTTTTGTATCGACGTCCTCGGGCTTTGTCTGGCTGTATGGGAGGGTAGGCACCGTCCGAATCCAGTCCTTGCAGGTATTGAAAATATAGAGCATCGGCCTGCCGGTCTCGTCGAACCTGAGCCGCTCGTGGAGCTCCATCTTTCCGGCAAGGCGGGTATTGTCAGCCTCGATGAAATACACCCCGGGGTTCGATCCGTCCGGACGCATCTGGTCGGCAACCGAGTCGCCCCGGGATCGATCGAAGATCGCCGGGTCAGCCACCCGGACGATCCGCAGGTTGTTCTTCGTTTCCTCCGTCTCCCGCTCCAGGATGCCCTGCCGGATTGCTTTTGGCGTGATCTCGATGCCGACATTCGCCTGCCGGGGTTTGCAGCCGTACCATTCACGGTACAGATAAGCCCGCCCAACCGGGTCAATCGCCCACCACAGCACCGAGAATGGACGGGAATAGCCGTGGTCGAAGGACATGTACCTGGGCCAGTCCAGCGGCACTTCGAACGGGTCGATGACGTGCGTCCAGAGGCGATCCTGATAATGCTCCGGCAGGTCGCGGAATTCGCCGAACACCTGACCTTCGAAAGCATCCCAGCTCCCCTCGAGAAGGGCCTTCCGGAGAGCCTCCGGTTTCTGCTCCAGCTCGAAGATGTAGTCATCCGTGATATGCGGATTCTCCGTCGCCAGGGCGGGGATGTACTGCGTCCGGATCGTGCGGGACTTATGCAGGGCCTCGGAGTAGATCTCCTGCGTCTGGATGCTCATGAAGGGGCCTGCGTCCACGAACATCTTTTTGACCCAACCATGACCAATGTTGCCGGGGTTGCTGGCAGACCGGACAATCGGCACCACACCAAGGGTCTTCTTGGCACGGAGGCGGGTCTTGATGAAGTCATACACTTCCTGTTCGAAGGACGTAAGCTCGTCAAAGTAGAGGAACTGTATCTCGATACCGGAGTACAGGAACCGATCCTGCGCGTTTTCGCAGTGCCGAAACAGGATCTTACTGCCGTTCTTCAGCAGGAACTCATGCCTCCCGGCGTTGTACCGGGCGAGTTCCCGAGGGTAAGAGGCGAGGGCCTCCTTGATGTCTGTGTCCTCCAACTCACGGTAGGATCTCCGGAAAATCACCGCTGTGGTGCCTGGATACGTGAGGGTGCGAAACAGCGCATCCATGATCAGCGCTTTGGTTTTCCCGCCGCCCGCAGCACCGCCGTAGAGGATCTCATTCGCGACAGATGCGTGGAAGGCGGCCTGCTTTGGTGTTGGCTTATATGTGATCGTGATCTCAGCCATCAGGTCACGCTGCTCTCTACCGCCTCAATGATGTTGGACTCCGTGACGAGCTCCTGCGCTTCCGGAAGAGCATCCGGGTCTGGCGCCCCAAGGGTTGGCATTCCTTCGATTTTCACCGTAACGGTGTTCTGCTCCTGTGGCAAAACAATCTTCCCGGCATAGTTGAGGACATTGTTGGAAGCCTGCAGAGAGACCCACGGGTTCGGGTCATCGACCATACTGATCATCTTGTTAAGGGCTTTGCCGTAGCCCTTCCGGTGAATCTCGTTCAAAAGTGTTTCCCGGCGCTTTGCGAACTTCGGGCTCTCCTTCAGTCTTTGAATCCGGGACGAATACTTTCTGTAGTGTGGATCATCTTTTTCGACCCCGTACACCGCTTTGATGATCTCCTGGTAAGACTTCCCAGCGAGATCAAGTTCACAAATTTTTTCCTGTTCAACAGTGAGGTAACCAACCTGCTTGGCCATTTCCTTTCAACTCCTTTGACAGTCGATTCCCTGCAAGTCAGGGGTGGCTGAGGAATGCGGTTAAAAATTTTTTAGTCCATGGGTTTGCCGATGCTGGTGTGATGAGGTATGCGCTACGGGGGCGGAGCGGCGCCGGAGTCCCGCCCCAAAACCGCCCCCCGGGGATCCGCTCGCACCCCCTCCCCCCGGGGCCCGGGGTGGGGTCGGCTGGCGGCGGCGGCCCTTCCTTTTATTTCCTGCCTGGGCGCTGGGGCATGGCGCTGGGCATGTGCTATGTGGTATGAGCGCCAGCCCAGATCGCCACGGAAACGGCCAACTATTCGTGAAACATCTGTTTTGCGAATAGTTGAAACGGGGTGTTCTGTCTCATCTGGTACGAAACCGAACCAGTATTTACTGGATACCCTGATTTGCTGGGGTTTGGCTGGGTTGTCAATAGGTTTATACCATCGAATGAAGGGCCTCGATCGCAGCATCTCTTCCTTATGCTGGCGAGCAGGCGAGGTCATGAGGCAGGGCAGCTGCAGCACGGATCGCGCCAGCAGCAGGGCCAGCCAGGACCGACAGCGAGCGAGGCAGCGCGGCGGCGATCCGGCGCGGCACCCCGGGGAGGGTGGCGCTCTCGGCCGCTTTTACGCCACCAGCAAAAAAGCGAACATTATATGCCAAGGCTGTGAAAAACTTTTTTGCAAAAATTTGTGAAAAAGTACTTGACACGAGAAAACCTCGTGTGCTATACTCCAGCCATCACCACGAGAAAACCTCGTGAAATCAAAGGAGGAAATTGATCATGAAGAGCTTCACCACCCAGAAGGCCATCAAGGCCAGAACCGATTACGTGCTCCAGGTTGGCTACTGCGATCTCCAGAATCTTCTCTGCTGTGTGAGTCCCAGCTACTACAACGCTGGCACCTACGGCTGGAACTGCGACTACTACTTCCCTGGGCTGGTAGATGGTAAGCACGGCTGCATCTGCACCGGCTACCGTCCTCATGGTAAGCGGGTGCCCTACGACCTGGTTAGGAAGTATGAATATCTCGCTTCTGCAACCCTCCGCAATACCCACGACTATGACGCAACCAGGGAGAAGCTGAATCAGCTTATTCTGGACTTCATCCGGGAAGCGCTTGCCTGACCTGATCTCGGCACACGGGGCCTCCGCTGGAGACCTCGTAGCCGGAACCAGTTCCGGAGAAAGAGAGGACGAACACAATGACCCGCACTGTTACCATCGACGGCTGGAAAGCCGAACTGATTGACCAGGCCAACAGGGCCAGCTTCTACGGCATCAATGGCGGCGACGCTCGGTGCTTCACCGGAAGCCGCATTGCAGCACAGGCCGTCCGGGAAGCGCTGGCCGGTGAAGACTACAACAGCTTCTACCTCATCGGCGCCACCACTGAATATCTGGGTCGCGACGGCTACAAGGCTGTAGTCACTTTCAAGGTTGACTGACTTTGGCACACGGGGCCTCCGATGGAGACCTCGTAGCCAGTGCCAGACACTGGAGAAAGAGAGGCAACACCATGATGACTAAAAGCGAACTGAACTTCCTGAACCGGCACCACTATGAACTGTTCGAAGGCAGGAAGATCGCCGGATTCGGAAAAGTCTACTGGGCCAACCTGGTAACCATGGAGATTTATGCCAACAGCAAGGACGAAGTGCTGCATGGCGCTGTTTCTGGCTACAAGATGGCCGACATCACCGACGACTGGCAGATTGAAATGCCTTGCCAGAACAACCGGAAAACCGTATAATCAAACACCTGGGAGGTGGAAGCATGGAAGAACTGACCTTCGGTCAGAAAATCAGGGAATGGCGAAAAGCTGCAGGATTATCACAGACGGCACTCGGGATCGCCTGCGGCTACAAGGAATCGTCCGCGATGCGCACCGTGCAGTTCTGGGAACACGATACGCAGCTGCCATCGATCATGATCGCCAGGAGGCTTGCCGAAGCCCTCAAAATCACCCTGGACGAATTGATCCCATGAAAAAGGGGACGGCCTCAATCGGCTGTCCCTTTTTTTCTGTCTACACTATATCACACACAATAGGTGGTATTTTACCTGCATGCCACAATTTTTTCCGCATCCATCAGCGCCCAGCCGTGAACCCGGAAAACACTTTTCGGATCCTTGTACCCCATACGCTGTGAAACCTCAGGCCAGCTCAGGCCCTCCAGATAATGCCGCTCCAGCACCTCGCGGTATCTCGGTTTATCCAGACGCTGGATAATCTCCTCAGCCTGTTTCACTGCCTCCAGATATCGCTGCATCGGCTCCTCCAGCTTGGCTGCAACCATCGCCAGACCGATGGCCGCTGACTCCGTCCTGCTCCTGACCTCCGTGTTCCTGATATGCGTCTCACTCATCCCTGCCGCTGACAGCGCGATCTCCATGTAATGATCCCGCCGCCGCTGCAGGGACTTAATTTCTTTTTGGGCCTCGTAAGCGGCCCGGAAAATCTCCTTCGCCGTCATAACCTTGCCTTCACCGCCTCGATCAGGGCGTTCTGCCGCCCATCTTTTTTGTCCAGAATCCGCAAAACCTGTTCATCCATCGTACCCTCAGCGATTACATGATAGACTGTAACCGGACGACTCTGACCCTGCCGGTACAGCCTCGCGCAGGCTTGCTGGTATTTCTCAAGGCTCCACGTCAGGCCGAACCACACCATGATATGCCCGCCCTGCTGCAGGTTCAGGCCGTGGCCTGCTGAATCCGGATGGGCCAGAAGCAGCGGAATCTGTCCCTGGTTCCAGTTATCAACATCTCGCGATGTCGCTAACTGCACCGCCTGGGGGAACCGCTTTTTGATCCGTGACAGGTCATGCTGGTACGCATAGTACACCAGCACCGGCTCCCCGTTAGCCGCCTCCAGAATATCCTCCAGCGCGTCCAGCTTCGCCTGGTGGATCTCATGAACGTTACGATCCGCATCGTAAATCGCGCCATTCGCAAGCTGCAGAAGCTTCCCGGTCACCACCGCTGCACTCGCTGCCGTGATCACCTGATCCCGCAGGGGAAGCAACATGTCCGACTCCATCGTCTCATACGCCCTCCGGGCTGCAGGGGACAGGGGAACCTTCACCTCACGATCCAGTCGATCAGGCAGCTCCAGATAATCCTTTGCCTGCATGCTGATGCAGATATCGGCGAGCTTGCCGTAAATCGCTTCAGCGGCCCCTGGCTTTGGAACCCAGTTGAAAACAATCTGACCGTTCCGGCGGCCCGGATCAAAATACCTCGTCCGATAGGCCCCCAGCGTCTTGTGCAGCCTCTCTCCCTCGTCCAGCAGATACACCTGCGACCAAAGGTCTATCAGGCCGTTTGGGGCCGGTGTACCGGTCAAGCCGATGATCCTGCCTATCGCGGGACGGACGCGCCGCAGGGCCTTAAAACGGGCTGCTGTGGCTGATTTAAAACTACTCAGCTCGTCCAGCACAACCGCATCGAATGGCCAGCGGCCCTGACGAACCAGCCAGTCCACGTTTTCACGATTGATGACGTAAATATCCGCTTCCTGCTGCAGGGCCTGCAGCCTCGTAGCCTGATCCCCCAGAACCTTAACCACTCTCAGGTGCTGCAGGTGATCCCATTTCCTTGCCTCTTCAGCCCACACCGTGGCCGCGACCCGCAGCGGGGCGACTACAAGCACCTTTGTAATTTCCCCGGCGCGAAGCAGGATATCTACAGCGGTCAGTGTAATCACAGTTTTCCCAAGGCCTAACCCATTTCAAGGAATAGCCCGCAGGCGGGTTTGTCAAGAATCCACTGGATTGCCCTTGCCTGATAAGGATATGGCTTGAAATGCATCAGTCATCACCTCCTCCCATCAGTGTGTGAGCCAGCTCCATCGCCTGCTGCGCTCCGTACACGGTGTACACATCAAACCCCAGCCCCCGCAGCTGCTCCTGCACAACCTTCTGCACCGGTGACAGTCGGCCAGTCTCCGTCTTAAGCTCCACAAAAGCGACTTTGCCTCCCGGCATCAAAACGATCCGGTCAGGGACGCCCTGCCTCCCGGGGCTGGTGAACTTCCACGCCATTGCACCCCTCGCCCGAAGCGCGGCGGCGAATTTCCGCTCGATAGTCTTTTCTAACATGCTCCACCTCGTTTCTCGGTTTTCGACGGATCGACACATTTGCCTATATTCTTTTATATATTTTTTACTTTAGTATACTAAAGTATTTTTCTACGCGAACAATAAGGTTAAAATATGTCGATACGTCGAAAAAAAAGTTTATTCTCATCTGTCGAAGGTCATTTTTCTGCTTCTTTTTCCTCTTTTTCCACTCGCGCCCTCAAAATCTCAGCTGCCCTTCCGGATCCCTCGAAGAACCACGCGCTCTCCACGCTTGGGTTGCCACTCACGCGAACGCCCAGCGTATACTCATCGGCTGCGTTCTCCACGATGGCCTCCATCAGCCTCTTGGCCCCCTCGTCGCTCATCTCCCGGGCGGTCAGCCGCTCCCCAACAATCCGGGAGGCCTCGGTGACCTGATCCCGGTTCCATCCGAGGATCTCATCCTTTACCTTCCTGCTGCCCTTGGTGCGCCTGCCGCACTGGTCGCACATCGCGATCCAGACCCCAGGCTCATCGATAGACTCCTGCACATACGCTACCCCGCCACACACCGGGCAGGCCTTCATGCTCCCGTGGCCGTATTTCAGCGCGATGCTTGTGCCTATCGACCGCTTCACGGTCAGGCCGAAGGAGCCCAGCATCCGGGCCATTTCCTCCAGGACACATTCCAGGCTTGTTATCCTGCGCTCGAGCTTCTTTATGTGCTCTTCCGGCGTCATGTACTCTGATTTGGTAAGTATCCGCTTCTCAACGTAGCTGCTCATTTCGAACCTTCTCCCCGATCTGCTCTGCGGTCTCCATGACCCAGATCTTAAGCCCGCCCACGAGCACGGTGTGCTCGTAGTAGCCAATAATAGCCTCGCACCTGAGCCAGATAGGCCCGCGGGGTGTATACTCACGTTCTCCATCGTCACTAACGGTTACGTTAGCCCCTGTAAATCTGATCATATTTACTCCTCCTGTTTGCGGTAGTGGATCGAATGGCGTGAATTTGACAACCTCGCCCGAAACGACGAAAGGTTGGAAACTGACGACCCCGCCTGACATCACCTGCGCGATAGTCACGTTTACATCCTCCTCTGTAAATCCGGATGGTGTCTCACAGGGCAACCTTAATCCGGGCGTTTCTTACTGGGTTCTTGCGCTCGTCATTATCTCCGACGGTTACAGAGGCTCCTGTAAACTTGATCACAGTCCACATCACTTGAATCTCCCTGCAGCACTTTTTCTCGTTTAGTAATTGCTTCTTCAATCGCCTGCACGAGCAACGGCACGTCATGCTTGGAGAAGATTGGTTCTATACAGTCTTTCCCCTGGGCTACAAGCATTGCGTCCTGAATGAACGCCAGCATGACCCTCAGATTCTTCAGCTCTTCTTCGGTTTTTCTGCAAAACTCAGCAATGTCTTTTAGTTTCATATCTATATCCTCCTTAGTTTCCGGATGGCGTCTCACGGGGCGGCCTTAATCCGGTGTTTCTTATAGTTCGTCTGGTTCAAACGCGTTGTGCCCTATGCCCTTCCAGATGCGTCTGCCGCTGGTTTCCCGGGCATTTTCAAAACCCTTGTCCTTGAGAATCTTTCCGAAGGTGATCTTGCTCTTCGGTCTGAAACCGTTCAGAGCGGCCCAGGCCTGGTATTTGGTGTAGAGATACCCGGTCGGGGTGCTGACCCCAGACCTGATTACACACTCATCCTCTATGAACTGCTGCACTACATCCTCGGACTGGACATATTCTTCGGTGGCCTGCACGACTACCGGAGGCTTTTTCAGTTTGCGCTCGGCCTGATCAAATTTTATCGCGCCGTCCACGATCCACTGAAGAATCGCACCACCGGCCTCTTCTACCAATTTGGTTTTGTAGTCCGTTATGATCTCTTCTGGGGGCAGCGTTGCCGGGAAAGGTGCTACTGCTAACCTTCGTTTCAGGCCGCCGTCCAGGGAGTTCAACCGGGGCAGGTGGTTGGTGTGCATGATCAGGGTGTGCGAGGGCTCAAACGTCAGCGGAGCATGATAGTTTGCCCGGGCCGAGATGCGATCCTGGCTGGATATCCGCTTCATGCCTGCGATTGCCAGCTTGGCGTCCTCGTCTGTTTCGCCCATGATCGCCAGCCGAATACCGCGAAGCATGACGATGTAGTTTTCATCTGCCTTGCCGCGCACGGGGGCCACGGTATCAGCGTTCAGCGTCTTGGCGTAGTCTCCCAGCACCTTGGCCACAGCGCCGAAAAAGGTGCTCTTGCCGTTCCCGCCGGGGCCATAGCTGATGACGAGGCCTTCCTCAAACACTTTCCCCACCGCTGACATGCCCATGAGCATCTGCAGGTACTCGGCGAACATGTTGTCACCGGCGGTGATGTAAGTGATGAAGTCCTTCCACAGCTTGACCCCCTCTGGGGTGGTTGTGAGTCCGCAGGAAGTAATCTTCGTGCACCGTGCTTCCGGATCGTGCGGCCTGACCTCGCCGGTGTGCAGGTCGATAATTCCGTCCGGGGTGTTAAGATCCCAGGGCTCGGCATCGTAGCTGTCCGGTTTGCTCTCATGCTGGATGACTCCGGCCTGCTCAAGCAGATCTTTTTTCCCGGAGGCAGTCCTGAGCTTTCTGGCCCGCTGCATTTCAGCCTTTGCCACCTCTTTGGTGTACTTATCGGTTGCCGTCCTCTCAAGAAGCTGCGCCTGGGTATATTTGGCATCAGCAAAGCTCATGGCCAGCATTCCGATTTCCGCTGCAGCATCGGTCGCCCACTTCTGACCGTCCCAGTACATCCAGTCATACTCTTTGCAGTACCGGAACTGGCGCCCATACTCATCGATGAACTGCACGGCGCTGCCCTGAGCCGTTGTGTCTCCGAGAAACCGGGCAAGCCCATCGTCCTCGTTGGCGAATACTTCGGAAGGGTTCTGCCGGAGTGCATCGGCGAGTTCTGTCTGGACTTTCCCATCCTCCTTGCAGAGATTAATCATGGCCTTCTGGGATGGAGCTTCGGAGATTTCACCCTTGTATTCGCCGTCCAGGTCGCGATACAGGTACAGCCGCACCAGATCGAAGGCATTGAGCAGCTTGCCCTGCAGTGGGTCGTGGTCGTGATAGGAATAGAAGAATCGATTGCTGTCGTAGATGATCACACCGTTGGCCGTGGTTCCGTGGTTGTATGTCCAGCGTTCCTCATCACCGCTGGTGTAGGAATAGGTGTACTCACCCGGCATAAACTTTTCCATGGCCTCTGTGACCGGATAGGCCCTGCAGAAAGCACCGACTACACCGGGCTTTGTAAGAGGATCGCCCTGTGTCTCAGCCTTTCTTTTGACGATCTCATTCTGCCGTGAGCTGCGCGGCCACTCGCGCATATCATGCCAGTCGTGGTAGGTAGCCAGGATGGCATCCGGATCCAGCCAGTCACCGTCCACCACATCGAACACGTACTCGCCGTCACTCGGCCTGCTGGGCCAGAACATCAGGCGATTGATCTCGTAGGTGGTGTCGTCAAAGTTCTCGATGCCGATCCACTCGGCCACCCTGCGGGCCATCGGTTCATACTCCGCAGGAGTCACCGGGCGTTTCAGCGGGGCGAGGATCCGCAGACGGGGCGCATCCGGCCTGTGCTTGTGGGTGGAGTGCACCAGAGCGGCACACCCCACCATCAGCTGCCAGTTGTCCCACAGGTCAGGGGAGGCATAGTCAGCGTCAAACGCCACAATGCAGCGGCTCTTGACGTTGTCCAGCGACCTCGCCCCTTCCAGCTCCCCGCCGACGAACCCGCCCACATCTTTGATCCCGGCCTGCTGGTCTTTGCTCATGCCACTGAAGGCGGCTACAGTCTCGTCTGTAACCACCGGCTCACGCATCCGCTCCACCAGCTGATCCCAGGTGACGTGGGTTTGTTTCCAGTCGGTCTCCTTCCGGCTCCTGCCCACGGAGATGGTGAGCAGTTCTGCCAGATCAATAACGGGGTTTACCATTGTTCCTCCCTCCAGCGCGTTTTTCGTGTTTACCTACATAGTCGGATGTAATCGGGGCGGGCTGTCGGATCTCCGGCACGAAGCTCTGGAAGGATCCATCGGCCAGCCTCACGTCCAGTTTTGTAACAACGCCGTTTTCGATTCTGACCCCGATGATCTTCTCGGGGCCTGCTACTCTTTCAGTCATTCCATCTCACCGACTTTCCCCATAGCCACAATAGAAATCAGGCTTGGCTTTTAAACAGCAAACGTTCCCATCCATCGTTTTTTCGTGAGTGCAAAGCTCGTTTTCTTTCCACCAATGGCGGCAATCCTTGCACCGGACTACTTCAACCATATCTACTTTTGCATTCATGCACTCCCTTTTCCAGACAGGCTGAAGCGGTTCTTCCTCAAAATCAAAATCGTTAAGGTATACGTTGCAATTCATACATTTGTATTTGTGTGTTTTTGAAGCATCTCCAAGCAAAACCATATAATTTGGGTTCTTGCAGTTCGGGCAAATCCTGTTTACAAATTTAAGACTCATTCCCACTTCACCGCCTGTCTGTTAATCATTTCCATTCACGTAATAATACAGATCGTCTTGAGCAACAGCCAGATCATGTTCCAACTGTTCAATCTGGCCTTCCTGTTCTTTCAGCAGGGCAAGGGCATCTGCAAGCAAATCTTTTTCACAACTTCCATGATGGAAAACGCAACCATCATAATCACAATCATTGCAATAATCGTCTGTGTTTATGCATCCATCAATTGCCCTGATAACCTTCTCCCGGTCAGTCATCGTCTTGTACGGGCTCCAGCGGATCGTTTAGCTTCAGCACGAGCCCTACCTCCTTATACACTTTGTCGATTGCATCGATGCTGTCCAGGGTGTTGATGATGTGGTTGTTCACCGCGATCAGCGCCCGCCTGCAGCGCTCCCGGCCAAACCCGAACTCCTGCCTCAAAGCGAGGATGACCGCCGCATAGGCGGTCTTGGTGATCTCGGGAGACGCTGCGGCGAAGCCCTCGTCAAAACCTTCCCTGTATGACTTTGTCAGATCCTCCGGGGTTATCCCGTTTTTCATCAGCGCTTCGAGGATCTGGTTCTTGGTCTTTCCCCGGGTCGCCCTGGGCTGCGAACTGTTCATACGTCTTCTTTGTTGCCTGTTCACACCGCTCGTCCTCCTCCTTTGTCAGGAAGCGCAGCCACCATTCGGTGCAGCCCTTCTTCATATAGGCAGCCTTTTGGCAGGCTCCCTCGGCATGTTCCTCGCAGTACTGGCAGATGCTCCCATCGCCGCCGCCCATCGTGGTTCCGACGATGCACCGCTGCATCAGCCGGTTCTCATAGTTCCGTTTGGTCAACCACAGCTTGTCCTCCCAGAGCTCCTGCTCCGGCACGACCAGCAGGCTTCCTTCTACACCTGCCTTCCGGGCTTCGTGGATCGCTGCAGCGGCTCCCAGCACGTCTTTAATCCATCCCATATGTTTTGTTCCTCCTTAAAATGCTATTTATTCATATACTCACACCATGTATAAATCACGTATTGACATATTTCCCAGAGATTTTTAAGGGTGATGTTCTCATTTCCTTTCCAGTTGCAATCATCGTGCATTTGTTCTTCCCACTCTTCTTTTGATACTCCCTTTTCAAGACAGCATAACCCGTTTTCTATTAAATGCTCTAAATTACTCAAGCTTGCTGTTCCTCCAGTCTAGATTCGACTTCGTCTTGGATGCATTTGTATACATATTCTTGGTCTTCATAGGTATCAATAGAAAGCCCGGAACGAAGAACCTCATGAACAATTTCAAGAATTTGCTTCTCCCTATCTGTCATAGCGATACTCCTTACAAACTACGAATTAGTCTGCACACGGCCTCTTCGAGAGTCTTTCCGTGGTACATTCTCTCAGTAGTCGCAGCGTACGGATCCCAATCTCTGGTCTCGTCGGTAATCGATCCAAGGCATACCGCCCAGTCCGTGGTGAATTTCATAACCGTGAAATGCCCGTCAGACTTTTCCTGAGCAAGCATCTCAAGTGCGTGGATTGCTTTCTCCATTGAATACCTCCGGATATAATTTAGTCATTTGCTCAACAATAAATTCAGCAGCACTTTTTTTGAATTGCTCCGAGTTCATGTCCACTTTTTTCTCAATTTCCCGGATCTTTCTCTCTAAGCGGAGCATATCATTCTCTGTAGCGAGCTCCCAGATTCTTTGATTCTTTTCCCGTACCAGTTCTTTGGCGGCATTCGCCATCGCAGTTGTGCAGTCATAGACATCTGTTTCTTCGCCCCCACGATAGGGGCACTCGGTACAGTTTCCGGTGCTGCAGCACAACAGCCCTTTGAAAGCCTTAGTCATCTGTTACACCTCAATTCTTCATATAGAAATCCGTGATATACCCATCACCCTTCAGGATCAGCCCGGGCGCCCACTCAACTGGTGTGCTCATCACATCAAGCATGTATGCCAGAGCCTCTTCAGCTTCATCCTTAGGAACCTCCACCACCATTTCATCGTGGATGTGCATCACGATCCCAGGGTAGCGTTTCTCCACCTGGAGCATGGCGTCACGGAGGCAGTCTCTTGCTGTGGCCTGTACGATGTTTTCAAATACCTTCGGGCCGTAGGTTTCGATCCTGGCCCACTTGCCGATTTCTACACCATCGTATGTAATCTTCCCGCGCCAGCCGTCCTCTACGACTTCTGGATGCCAGTACCGGATCTCCCTGCCGGACGGCAGTCTGACATGGAGCAGGCCCCGGGCGTAGCGCATGCTGAGGCCGTGGGGGAGATCGTACCTCCACCGTGGCTCCCGGCTCGTGATGGTGTCCCGGGCTGCTGCATCGATCTGCCACCACAGATCCACGATGTGGCTGTTACTGGCACGCCATGCGTCCACGATGGACTGGAGCTCCGCTTCAGGGATTCCCATCTCCAGCGCACCCATTGCGGTCATGGCGCCCACAGAGCCGCCGTAGCCACAGGCCAGCGTGGCGATCTTGCCCTTCTGCCTGAGGTGGGCATTCACGCCGTGCTTTTCAACCGGCACGTGGAACATCTGGGAAGCCGTGGTGCAGTAGATATCCTGACCATCGGCGAATGCTTTGGCTACCCACTTCTCGTCAGCCATCCATGCTGATACCCGCGCCTCGATGGCTGAGAAGTCAGCCACGCAGTAGGTGTGTCCGGGTTTGGCGATGAATGCTGTCCGGATCAGCTCGCTGAGGACATTGGGGACGTTCCCGTACAGGCACTGCAGCCAGTTCCGGTCTCCGCTTTTGACGATCTCCCGGGCCAGTTCGAGGTCAGGGATGTGGTTCTGCGGGAGGTTCTGTACCTGCACCTGACGTCCCGCCCATCTCCCGGTGCGGTTTGCACCGTAGAAGGCGAACAGCCCACGAACCCTGCCGTCCTCGCACATTCCGCGCTGCATGGCTTCGTATTTACTGACCGAGGTTTTCCCCAGCTCCTGCCGGATCGCAAGCACCCGGTCAGCCGCCTCAGGAAGCCCCTTGTCCCGCATGGCCTTGACAGCCTTCTTGTCGAGGGTTCCCTCCACGTTCAGCCACCGTTTGAGCTGGGCCACGCTGTTAACATTCTCAAGCCCGGTGATCCCCTGAGCCTCTGCGGAGAGTTCCGCAGCGTGTTCGTAGTTCATCCGGATCGCGGCCTCCATGAGGCGCTCGTCCACGAGCACGCCCCGGTCATTGATCCGCTGATCCATCCAGTAGGCCTTCAGTTCGTCAGGATGCACAGGGAAGGCATCGAGCTTGTACCTGATCTCCCGCTCCGTCTCCACGTCCCTTTGGTTGTAGGCAATGAACGTGTGCCACTTCGCGATATCGTGATGTGGCAGGTTCCTCGTCCGGCCCCCATTGGCTTTTGTTGGTCTGCATGGTTTGCAAAAAAATTGGATAAGGGCCTTGCCCTCGGACATTTTTTGCTTGTCCTCGGGCAGGCCCAGTACTCTGCCGACCTCGGCCAGAGTACGCGGAAGGCCCAGTGTGGCGGCATGGACTTGAACACACTGCCACTGTTCGGGCTCCAGATAGGTTTCCAGGTAATGACTCAAGCAGACCCTTTCAAATTGGGCGTTAAAGGCGAGCTTGAGAATGTCGGGGTCTTGCAGTGCGATTCGGAGGGGATCCGGTAGAGGCCCCTTCGTCAGGTCAATAACCTCTACCGGTTCATCATCGAATGCATAGCCGAACAGAAGGATCTGGAAGTCCGGGGACTCGGAGTAGCGATAGACGGATGTTTTCGTCAGGTCTACGCTGCTGTAAGTTTCCACATCTACGTGCATGACTTGATGAACTCGTCCGTCAACCACCAGTACACCTTCTTTCCTGTTATCACTGAGCTAACATAAGGTACCGAGATCCCGTATTTTTCAGCAATTACGCTTCTCTTTGTGCCGTTCGCTGCCTCTTTTCGGATAGCCACGACATCATCTGCTGTTAGCTTTCGCCAAGGCTTGCCTACACGATACACATCGAGGATGTTCGCCGTTCGGGTTCCATATCTCAGATTCTCGACACGATTGTCGGTGGGATCTCCGTTGTTATGGAGCACTTCTTGTCCATCCGGGCAAGGGCCAAGAAAAGTGAGAGCGACAAGCTGATGCACCGGAGTGCCGGGAACTTTATGACCAAGAACCACGGAGAGATGACCTGTTTTATTGGAACTGCCGGGTTTTAGCACTCGCCCCTGTTTCAGCCTGGTAAACCCGTTGGCGATTGGAACTTGGCGAGTTAAGCTTCGTATCTTTCCCTCAGTGCTTGCCTGATACCGTCCCTCGTACCCGGGGATATCCTTCCAGACCTCTTCCATCATTCCAGCATCCCCTTAAACATAGTTTCGAAGAGTTGCAATCTGTCCTCCAGCCGCTCGTTTACGCGCTTGGCTGTAGCGACATCCTTTTTCAGCTCGTTGTTCCGGTGCATGATCCGACTGCGCTCTTTCTGAGGTTTCCCGGTGGTGTCCCGGTAGCCATCAACATAGGCTTTCGAGGCTTGCTTCCACGCCTGCAGCGACCTGTCTGTGGCGACATAAAACCAGTCACGGATGATCTCCACGGTCTGCCTGTTTTCAGGGCAGTAGTAGTAATTCTTCCGCAACAGCGCGAAAAATTTAGTCACCGTATCCTTGGTCGCCTTCGGCATGGCGAGGTGCAGGAGCAGATCCCATCTGCCCCTGTCATACCTCACTACTACGGTCTGTTTCGGAAGATCAAATACCGAGGTCGTCATCGTCGTCTTCAGCGGTGAAGACATCCTTCGCGTTCTGCCGTCCACCGAGCGGTTCATCGTCCCGGATCTTCTGGATGTTGTTCAGCCCGCAGGCCACACCCTTGTTGCCGTTGACGCTGTAGCAGAAGAAGTTCAGATCGACCTTGCCCCAGCAGCCGCTGTAGACCTCCGTCTGGTCGAGGATCGGGTTCACGTGGCGATCTACGATTCCAGGCTGGCTCTTGCTGGAGCAGTTCAGCACCCACATCCCTTTCGCCTCGGGGCCATACTCGCCGCCGTTGGGCATTTCGCCGTCACCGTCATGGAGCGGAGTCTTGAGGGTCGCGGGAACCTTGCCGCCGAAGAGGGGAGCGCTGGCCAGACGGGCGGCCTCGCAGGCGGCCTTGATCTTGGCGATGGTATCCTTGTCGCTCTTCGGGATCAGCAGACAAGCGCTGTACTTGGGCTCCTGTCCTTCAGCCATCGCACGGGGCTTCCAGACGTTGAGATAAG
>Ga0326513_10001801_pt1 | contig 16190 bp, 27 predicted proteins | sample 2_2465_0518_D_FD_203654 | JGI IMG/M metagenome (GOLD analysis project Ga0326513, IMG submission 203654) | Bovine rumen microbial communities from UC Davis, California, United States - 2_2465_0518 | ecosystem: Host-associated > Mammals > Digestive system > Stomach > Rumen | place: USA... | reverse complement strand
TCCGTATCTACCATAGGTAATATCATCGTAATACCAATCGCCATTCTTGTCATAAGGTATTGCATAATAACTTCCACAGTCTATTTTGGTTCTATACCTTATGGAATAATCCACGGCTTTAGGCTCAGACCTTACGGCATATTTCCGTTCCTGTGCAATTATCCAGTAGTGACAATTTTTGTTTTTTCTTTTTTCCTCGAAAGTTCCTTTGCCTATTGCAGTATCAAACCAACGCCAGCCATAAACTGACTCAAAACCTTCAATCTCATTACGCTGACTTTCAAATTTTCCTTTGATAACATGAGCGAGATAATTGTAGTTTGCATCCCAAGTTCTTGATGACTTGTACATTACAAATATATTGACTTCATCAAGGTCAGGTTTTCCGAGTAGATTCATAACCGAATTATAAGTGAAGTTTCCAATGGCTTCAATAATATGGAATGGCTTCTGAAAGTCCATATCGGCAATAACATGAAGTCCCTGTAATGCCTTACGATTTTCCTTTAACAGATTCGATAATGGTGTATTCATAACATTTCCTCCTTTTGCAATGTACAAAATGTTTACTTCTCCTACAGTATACCATACACTTTATACTTTGTCAATATGTAACATTGTACAAAGTGTATGGTGCTTTTTTGTTACTTTTTTCCAAGAGCTTTATATTCTGTACTTCTTTACAGTTGTGTCATACGACCATATATTCATTTCATCGGCTGCATCACGAACTTCCGAATACAGCTTTTCAACTTCCTCTATTTTCTCATTGAGGACAGCGATTTTTTCATAGGTATCAGCAATGTACTTGTCAATATCATTGACGATTTTTCCCTTTGCATTATTGATTATATCAGATGCTTTTTCCTCTGTCAGTTCTGAATATGTGTTACTACCTTCATGCTCTTTGGCGTATTTACTATCAATAATCCAAACCCAATGATGATTATTCTTGTAGTCAAGGTATATTTCTATTCCTCCGAAAGTTCCGTACTTAATGCTTATGCTAAAAATATACATAACTTCTTTTGGAATAAGAGCGTGAAGTTCGTCATACAAGTTTCCTCTGCGCTTTTCTCCAATGAGCTTATTGGCGTACTTGTTTACAATTTCCCTTATCGTTTCCATATTCTCAACTATAAAGGTATTGAACATATTGTATTGTAGAATGTACAGATATTCCTGTTTGTGCTTTATTGTATTCTCCATATGAGCATATTCATCAAGCTGCTTTTCCCAACCGTCTTTATCGGCAAGCCTGTCTTTGATGTCTGTCTTATACATTTCCTTATCCATAGCATTAGCCTTTTCCTTACTCTCATTGAGAGAAGTCATAAGCTCTGTGTATTCCTTAATCATTTCATTTAACATAATAATTTCCTCCTTACTTGACTATATCAATATCATTTGTTGTGATAATGAATATTAAGTTTTCCACTTCTGATAATCTGCTTTCAGTATCAGCTTTTCGTTTTTGTCCAATATACTTATTTTCCAGTTCCTTTGTGTAGATTTCTCTACGCTTTTTTAATATTTCCAATACCGTCATAGCTCAATCCTCCTTGACAACCTTTGTTACCCTTACTTTCCATTCCGTTCCGCAAATGTTTATGAAGTGGCTTCTAAATTTTCCATAAGCCTTACAGAGTTTTGATACATTTCTCCAAACTTTCCGAGTATCTTTAACATCAGAATATTCCTTAATAGCTCCATTGCTAAAATATACTGTTATTTTCATATAAATTTCCTCCTTATTTAACTATATCAATCTTTTTCCAAGCCTTATAGCGTAAGTCATTATAGTTTATACGCTGTCTAACTTCCAAAGATTCATCATATATATGACGTAAGTTTTCCAGTGCCTCTGCATATTCATTAGGCTTTGCACTCTTTAATGACAAGTAGTAGTCAAGAGGAATTTTCATATGACCTCCCAAACATCCCTGTCCCATTGGTGCTTTACCAAGATATTCAAAGGCGAATATTTTTCCATAGTTGGCAGCTATCTCAGGATAGAACGCAAGTATTCCAGTATCAGACTTTTTGAATATAACTTTCATAATTATGCCTCCTTATGCTTTAAGATTTCCCCTGTCACATCACTTACAACGTCAACAGTTTTTCCCTTTATATCGTCAAATACTTCCATTGCAACTTCACGAGAATAGTGAGCGAAGAACTTTCCGTTCACATAAACACTTGCAGTATCAGTGCATTTTCCTCCGATGCTTTTCAGAATACTATTATAAATTTCCGTATTCCTTATCTGTTTTTCCATAGTGATTTTAGGTCTTGCCATAGTAATTTCCTCCTTTGAAAATTTCCTTTATTGTATGTGGTGATGGGACTTGTAAGCGCCCATCATATTTTTCCCTATCGTGTTTTACAGCCGTAAACTTCCCTTGCAAAGTGTGGTATATGTGTGTAGCGTGAACTTTCCGCAAGTTTTGTGTGAATTTCCTGTTCTGACCGTGAATCATTCCAGTTCTCATTCCAACGTGAATAGTAGTCTCTGCCTTTTTCCGTAAGAATCTTGACTTCAAAGTGGTTATTTCCGTCATGGTGACTTGCATTAATGTGCATATGACCGTCCTCGTCATAGATTTCCAAGTAGTCGCAGTCAGACCAGCACTTATGCAGTTCGTCATATGATATAACTTTTCCAGCGGAGTATGTTCCGTCCCATCTGCCTACACTTCCAATGACAAGAATTTCCTCATCATCAAAGAAGTTTTCCAGTTCGCTTGTAACATTCTCCCAGTCTATCTGCTCATTGAATGACATTTCTTCCAACACTTCACTGTCTGGAATATCGTCAATAGTTTCCCAGCCGTTGTCCTCGCCTCTATCTTCCAGCAAGAACTCTCTTGTTGCTTTTTTCCTGTCACTGTCATAATAGTTTGAGAATATAATATTTTTCATTTACTTTTCCTCCTCGCAAAGTTCCTTATGTGCATCATAATTTGATACACGTTTGAGTTCCACTGTGATATATTCTCCGTCAGAAGAAATTTCCAGTCTGTACAGACGGATATACTCATAGTATCTGTTTTCCGAAAGTCTTGACTTGACAAAAGTATTTCCGTCCACTCCGCTGTCACGATAACCGAGATAGAACACTTTATTTTCCGCACCTGTGATAGCACACTCTATCCGCTTTAAGTCTATGAATACATCGCTTGCATAGTATTCACATACAATTGCAGCGTGAATAAGTTCCGAAAAGATAGAGCTATAATTCAGATAGCCTATCTGAGCTTTTTCCATGATTGGTTTAGAGCTTATGTGTAACATATTATTTTCCTCCTGTCATATCATATCGTATATTTTCCATTTCTTCTTTGATTTTATCAAGATATATTTTTATTTTGTCATTTTCAGAGGAATTACTCATGCGCTGTATAATATCAGTTTGTATTGATACACGCATAGCCAAATCACAAAAACGCATATATCTATTCCAGTGAATTTTATTCCATTTCATTTTCTTCTGACGTTTATTCATAGTTATTTCCCTCCTCGCAAGGTGCAAAGTCATCAGGACAGCGACTCACCCAATGGCAAGTCGCTCTTTCCTCGTCATCTTCTTTCCAAAAATATCCGCAGTTTTCACAAGTAAGATTTTCCATAGTTAGCCTCCTTTAGTCAACAACGCTGTAAGAGCTATTGTCTGCGTATTTTTCCCCGTCAATATATACCGAGCCTGTTTTCTTAACAACTCGATACACATTTCCATACATTCCCTCGGCATAGATTGATTTTGAATTTTCCTTGATAATTTCAAGGTCAAGTGCAAACTTGCCTATATTTCCGTCCATTGAATGAATGTTTAAACGTTTCATATTTCTTCCTCCCTTAAAATGTAAAGTCAGTACCGTTAGCACCAGACCAATAAGCTATTGACTTATTAGTTGTGCAAATTTCCTTTTTAGTTGGCATAGTTTATCCCTCCTTAATGATACAACAAATACAGCCTCTTACGATACATAAATCACCAATGGCATAGTTTTTCCGTGTACGAATTTTGGCAGTCCAGCCATAGTCAACGCATTTGACAGTATAGATTTTCATAACTTTTCCTCCCTTTACTGTTCAAAGTAGAATACAACGTCTAATGGCTCAGTAAAACCCTGATTTTCCAGTTCTTCACAAAATTCCATATAACGCTCCTCGTCATTTTCCTTTAGCTCATAGATAGAACGCAGCAAGCACCCGTAAAATCCCTGTGAATAGGACAGTTCCCTAATTACCGCAAGGATATTCTCCATGGTATAAGTTTTATTTTTTTCCATAAGTCAGTCCTCCTTGATGGTGTAAAGCAGACACTTGTTGAAAATTCCCCACAGAAAATCCGCAAAAGTTCCACCGCTTGCAATAAAGTCATTCATATTGGAATGATTCCAGATGTCACGACCTACAGCAATTATTTCCTCGTCAGTAGTCGCTACATCAGCCATATCGAACATATGGCTATATTCACGGTTATTTCCGCGAGTATAGTAATTATGCTCAATACAGTGCTGTCTGATTTTTCCTCTATCCATAGTTCTGATAACTCTCATGGTTATATCCTCCCTCAGAATGTAAAGTCAGTGTACACCTCAGTTTTTCCGCTGAGATAACGTGTATAGCTAATATTATCAAAACGACCGCACTCATATTTCTTTTCAGTGCGGTCGTATTCTCCACGAATGTACACTTGATTTTCCTTTGGTTCTTCTATCGGTTTAAGGGTAAAATATTCCCCTATTTTTAGGTCTTTAAGTTTCATAAAATTCCCTCCCTTATTCGATAGCTCCACGCTTTTTCAAGTCATAAAAGCACCAATGATTAATCTGTTCTTCAGTCATATACTTGAACTTTTCCAAAGTGTCAAGATAATCCTGTTCATAGGCTGCTATCTGTTCACGCTGACTTCTAATGCTTTTTCCAAAAGGGTCATAGCCAGCCTTTAAATCGGCGTTCATATTTCCGTACATAGTGGAGATGATGGACTTTTTGTCCATCTCCCACAAACTTGTCCAGTCAATTGATTTTACATATCTTGGCATAAATTTTCCTCCTCTTTAAGCTTACAACGTGTCAGAACAGTCTGTTTAGTTCCCTTGAACTCAGAATGTTCCTTAATAGTTCCCGTAATAGTTCCCTTGAAAATTCCATTATCATCCAGAACTATATCACATGAGCTTTTCCAGATAAATACATGATTTGCGCTATCTGTAAATTTGTAAACGAAAGTTGTTACTGAATTATAGATACTTCCATAGCAATTTGTATAGCTTGATACAACTTTTCCAGTGACGGGAATATCCTTGATTCTGTCCCCCACTTTTCCGAAGTATTCAGAGTTTTCAGATTTAGCAAGCTTTTCCATTTCCTTTTGATACGCTACATAGGCATATGCTACAAAACCATTTTCCTTGCAATAGTTTTGCATAACATGGAGCTTGACATTGTAAAGAAAACTATCTGAAAATTCCGTATTGGCAAAGTATTCAATGACTTTTTCCGCTGTCTCATAATCAGACTTTGAGGCGTATTTAGACTCCCTTAATACTTCATCATAAGCTGTATATTTTAGCTCTTTATCATATCCGTTTTTCCGTATGGAATGAATACAAAAGGCTAAATAATCAACTGTCTTGACATATGTTTTCCCCGTTCCTGTGTACGTTCCTTTTTCCGTATCACATTCAGCAAGGAATGAGTCAAAAGCTCCAAAAGCCTTGACTAAATCAATGTCAGAAATTCCAGTATATTCACGCAAACAAGATGTTCCAACCTGTTTGAAATTTCCGTCACTGTCAAGAAGTAATATGGTTTTGTTCCTCTTGTGATTTGTGCGGCAATGCTCACAAATTCCCTGTCCCTTGCGATATTCCATAGGTATAGAAATATCACCGTAGGCGTATATTGCATTATTTTCCACATCAATAGTGTGGTCAATTACCGCTGCAACGGTATAATTTCCGAGTCTATAATCGGGGAAAAGTATGTCAATGTCAACTACATCAACATTGATTATTCCAGTTTTGCGCTGGCAATGATTGATATAATCAACTTCATACACCGTCACCGCCTTAATGTAAGGTTTGCCAACAGTCAGAGAAGTTTCCAGACCTATGGCTTCAGCTTTTTTGGCATAACGGGCATACACCTTCTGGAGTTCTTCCAGTCTATTGGCAAATACAGTATATTTAGCCATAATATTTTCCTCCCAAAAAGATATTAAGCACCTGTCTACTTTGGATATGACAGTGTAGCTTTACGGCTTGCAGAAAATTCCACAAGCCTCCATCAGCGTTATGCTTACAGATTTTCCCACCACCTTTTGCCGCCTCCGTCAATTCCGAAAGTGTCGCAGAATGAATTGATATGGCGCATAGTAGTGGCAGAATAGCCGTGCCATAGTTTTTCCAGTTTACCATCAGCGGACAGCTTGAGAACAGGCGTTGTATAGCTAATCAGAGTTTTATCCCCATTTTCAGCCATAACAACTCTTGCTTTTCCATAAAAGCTCTTGCGTGAATCAGTGGGCTTGAGTTCTACGATATTTCCATTTACTAACATAACAATTTCCTCCTAAAATTAGGCATAAATTTACAGTGAGTCACGGGCTTGTAACCGTCTGACTGGCTGCATTAATCGCCCTATTTAGGGCGACTACTCTGCTAATTTTCATAGCTATTTCCTCCCATTTTTCGGGCTGTTCTCGCTCCCACTGTTGCAGAAGTTACGCAACAGCCCCTTACATTTTGTACTTTGTGATTAGATAAAATTGAAGTCTGAGTGAACGACTTCAAAGGCGACTGACTCTTGATTGAACGCCTGTTTTAAGGCTATAGCAAGCCTTTTCATGGGCTCAAGCTCCACGCCCGATACTTCAATGCGGAGTGTAGGCTCATTGACGATAGTACCGTCATCATGAGTGTATACGCCTACAGCCTCGGTAATTGTACCAAAACCGATAATGTCAGTAAGCAGATTTGATGCTATTTTGAACGCATCAAGGGTATTTATTTCTTGAGCCTTGCTGTCTTTGTCAAAGAGTCCTAAAAAGAGTATTATTTTCTGTGCATTTGTCATAGTGATGACCTCCATTATTTTTGATTTAGGTGCTGAATTTAGCGAATTTACGCTATTTTCGGCATAATTTGACCGCCTATTTATAGAGCGTGGGCGGTCATTTTTCACGCTATAGAGTCCCTAACGGGCTTGACATTTGAAAAATTGTCAAGTATAATATATTTGTGTGATATTCAATTGTATTTTTGCCGTGCTTTTACTGATTTTACGCCGTGTAAATATCAAAATATCGGCATCATATGAGCTTTAGGTGAATGAATCATTGCAAAATTTGCAAATCGCTATACATTAAGGACATCCCTAACTATAGCCGTACAACGTTCTTTTTTGGTTCTTGAGCAGTAAAGAATAACAAGAAAACTGCTATTTATAGCCTTTTTCAGCTATCACACGTTTTACAATACTGCTCTTTACTGCGATAAAGTCCTATTGCTTTATCGGTTCAAGTTTGGAGCTAAAAGCTCAAGGCGTTCCCGTGCTAAATTGATACTATCGCATATGCCCTAACACCTATATGACGTTTTTTATAGTACGTTTTTAACGGATTTTTCAAGCCTCCTAATCTTGAATAATGACCGCAAATATAAATGAATTGTGGATGTTCTTTTTATACTTTAAAGAGCGGATGCCCGTTTTTAAAGTATCTTTTAAAGTCCGTTGTGGTAGGTTCTCACTCGTTGACTTGTTAAGGGATTTTGTTTGCCTTGTCCCTTTCGACAATACCAGTATAACACTTGCTATCAAGTGTTGCAAACGGGGTGTTTTGTGCATTTTGTACAATGTCGGTCATTTTGTACAATGAACGATAAACCGCTATATTTAGCCAAAAGGAGTGCTTTAAATGTCATTTGACAAAAAGAAATATGATGATGAATACAGAAAAAAGCATTATATTCAAAAAATTATAAGATTAAAACCTGATTTTGACCGAGAAATAGCCGATTTTTTATATTGGCATCAGATGTCATTTAATGAATTAGTAGTAAAGTCGATTAGGGACTATTTAGACCGAGAAAATACCAATAAATAGGCAAATACAAGCTCCTCCCCGTTTTTTGTGTAAATCTTACAAAGTGCAGCCAAAAACAGCAGAAATGCACAAAAAAATGCCGAATTAATTTTTTGGCTATTTATAGCCATTTATCGGCTTTTGTCAACTTATTTAAAAAATCAATTTTTAAAACATTTTGTATTATTTTAATTCCGTATTACATTTTGTAGCATTTTGCGATTTAACGTTTATCATTAACAATTTAATGTTTATCGTAAAATGGTATACAGAAATAGCCTTCAAACGCCTATAAATCGGCATTTTATACTTGGATTCTTAATTAAGTCGATTATAACGGTAAATAGGCATTTGCGGACACGTTTTCACGGGTTTTGTGCCGATATATCGTTGTTTTGCATTTTACTGCTCATTGGAGTATAATATATTACATACCGTATATAATTCAGTGTTTTGTACAGACATGATACAGATATTACGGTTATTTGGCTATATATCGTTGTTTTAACAGATTATTAAACTATATTGATTATGGTTGTTTTGAGCTGTTTTATGGCTATATATCGGCGTTTATAGGCTACTTCTCGTTTATTATAATTCTACATTTTGCACAAATATGTATATGTACAATAGTTGTTTTGTTGTGCAAAATATGGTTGCAATAGTGCATAGCCCTAAAACGCTTCAAAATGCCATTTTTTGACGTTGTTTTGTATGGTAGTATAGTTGTATTGCCTTATGTGTTAGAGGGCAAAAAACGGCAATTTTGAGCTATTAGCGATTATTGCATTTTATACTTTGTTTATGGCTGTATATAGGGATTTACGGGTTACTGCTCATTTTATTTTAGTCGGTTTTTACTTATTATAATATAAGGGAGTTAATCGATATTGTATTATCGATATAATTTTATCGATATATTTGTATCGATATTACGTTATCGATATTAAAAGTGTGAATAGTGTAGGTGTAAAGCAAAAATACTTTACAGCAAACCGATGGGCTGTATACTGTTGCAATTGCAACATTTACCATTTAATCAATTACATTGACAATACACCAAGCTGCTTTTAATTTTATTTTTACAAATTAATTTTATGTTCATTTTCTTTTCTTTTTATTAATTTGTTTAACATTCAGCAATGAACCTTTTGAATGTTAAAAGCTCTAATTATAGGCATTTAATGAACATCACAGTTCTTTTAACAATAAGCAAGGGGGATATGTTTACATCTTTAACAATTGCCAGCCGCAGCTAATACCATATGGGTGTTCTACTCAATCTACACTCAATTTTCAAATCCCTTCCCTCCCCTCTCTTTTCTATTTTAATTCATCGGACATTCCCCTATAAATAGCTCAATAACTCAATTTTAATAAATGACCTTATTTGTACTTATTCTCCAACAACTCCCAATAAATAGCCACAAATCTCTCTAATTAGGAAAAGGGGTTTGGGGAAAGGGAAAAGGTCAACTGAGCGAAGCGAAGTTTACCGTCCCTGTCCCCAATCTCCCCCTATCTCACTCACTACGTTCGTTCGTCCCCCAGAGGGGGATTTTATTTTTTTCTTTTCTTTTTTTCTCTTGACAATGTACAAAATGTATGGTATAATAATTGTAGAACAGTAAGGTTTTATTTTTTTAAGTTCCGCAATGTACAAAATGCAAGCAAGTATTGTTGGCAAGCGTATGGGGTTTACTAAATCTAAAAGAACGGATTTTTCAAAAAACGCCAGTTTAGCCCGATTTTTCGGGAAAAACAGAACTTGGGGGTGGGGTCACGAATGGCGAAAAACACCCCCAAAAAGGGTCAAAAATGGCGAAAATCAAAATTGAAAGGAATGATGCAATGGAACGTATCAAGGCAATTATTAATGATAAAGGCGAAGTTAAAGAACCTTCTGAGAATAGCATTATTACTTGTTTCTCAGAAGAAGAATACAATAGCCGCAAGAACTATGGACGAAAACACTATGCCATTAAGCAGCAGGACGAGAGCGATTATGACAATAGCATAGGTGAAGGAGGGAATTATGTGTGGCATTACTTTGTGCCGACTGAACAGTCGTTTGATAATCTAAACAACCCGACAATAAGTAGATTGGTTTATTTGGCGACTTACGTTAATAAGGATAACTACATAGCCTATGATAACGGATGTATATTATCACGGTGTCAATTACAGGATTTACTTAGTCTTGATACCAGTACATTTAAACGATTTCTCAGAGAAGCCAAGAAATACAATTATCTTATTGAAGATGAAGAAGGATTTCAGATTAATGCCAACATATTCGGGAAGGGCAAATTACAAAAAGCCAAAGACCAAAGAGCAGCCAAGTTGTTTATATATTCAACTCGTTTCTTGTATGAACACGCTACGGTTGATTCCCATAAGACGTTGGCTTATATGTACATGATACTTCCCTATGTTAATTTGACCTATAATGTTCTATGCGAAAACCCGTGGGAAACTGATAAGACAAAAATTGCAAAAATGTCAGTTGATACGCTGTGTGCCAAACTTGGACTTAATGTTTCTCATTCAAAGAGATTTGTAAACCAACTGTTAAAGATTCAGTACCCTGACAAGAATGGTGATAGCCGAGGAGTATTGATTGCAGTCAGAGCAGCTAAGAATGATATTATCAAAGAATATCTTTGTGTCAATCCAGCACTATATAGCATTTATGCTAATAAAGAAAAAATCGCTCAAATAACTGGCATTGAAGATATATTTCTAATTAAGGAGGCTGACAATGACTAATTTAGAACAATGGGCTTCTACCTTTGATAATAAAACCCAACATCTATATCAACTCGAAAAACATAATAAAACGACAGGAATATATATGACCAAAGATAGATATGGCAATGGAGTTCCTTGCTATTACTGGACAACTCCCTTATATCACGTTTGGATAAACGACAAGTGGGAACTTACTACACAAAACATACATGATGCTTACGCTTGCTACGAAAGGAGAACTAATGACACGAGAACAGATATGTAGTCAGCAATCACATTGTTTGTCATGTCCATTGTCAGTCATGCGTACTGGTAAGGATTGCAGGACATTAACTCTGGAAGAAATTAAAAAAGCAAGAAGTGAGAAAAAACAAAATGCTTGAAAGGACAATAGCATATGAATACCAATTGTGAAGAATGGTGCAGAATTGAATGTGGTGAATGTAAATGGTTTAAGGTCAATGCCGATATGGACGGTGTTGAATCTACTTGTAAAAGATTAGACCACAAGCATTTAAGATTCGCCAAAAAGATTTTCAAGACTTACGATTGTGGGTGTTTTGATATAAATACCTGTGCTGATTTTGAGCCAGATGAAAAGAAAGTACCATGGTTGCATAATCATTGGGATAAGGTCAAAGAGCAAATTATACCTTACAGAGAATTTGATTATGTAGAACTTAATATTGATGGAAATACAGATGTGAGATATTGTGTATTAGGTTCAGATTTCTACAATAATACTTTTCTTAATGAGGATGGTTCTCTTAAATGGCGATATAAATATTATACCGTTCCAGATAGAAAGAGTTGTTTAAAATATCGCATAGTATATGAAACACCTGATGGGCTGAAATTAACTCAGGAACTATTTAGATTATATGACAGGGGCTATTGCAATTGACATTTGAAACTTTAAAAATGGTTCTTAATAAAGGCGATAAATATGGTTCTGCTTTCAAAGAAATTTTAAAGCACTATAATATCAAGGATAACGATTTAAGTAAAATTACAGATAACATGGCAACGCTATGGTTGAAAGGAGCAAAAACAAATGAATATTGATAGAGTTACATTCATAACAGCAATGAAGAAAATTTACGAAGTCTCTGTTGAAAGAGACAAGTTATATGATAAGGTTTCAGAAGTCATTGGTGATTCTGAAAGGATTATGGAATGGTTTGGTATTGACGATATGATTTCGTTGCTCTCTGAAATGTGTTTAGACAAACATGGTTTTATTGCTACTTACATTTATGAGAATAATTGGGGCAAATATAATCTTGCTTTTAAAGACAAGGTGACGGGGCTTGTGTTACCTTTTCGGTCATACAGCAATTTATATGATGTGCTTCAGTATTCACAGCCTTGGAATTTAGAACCAACAGAGGTATAGTTATGGAGTTACGAGAGTTTATATCTATCACTTCTAAGGGAGACAGAATATTTCAAAGCACACTATATAGAAACTTTGGAGATAAAGCCCCAGAAGTACAGAAATATTTATTGGACAATAAATACGCTACCGCAATAACGGTATATAGATGCCCCGAATGTGATTTTTTACTTGGTATTAAAAAAGTCAATTACTGCTATTGTTGTGATAGGGAGTTTTTAATCGAGGACATTGAAAGCGAAATTGCTCTTGACAGAACAGACAAGAAATTGGAGGAAATTACTTGAATAAGAAATTGTTTTATGTTTTAGGTGTGGACACCCAAGATTTTGTGTTACCCAACAATGACGAAAAAGAGTTATGGGAAAAGATTGAGGAACTTCAAATAGAGAAATATCTCATAGAGAAGAAACGCCCCAAAATAAAATATAAAAAAATCAATGACATAAAAACTCAAACTAATACAAACGAGATTGCTCTTTGGGAGGAAGAAAACCTCCCAAGAGTGCAAGAGATTCAAAGGGAACTTGCAACACTAAAAGAAAAATTTAAAACCGCCATTGACCAAAATAAAAATGTTCAACGGCAATTGCTTCAAGAGAAAATACTAAATAGAATCAAAACTGCCATAAGCAACGGAAAGAAAGTTACTATAAGTGATAGCACTCTGACAAGAACCCTCGGACTCAATAAAAATAGATTTAATCCTGAGATATGTATTATTAGAGTGTACTATACAGGCATTATGGAATCTCTCATTAAGAACGGTTTTGTGTACGATGGACATGAATATGAGTTCTTTACAGCTTCAGCAGGACAGACCAAAGATAAAAAATTTGTTGCTATACGCAAAGACCTTAAAGACAAATATTGGAATAAACTGACAGCAGGATTAAACATAGATGAAATAAATGCAAAGGGCGGTTGCAATACAGCTAAGTTTCTTGCATACGTTTCTTTATGCAGCTCTATGTCTAAGCCTTGGAAGAACTTCAATATTGACAAGTCTATTGTCGTAGATGATTTTCAAAATGAAGTAACTGGTGAAGTGGATTACATAAATTATGACACTTATGAAATAACACACGGAGTAAGAACACTCCCTATGGAGCAGAATGATGGTTGCGGAATGATGCTGCCAAGAGTAAGTAATAAAGATTTTGTTATTAGGTTGCCTTGGTTCAAGGGGCTTATGGGAGTATTTGATTTTAGGAAATTTATTGAAATCAATGACTGTTCTCCTATCGTTAAAGACATATATGGCAAAGAACATAATATCATTGAAGAAGATATTGAGATAATATTTACAAAGAGCCAATTTAAGATGTGGAAGTATTATCACGATTTTGAAGATTATAAGACCCGTTTTAAAACATATGGCTGTGAAGCTTGTATAGGCAATGAGGAGGAAGAAGAATTTGATAATGTTAGGAAACTGAATTACCAGTTTGCACAAACATTAAGATGTCTTTCGGATGATGAAATAGTCCAGCTTTCCCAGCCTAACATCGAAGAAATATTAAAGCTCGGCATTTCTACTAAAAATAAAGAGGTTGACAAGGATTATATTCTTGGCGTTTTTGGAGCAACTAAAGATAACAAAAATAAGTCTCCGTTTCAGAAGTGCCTTTGTGAGTACCCTGAGATGCTGCAAGATAAATATATTAAAGAACAACTCAAATCAAAAAAAGAAAGTTTGATTAGAGATTTGTACTCGGCAAAGTTTTTAGTAAAAAGCAATTATACATTTGCCGTTCCTGATTTATATGCTTTTTGCGAACACCTATTCTTGGGTATAGAGAATCCAGACGGTTTGTTGAAGGCTGGCGAAGTAAGTTGCAGGTTATTTGAAAATGGTATAGAGCTTGATTGCTTGCGTAGTCCACACCTTTATTGCGAACATTGCGTTGAAGTAAACAATATTCAAGAATGGTTCACGACCAATGCAATATATACAAACTCCCATGATTTTATGTCACGCATTATGGCACTTGATTGGGATGGCGACCACTTGTTTGTGTGTAGTGATAGGATAATTATTGAAGCTGCTAAAAGAGTTATTAGTAAACTCAATATATGTCCTTTGTATTATGAAATGAAAAAGGGCGATAGCGTTCCTGTGAATAACGATTATCTTTTCAAGTGCATGGAGATAGCATTTAACAGCAAGAGCATAGGTTATTACAGCAATGCCATAACTAAGATTTGGAATATAAGCAGAAATGATGATTGGAGTTTAACCGAGGAACAAATCAAAGTTATTAAGCTTCTGGTAGGAGAGAACAATTTTCAGATTGATTTTTTCAAAACTATGTATATGCCTACTCGTCCTAAAAACATAAATTATATTATTAGTAAGTATTTGAATGTAAAAGTGCCAAGGTTTTTTGAGTATGCCAAAAATTACGAAGAAGAAAAGACAGATACACTTACAAATACCCCAGTAAATAATATTGCTAAGATTATTAAAATACCGAGAATACAATATGGTAAATATAATTTTGAATCACAATTTGATTATACGAGATTTCTTAGCAGTCCTATGACAGATAATAGATTTAATTCAAAGGTAGTTGACATTTATAAGGATGTTATTAATTCTTCACGTTTTGATAAAAAGCAAGACGATGTTGTGAAAGATTATCGCTTTGTAATTAATAGTGCAAGGAATAAAATCTTTTCTCGCTGCAAAGAAATAGGCGTGACTAATTGGCACGATATAGTTGATAACATTGTAGAGGAAATATTCAATCGTAATCCAACAGGTAAGAAGCAAATGTTTTGGGAAATGTTCGGCAGCACTATGTATCAGCATTTAACGAAAGACTTTGATAGCGAGATAGACGTAAGTTATTGTATTGATTGTGGTGAAGAAATAATAGTTCGTAAAGGAACTAATACTTGCAGATGCAAAGAATGTCAGGAAAGATATACTCTTGTTACTAACAGGAACGATATGAGAGAGAAATACATTCCTGTAAAATATACACCTACAAGAATATGTATAAACTGTGGAGCTGAGTTTAGTGTTGGTTCAAAATCCAAGCGTGAACTTTGTGATTGCTGTTATAAGAAAGACCTGAGAGAGCGTAAAACTAAGACAATGAAAGACCTACGAAATCGTTTGTGGTAAGGAATTTTTTGAAAACAACTATTCATTTTGTACTTTGTAAGTGCCGTATTTGCCCATATACTGTTGTTTTGTTTTGCAAAGAAAAACCTGCCTATGACAGAGAACAAATCTGTTACGGGTATAATCAGAGAGATATGTATTAATCTCTGGCAGGAGGGGCTTGCCCCTCTTGTTCTCTTTTTTTGTATATATCAAAGAGAGTTATTTTACCCCATTATATCATATCACATATTAATGGCAAAAGTCAATAGGTATGATACAAAAAAATCAAAAAATGAAAGTAGTGAAATTATGGTAAAAGTTACTAAGGAACAGGCACAGTTTGTTATGGCTCATATTAACGAGATAGACGGTGAAGCAAGGAGTAATCCTATCACCAGAACAATGAAACAGAAGTCCAAAAGGCATAACTATTATGCTTGTGATGACCCAAGTGTGAGAACACTCATCAATTTATATAATTCTCAGATTAATGTTATTGAGACTTATGGTTCGTTTTAATATCCCTTAATTACTTTAAGGGGCGATTGGATAATCGTAACAAAATATAAAGGTGGAAATTGTATGGGTAAAAAGAAACAAGAAGCAAAAGTGGAAGAAACAATTGAAAATGAACAGTCACCTGAGATGCAGTCACATGGTATGCAAGCTGTTATGAGCATAGGTCTTGATGACAAACTGTGGATTGAAGATAGAAAAAATAGAATACTTTACCTTGATGATTATGTAGATAATGAAACTCTGCACACTCTTATAGTTCAAATAGCAAAAATGAACGGCGAGGATTTTGGTGTCCCTGTTAAAGATAGAACACC
>Ga0326513_10001800_pt1 | contig 16193 bp, 24 predicted proteins | sample 2_2465_0518_D_FD_203654 | JGI IMG/M metagenome (GOLD analysis project Ga0326513, IMG submission 203654) | Bovine rumen microbial communities from UC Davis, California, United States - 2_2465_0518 | ecosystem: Host-associated > Mammals > Digestive system > Stomach > Rumen | place: USA... | reverse complement strand
GTTTAGAAGAACTCTCCCGAGTTGCAGGGATTTTTTTGGATTTTGTGGTTTTTGGTTTGGTTTGAACTGGTTTGAACTGAATTGGCAGGAGGTTCGAATACATGGCAAAGAAAGTAACTTATAACGCCTTGCTGAAAATGGCGAAGGAGTACGGCGTTGACGATAACGCACTCTTCAAGGCCCAGCTTCAGCAGTATGTTACGCAACAGAAAGTTATTGAAAGGATAAACGAGGTACTTCTTGAAGAAGACTCGCTTATGACGAAGAAAGAATACGTCAAGAACCGTGAGAATGTATATGCTCACCCGCTTATTAGGGAACTTCCCAAACATAGCGACGCAGCGAACAGAACAGCGAGCGTTATACTCGACATCATCAAAACGCTTGGTCACAAGAAAGCGGCGAGCGGTAAGCTCGAAGCCATGATGAATGACGAATGATTATTTCAAAAAATTATATATACGAGTATTACCAACAAATACAAAACGGTTCGGTTATTGTGGGCCGTTGGGTAAAGCTTGTCATGGAGTACCTGGTTAAAGGACTTCAGGACAAGTTATTCTTTTACGACAACAAGAAGGCAGGGAAGGCAATACAGTTTATCGAAACGTTTTGTCACCATTGCGAAGGCCGTAACGACCTTATAAAGTTGGAGCTTTGGCAAAAAGCCATTGTCTCGGCTATGTTTGGCATAGTTGATAAAGACGGAGTAAGGCAGTTCCGGGAAGTCGTCGTAATAGTCGCAAGAAAGAACGGAAAGTCACTTCTTGCGAGTGCAATCGCAAACTATCACTTGTATTTAGACGGAGAATACGGCGCAAAGGTTTTTTGCGTTGCTCCAAAGTTAGATCAGGCCGATATTATCTACAACGATATATGGCAAACGGTATCGACAGAGCCGGAACTTGAACGATTAATAGAAAGACGTAAGTCCGATTATTATGTTGAGTCAACAAATAGTTCCGTTAAGAAGATTGCATTTAACCACAAGAAAAGCGACGGTTTTAACCCTTCGCTTACGATATGCGACGAGATAAGTTCTTGGCATGGCGACGCAGGTTTGAAACAGTATGAAGTTATGAAGTCGGCACTTGGCGCAAGACTTCAGCCGATAATACTTTCAATCTCAACCGCAGGATACGAAAACGAAGGAATATACGACGAGTTGATTAAGAGATCGACTCGTTTTTTGTTGGGCGACTCGAAAGAAACAAGGCTTTTGCCGTTCCTGTTCACTATTGATGATGTTAGTTTATGGAACGACATAAACGAGCTTCAAAAGAGCAATCCGAACTTGGGTGTATCGGTTTCGGTTGATTATCTTTTGGAAGAGATAGCAGTTGCGGAAGGATCGCTTTCCAAGAAGGCGGAGTTCCTTACGAAATACTGCAACATTAAGCAGTCGTCTTCCCAGGCATGGCTAAACACGATTGATGTTGAAGCAGCTTGCGGACCGGAGCTTAATATCGACGACTTTAGAGACAGTTATTGCGTCGGCGGTATCGACTTATCACGCACGACGGACTTAACGGCGGCTACGGTAGTCATAGAGAAAAACGGAGAACTTTACGTCTTTGCAAAGTTCTATTTGCCCGCTGAGAAGATAGAAGAGGCAACCGAACGGGACGGCGTACCCTACAAAATCTACGTGCAAAAAGGGTGGCTTGAATTATCGGGTGATAACTTCGTAGATTATAACGATTGTTTTAATTGGTTTATCGAACTTGTGCGAGAGCGGGAAATCTACCCTTTACAAACGGGATATGATCGCTATTGTGCGCAATATCTTGTGCAAAATATGAAGGCGGCAGGATTCCATATGGACGACGTTTTCCAGGGTTGGAACTTGTACCCCGTTCTTATGGAGTTCGAAGGAATGCTTAAAGATCGCAAGATCCATATAGGCGATAACGCACTTTTAAAAATGCACTTACTTAATAGTGCTATCAAAATGGACGTTGAGCAGAACAAAGGCAAGTTAATCAAGTTAAGTCAAACAGACCATATCGACGGAATGGCAGCGTTGATTGACGCTTTAACGGTTCGTCAAAAATGGTTTGGCGAGATAGGCGACCAATTAAGGAATTAAAGAGGTTTAAGCAAATGGGACTTTTCGAAAGTATTTTTGGTTCGAAGAAGACAGAGACAATTAAAGCAGACTCATATTTCAAGACACTTACGGCTTATAGTCCGGTGTTTCATTCTTGGAACGGTTCTTTGTATGAGTCGGAGCTTGTGCGTAGCGCAATCGACGCAAGGGCGAGACACATAGCGAAGTTAAAGGTTGAAGTCATAGGATCGGCAAGGCCGACTTTGGCGACGAGGCTCAAGGCAAAGCCAAACAGTTTTCAGACCTGGTATCAGTTCATGTACCGTTTAAGCACGATACTTGATATGCACAATACGGCTTTTATCGTTCCTGTCGTTGACAAGTATGGTGATACAGTCGGAATGTTCCCGGTGCTTCCTACAAAATGCGAAATCTTGCAGACAAAAGACGGAACTCCTGTTTTAAAATACGAGTTTTCGGATCGGCAAACAGGAGCGTGTTATTTATCCGAGTGCGGAATAATGACAAAATTCCAATATAAGAGCGACTTCTTCGGAGAAAAGAACACGGCGTTGAATCCGACAATGGATTTGATTGATATGCAGGGACAGGGCATAAAGGAAGCAATCAAGAACGGCGCAACATATCGCTTCATGGCTCGAACGAATAACTTCACCAAGACCGAGGACTTGAAGAAAGAACGTCAGAGGTTTAGCGAAGAAAACTTCTCGAAGGAAGCGGGCGCAGGTGGCTTGTTACTCTTCCCGAATACCTATTCCGATATACAGCAGATTAAAACGAGTCCTTATACCATTAACCCCGAAGAACGGAAAATGATACAGGACAACGTCTACAACCTATACGCAGTTAATGAGGACATTATTCAGTCGAAGGCCGTAGGCGATAAGTGGAACGCCTTTTATGAATCAGTTGTTGAAACGTTCGCTATACAGTTCAGCGAAGTTACAACGACTATGTTCTTTAGTGAACGTGAGCAGTCCTTCGGCTCGAAGATCGTAGCGACTTCGAACCGTTTGCAGTATATGAGCAATTCGGACAAATTAAAGGTTTCGGCTCAAATGGCAGATAGAGGACTCATGACGATAAATGAGATTCGTGATATATGGAACTTGCCTCCGGTGGAAGACGGAGACGTAAGAACCGTAAGGGGCGAGTATTATACCATGGGCGAAGATACAGAAACGGAAACGGAGGAAGATACAAACAATGAGTAAAGAATTTCTTGAAAAAGTATCGCAGGGCAGACAGTACCGCAACATCAAGGAAATAAGGGCAATTTTAAGAAACGACGCAGCTGAACCGACTTACAGAGTCACAGGCTACGCAACGACATACAATGAACCCTATACGTTGTATGCAGATGAAGACATAGAGATCAGGGAACAGGTTGCACCGAACGCATTTGATAAGGCCGACGTTTCGGACGTTATCATGCAGTACAACCATGAAGGCCGTGTCTTCGCAAGAACACGCAACAATACCTTGTCGTTAGAATCAGACGAACATGGGTTGTTAATAAATGCCGACCTGGGAGGTACAGAAATCGGAAGACAGTTGTACGAAGAAATCGACGGCGGTTACACCGACCGCATGAGCTTCGGCTTTACTGTGGACGAAGACGAAGTTACCGAAACAAGGGAAAAAGGCAAACAGACAGTTTACTTACGCACAATACTCCGCATAGGTAAATTGTACGACGTGAGTGCGGTTTCAATTCCCGCCAATGACGGAACGGAAATCTCGGCTCGAAGCTTTATCGACGGATTGATCGCTAAAGAAAAAGCGGAGCGACTTATCGAGCAGAAAGAGGAAGAACGTTCACAGGCAAAGGCAAAGTTGGAACTTGAACTTGAACTTCTTAAAAAGTAAAGGAGCAAAGAAACATGGAAATCAAAGACATGACTATCGAAGACATTGAAAAGAGAATGTCAGAGATCGAAACAGAAAAAGAAGCTCCCGAAGCAAACATTGAGGCATTAACCGAAGAGGTTCGTGCTATGAATGAGCGCAAACAGGAGATTCTTAAAGCGGCTGAGGAACGCCAGGCAAACCTTAACGCTATCGTAAACGGCACAGTAGAAGCCGAAGTTAAAGAAACATTCGAGGAGGAAAGAAAAACAATGAGCAACATGGAAGTAAGAAATTCAGCAGCGTATATTGACGCATTTGCTAACTACATCAAATCAAACAGCGACGAAGAGTGCCGTTCACTCTTAACTGAGAACGTAAGCGGATCAGTACCCGTTCCCGAACTCGTTGACGAGATCGTTCGTACCGCATGGGAGAAGGACGATATCACAAGACTTGTAAAGAAGACCTTTATTAAGGGCAACCTTAAAATTGGTTTCGAATATTCCGCAACAGGCGCAGCAGTTCACACCGAAGGCGCAGCAGCACCCGACGCAGAAACACTTGTACTTGGTGTAACCGAACTCGTTCCCGTATCAATCAAGAAGTGGATTACCATATCTGATGAAGCTATGGATCTTACCGGCGAAGCATTCCTTCGTTACATTTACGACGAACTTACCTATCAGATCGCAAAGAAGGCAGCAGACGAGCTTATCGCTGATATCCTCGCTTGTGGTACTGTATCAACAACAAGCGGTTCTTCACATCTTTGTGCAGTTCCCGCAATCGCTGCTACAAGCATAGCAATCGGACTTGTTGCAGACGCAATCGGAAATCTTTCCGACGAAGCTTCGAACCCTGTTATCGTACTCAACAAACAGACTTGGTCGAAATTCAAGAGTGTAGCCTATGCTGGTCAGTACAATGTAGATCCCTTTGAGGGACTTCCCGTTGCATTCTCAAGCAAGTTAAAGAGCTTTGACGCAGCAACCACGGGTGAGGCATTCGTAATTGTCGGCGACTTTGGCGTAGGCGCACAGATGAACTTCCCTAACGGCCAGGAAATCACTTTCAAGTATGATGACCTTTCACTTGCAGAGGCTGACCTTGTAAAGATCGTTGGCCGTGAGTACGTTGCGCACGACGTTGTTGCTCCCAAGGCATTTGTAAGAATCAACAAAGCATAAAACTATCTCTTTGGCAGGAGGCACACTTAATGAAGACACTAATAGCGGTTCCTTGCATGGACATGGTGGCGACTGGCTTTTGCCAGTCGTTGGCCATGCTCCGCAGGGTTGGAGATTGTCTCGTTACTCACGTAGCGGGATCATTGATTTACGATAGTCGCAACAAAATAGCGGCAAAAGCAATCGAACTCGGTTGCGATTATATCATGTGGTTTGATTCGGATATGATATTCGGACCGGACACGCTTGAAAGACTTATGGCGCATGATAAGCCGTTTGTAAGTGGTATTTACCACAAGCGGACGGGAACATATCAGCCTGTTGTATATAAAGCAATTAATCACTACGAGGACGGAAGAGCTGAAGCCGTTTGTTACAAAGATTATCCGAAGGATAAACTCTTCAAGGCGCAGGGCGTTGGATTTGGGTGTGTTCTTGTCAAAACGAGTTTACTGCTTGAAATGGCGGCAGAATTTAAAGATTGGTTTACTCCATACGACCATATGGGCGAAGACATTAGTTTTTGCCAGAGAGCAATAGCACTCGGCCATGATATATGGGTAGATCCAACCGTACAATGCGGACACGTAGGGCAGATAATCGTTACAGAAAAGTTTTATGACGCTTATAAGTTGGCGGAGGCAAACAATGAAAGTAAGAGTTAAAGCACCGTTTTATGATAATAACGGGTTGCACGTTATCGGCGAAATAGTCGACGTTAACTACTTCGACACGATTATCATGGAAGAGGTAAAAGAAGATAAGCTTAAAGCAGTAAAAGCCGAGGCAAAAGCCGAGCCGAAGAAGGCACCGGCAAAGAAGAAAGGATAAAGCAATATGAGCATGATAGATAAAGTTAGAGAGGCGTTACAGATTACTTCGACGGCTTCAGACTCGGAGCTTCAGGACTTAATCGACGCAAGCGTAATAGACTTAAATGTAGCGGGCGTTGAAGGCGACACGGTGACGACTTCCTCAACAGATCCGATTGCTCAACGTGCTATTATCACTTACGTTGCATATCAGTTTGAGCAGCTTCACGGCTCAATTGATAGATCAGAAAAGTTAAAGGCTTCATACGACGAACAAAAAACGCAATTATCCATGCACACAGGATATACAGATTGGGGGACGGTAAACGGTGAATAGACTTGTTAAAGTTACCTTAATCTCACAAACCGAAGTGTATGACAGTATGGGCGTTCCTACGATTACCGAGACAAGAAACACAATAAAAGGAAACTTTCAGAGTGTGTCCGCCCAGGAGTTTTACCGGGGCGGCGAGATCGGAATTAAACCCGAGTTCGTTGTTAAGGTTTGGGAACGTGAGTACAACGGCGAAACCGTATTAGAGTACGAAGGAAAGCGATATATCATATATCGTACTTATCTCGTTTCTGACGGAAGAACCGAGTTGTATTGTCAAAAGGACATAGGTTCATGAGTGAAACTATCAGCGTAAGCGAAATGGAAAAAGTCATAATGGACGCACTCGACGAGTATAAGGATAAAGCCGAAGACGTAATCGGTTTAACGCTTCCGCTCGTTGGAAAAGAAACGGCAGACGATTTAAAAGTAACGTCACCGAAGCGGACCGGACATTATGCAAGCTCATGGACTTATGGAATGCGTAAGAGTCGTGGAAGCAAAAAAAACAACAAATTGATTGTTTACAACAAGAAGTATTACAGACTCGTTCATTTGCTCGAAAAAGGCCATGCCAAGCGCAACGGTGGACGTGTAGAAGCACAGGTACACGTTAAACCCGCCCAGGATAAAGCCGAAAAGAAAGCGATTGAGCGAATAAAAGAAAAGTTGGAAAGGTTGGGAGTATGACTTTTGCAGAATTATATACGGCCCTTACAGGCTTAACAGGATTTGCGAATAAAGTCGCATATCGTCAGTTCCCTGAAGATCATGCTCCCGCACTTCCTTTCATTGTGTACTATGTTCAGAACTCGGATAACTTCGGAGCGGACAACAAAGTATATCTTCAGAAGAACGAGGTAACGATTGAACTATATACGAAGAACAAAGACGTTACTTCGGAAGGACTTATTGAAACAATGCTCAATAACAGTTCTATCTTTTGGAACAAGTACGAAGATTATATCGAGTCGGAGCATATGTATCAGATCAGTTATGACATCACCATTTAAGGAGGCTTAAACATGGCTAACAAAGTAAAATACGGCTTGAAAAACGTATATTACGCAGTTGCGCACATTGCAACAAACGGAACGGCTACATACGACACACCCGTAGCATGGCCCGGAGCAGTAGATCTTTCACTTGACGCTGAAGGCGAAACAAGCAAGTTCTACGCAGATGATATTGCATATGCGCAGTTTGCGGCAAACGCAGGCTATTCGGGTTCTTTCGAATCCGCACTCATTCCCGAAGGATTCAAGACAAGCGTACTCGGTGAAGTAACAGACACAGACGGCGTTCTTTACGAAGACGCAGGCGCAAACGCAGTTCCCTTCGCTCTTTTATTCCAGTTCGAAGGCGACGACAAAGCAACAAGACACGTTCTTTACAACGTTGTTGCTTCCCGTCCTTCAGTTACCGGACGGACAACAGAGGAATCTATCGAAGCGCAGACCGAGACAGTTAACCTTACCTGTTCGTCTATCTACAATGCAGCACTTGCCATTGACATTGTAAAGGCACGTTGCCCCGAAACAGCTTCAACAGCATATAACGCTTGGTTTTCAGCAGTACATCAGGCTACAACCTAACACACAAGGAGGCAGAAGACTTATGTTAAGAATAGTAAACATTGGCGGGAAGGAAATCGACCTTCTCGCCAATGCTGCTACACCGATACGTTACAAAATGGTATTCGGTGAAGACATAATGGTAGCATTTAATCAGATTAATGGAAATAAGCGAGATGAAGGCGAGATATTAGATATATCGTCACAACTCGCTTTTATTATGCACGTACAGGCGACGTGTTCAAGGGAAGCGTTAAAAGGCGTTACAAAGGAAAAGTACATTGAATGGCTTGAGGACTTCGGGCCCATGGACTTTGTTAATGCTTCAAAAGATATCTTCGACACGTACCTGGGAACGACAGGCACAACATCAAAATCAAAAAACGTGGCAAACCGACAGAAAGAGAAATAAACACGGCAGTTTTCTTTTTACGTGCGAAGCAGATCGGACTTACAATGTCCGACCTTGAAGAACTTTCCGTCGGTTTTGTAACGGATTTAATCATTGAAGGAAACAACGACAAATGCGAGTACCGCACACTTGCGGAACAGAGCGATTTTGATTCGTTTTAGAGGTATATATTCATGCCGGATCGCATAAAAGGTTTGACAATTGAAATCGACGGCAATACTACCAAGTTGTCGAAGGCACTCGAAGGGGTTAACAAGGATATCAAGCAGACTCAAACGCAGTTAAAGGACGTTGAGAAGCTTCTTAAAGTAGATCCCGGTAACATAGAGTTACTTCGACAGAAACAACAGTTACTTGCAAAGGCCGTTGACGAAACTAAAGAAAAACTTCAGAAACTTAAAGACGCACAGGCGCAAATGGACGCTTCGGGCGTTGATAAGACAAGCGCAGACTACCAGGCATTACAACGTGAGATAATCGCAACCGAGAAGAGTCTTAAAGACCTTCAGACGGCGGCGGCAAATAGTAACGCTACTATGCAGAAAATCGCACAGACGGCGAAGGAAGTCGGTGACGGTGCGAATAAAGTAGCACAGGCTACAAAGGGACTTTCGAGCGCAGCCGCAGGCGGACTTGTTGCGCTTGGCGGTATGGCAGTCAAGGCGGGGCAAGACGCAGACGAGTTAAACACGCTTGCAAAGCAAACGGGTTTATCGACGGAAGCACTTCAGAAAATGGCCTACGCTTCCGACCTTATAGACGTTGATATCAACACTATTACGGGGGCGGTTAAGAAGCTTAAAAAGGGCCTCGATAAGAATGCAGATACGTTTGAAAAGATAGGCGTATCAGTCAAGGACGCAAACGGCGAATACAGAGCAACCGAAGATATCTTTAACGATACCGTCGAAGCACTCGGCAAGATCAGCAACGAAACCGAAAGAGACATTATCGCTATGGATCTATTCGGGGCGAGTGCGGACGAGCTTGCGGGCATACTTGACGACGGAGGCAAAGCGTTAAAAGAGTTAGGCGACGAGGCTTCGAACAAAGGCTTGATAATTAGCCAGGAAGATCTTGACGCAGCAAACGACCTTAACGATACACTCGATAAGTTAAAGGCACAGTTAAGCGGTTCTTTCGGACAGGCAGCCGTTAAGGTAGCCGAGGCATTAACACCGGCCCTTGAAAAGATTGCCGAGATAATCACGAAGGTATCAGAGAAGATATCCGAGTTAGATCCCGATACCGTGTCTATGGTTGCGACGATTCTCGCAGTCATAGCGGCTATTTCACCGATAGCAAGTATTATTGCGGGCATAGCGCAAGCGATAAGCGTCATAACGCCTATTATAGCGGCGGTAAATGCAGTTATAGCGGCAAACCCTATCGTGCTTATCATCATGGGTATAATTGCGGCGATTGCCCTTCTTGTTGTCGCAGTTAAAGAGATAATCAAGAATTGGGACAACATCAAAGCGGGTGCAGTTATGGTTTGGGAGACTGTATCGGGTGCTTTTACAAAAGTTAAAGACGCAGTCGTAGGAGCGTTTAACACAGTTAAGGATACCGTTGTCGGTGCGCTTGAAAACGTCAAAACCGCAGCAAGCGAGAAGTTTAACGCAGTCAAGGAAGGCGCACAGGTTGCACTTAATGCAGCGAAAGAAGTTGCAGTCGAAAAGTTGGGTGCTATGAAGAAAGCATTCGACGAGAACGGCGGAGGCATTAAGGGTGCTATGGCGGCAGCCTGGGAAGGCATAAAGGGCGCATATACCGCAGGATTTAGTTTTCTCGACAAACTCACGGGCGGAAAGTTAGCCGAAATCAAGGATATGTTTCTTAATAAGTTCCGTGAGATAATCGACAACGCTAAACAATGGGGCAAAGACCTTATACAAAACATGATAGACGGCATACTCGGCATGATCGGCAAGGTTAAGGACGCAGTCGGCAAGGTAGCGAATACTATTAAAGACTTCCTCGGCTTCTCCGAACCCGAAAAAGGGCCGTTATCGAACTTCCATACATTTATGCCCGATATGATTGATTTAATGACCAAGGGCATAGATCAGAATTTGTATAAGGTTCAGGACTCAATGAACGAACTTGCAAGTACACTTGTTCCGCAGACAAATGTAAACGTTAATTACAACGATTCCGCAGTAACGAGCAGACTTGATAATATAGGCGAATCGCTTAACCGTGAAGCTGCACCGGTTCCCGTGACGGTAGTTTTGCAGGGCGACGCACAGGGTATATTTAAGCTTGTGCAGTCACAGAACACCGTATACAAGAAATCGACGGGGCAAAGTGCTTTTGCGTAAGGAGTATATATGTTTCTTTTGTTAGGTATCGGAAACACCGATTATTCGAACATCATACACGAAGGAACGTACAAGGTGTACAAAGAGAACGTCACTCATAATTGGGAAGACGGAAACCATAAAATGCACCGTGATACAATCCGAACAAAAACGAGCGGTTCTTTCGAGGTTGAGTTTAAAACGTGGGCAGCGTTTGAGTCGTTTCTTACGGCCCTTAACGCCGTTAAGACGGGTAACGAATACGCTTTAAGCGTTTACTCACTCAACACGAACGAAGGCGTTACGGGAAGTTTCTTTGTGACGTTACCCCCGGAGCTTCGTCAGAAGAACGACTTAACCTTTACGCCTGGCGTGTTCACTGTTCAGATAGAGGAATCATAATATATGATTAACATATCAGATGAAGAGAAAGCGTTATATAAAGGCGTAGTCCATAAGACGGTAGTTATCACCGTTCCGAACCGAAATATAACGTTCACAAACACAGACTTGATAAAAGAGTCCGTCACACTCACCGAACGGATTGAAACCGAACGCAACCTATCCTTTAAGGGTTGTTGCGCTTCGGTTTTTTCGTTTAGCGTTAATAACTTCGTTCAGGACATAAGAGGCGAATACATAGAAGCGACTATCCAGGCGGACGAAGGAACGGTTATACCTTTGTTTTGCGGATATATCGAGACGCAGAGCAATAGAACATTTGAAGACTTTCAGACGGACTTCACGGCTTATGATCCGTTAATAAACGTACTCGATAGGGACGTAACCGCTTGGTATAATTCCTTGACCTTCCCGATTCTTGTTAGAAATATGCGAAACTCTTTCTTTTCGCTTGTTGGCATAACACAAGAGTCGGCTGCACTTGTTAACGACAATCAGACGCTTAACAAGACGATTGAAGACAAGGTTATCACCGGAGGCGACATTCTCCGTTGGTTATGTCAGATAAACGGACGTTTCGGACTTATAGGCCGAGACAAGAAGTTCCATTACGTACAGTTGGCACAGGCAATCGAAGGGTTATACCCCGACGACGCTTTATTTCCTGCTGACAACCTTTACCCCCGTGAGTCAAACGCTTCTGAAGAGATCTTAAAAGCAGTTTACTCGGCTATTTCATATCAACCGTTTCATACGGATTGGATCAGCAAGGTTTCAATCATTGGAAAGAACGGTACTATTCAGGGAACGGCGGGCGACAATACGGGCGACGAGTTCTATATATCCGACAATAAGCTTGCGTGGGGACTTGGCAACATCACACAGGCGACGCAGGCCATTCTTAACGAAGTAAGAGGCGCACGTTATACGCCCGCAGACATAGACGCAAAAGGACTTCCATACCTTGAATGCGGCGATATTATTATCGCCAATACAAGAAGGAACGTTATCACGACTTATATACTTGAACGTACTTTAAAGGGCATTCAAGCATTAACGGACGCATACGGAAGCGACTCCGATCAGAGTCGGCCGCCATATGTGCCGACAGTCGTAACAGACGTTAACGCTAATCAGTTGGCGACATCAAATGCACAAAGTAAAGCGGACTCAGCCTATACGAATGCCGGTACTGCACAAAGTAGAGCAGACTCGGCTTATTCTTACGCAGGAACGGCGGACTCACACGCAGGCGCAGCGCAGACAAAAGCAAACCAGGCTTATGAGCTTGCAGCAACAAAAGTAACCGCAAACGAAGTCAATACTATGATTTTAAATGCGGGGTTTGCAAGAATCAGCGACTTAAACGCTACAAACGCACGTATAGACTCGTTGAGTGCAACAGTTGCAACAATTAATAACGCATACATAACAAGAGCGACGTGTCAGACGATTGTGTCGCAATCGATAAGTTCATACTTTGCGGGGTTGAGTGCGTTAATCGTTCAGGGAAATATTACTTGCGGAAGTATAAGTATTGGTGGCGTGACTATGGGAAAGCAACAGCGTAATTTCAGAATGGCAGACGGTTCTACAAGGCTTATCACTTACATAGGTACATAACATGGACATAGAAATAAGAATATTAGAAGAAACACTACTAAACGAGCTTAACGCTTCGTCTCTTCCGATTGAGGCAAAACGGCTTATATTAAGCGATTTGCTCACAATGACGACAAGACAGGCAGACTTAAACATAAAGGAGGAATTGGCGAAAAATGCAAAAGGCACATCAGAACGTGAATTGGCAGAACCTTCCGTCAACGAACACGCCTCTTAACCAAACGAACTTAAACTCTATGGATCAGGCGATAGACGTTATCGACGACAGAGTTGTTACGTTTGATACGACAAAGGCTAATCAAACGGATATGTTACAAGCTGTTAAAAAGATAGAGCTTGATAAGCCGTCCGGAGTGTTAACGGTTACGCTCTTTAACAACACAACGACGCAGATCAACACAGGACTTGAAAAGATAGCGGTTAATTTTACTTACGATTCAGATCCTCAAAGTCCGAACTATCAGAAGATTATCATAACGCTTGATGACGGCACAGTAGAGCTTGTGGATTTAACGAGTCTTATATCTCAATATGAGTTCGACGCAAGCGCAACGATTCAGCCGACAGTAACGGCGGGGCGTATATCACTTGATGTTAAAGACGGTTCAATCACGGGCGCAAAAATGCAACCGGACTATCTTGCGGATATAACCGTTGAGGCAGGACGTGCGACAGGTGCGGCGACTTCGGCAAGCGGTTCGGCAGTTCTTGCCGAGTCATGGGCGGAAGGTGGCACCGGAACCCGTGAAGGCGAGGACACAACAAACGCAAAGCATTACGCCCAGGTTGCAGCCGATACGGTTGCTTCACTTCTTGCGGCGTTTGGCTTGGCGGTTGTAGGCGAAAGACTTGTCTTTGGGGCAAACTTCGAAGAACAGTACAACGTAGCGGTATCTAACACAATGTTAGTGTTTACCGAAGTTGTACCGAATCCATAAAGGGAGGTTAAAACATGGCAGTAATTAATAGCGTACAGTTACCCGACGGAACACAGTATGACTTGCAAGACGCAGTCGGTAATTATGCAACCACTACTTATGTAGATAACGCCGTAGCGGGCATAACGAAAGGTACTATTGGACTTGGCAACGTTGACAACACAAGCGACATGAATAAGCCGATATCTACGGCTACACAGGCGGCTTTAAACACCACAAACGGCAATGTTGCAACCAACACAACCGCAATATCAAACATAAAGAAGACGAAGGTTGTTACAGTTACAACGACGGGTTGGACACAGGTAACAATCAACAGTAGAACGCTTTACAAAAAGACGATATCTTTAACGGGGATCTACGACGTTCCGAGCGTATCGCTTTGTAACTATGACGGAACACCGGTAACGACAGAAACCGCTGAAGAAGACTATATGCTTCTCGAAGACGTAGGTTACGACGCAACGGCAAAGGAACTTTATCTTTACGGTTCAGACACACCGAGCGCAAGTTACTATATCTTCGTTACAAGTGTCGAATAAGGAGGCTTAAACATGGCAGAATATAAAGGCAAGTTGTTTGGATTGAACAAAAAGAGTTCGTCCGTAGAAATAGGCGAGGCTACTGTCGGAGCCGGTACGCATATAGCGTCAAAGGCTTTTACTACATTACCAAAGGCAATATCCGTGTCTTCTGGTGTCGTGGCTAACAATAATCAGTTCATTGTCGGAAACGTGTATTTTGAAAACGGTTCTGTAATATCGAACGTTTCTTTGATTTACATGGCGGGAGCAAGTACGACTCACTTACCCGTTACGGCAAGTCTTGCCGGAAATACGTTATCGTTACAGCTTGGTTCGTCAGCGTTTGACGGAGAAAAGTTAAGATTTATTGAATTTTATTAATTAACAGAAAGCGAGGAAAGAAAATGTATTTAGTTAAGATGATTACAAACACACAGGGGCAACATTCACAGACGATAAGTAGGTTTGATACTGATACATTGGCTAAAGTCAATTATCATAGTCAGCTTGCAACGTTGCATAACGCTTCCGACATTCTTTATGCCGTTGTTGAAATTCTTGACGAATACGGTAAAGAATTAAATGGCTATCGTGAAATCGTAGATCATAGACCGGCACCCGAACCGACGGAGGAATAAGACTGTATGGAATGGTTGAACGTGGTAATTACGCCTTTTATGGCGTTCCTGGGTGTAGTTGTAAGTTCTGTATTTGTTCTTAAAACGAAGAAACTCGAACTTGCAGACAAAGACAAGAAAGATCTGTACAACATAGTTCAACAGGTTGTCGCCCGCCTTGACGATATGCAAAAAGAACAGTCGAGGTTATCGTTTGTTGTTTCAGAACTTCAGACGGACGTTAAAGACCTTTACGATATGTCACGCAGAATGACGGAACTTGAAAAGATTGTTGCAGTTATTCAGGACAGGCTAAAATGAATAAAAGACAAAAAATGACATATTTTAAAAGGGTAGTAACAATAATACTTGTTACTGCCCTTATTGATTTACAATTTTGCATTTTCAAAGAGCTTGAAAATTTGGCGATTGCGCTTCTTACTCACATAATCGGTGTGGTTTTTGTTTATGCGGTTAAAGCTTTTTTGGGCAAACGTGAAGAAGAACGTGTAAGACTCCAGGAAGAACAGGCACAATATGACAGAGACTTTGAAAGGGTAGATTTATGAAAGACTACACAATGTTATTTGAAGGCGTATTAACGATATTGTTTGCGCTTGTAACTATGTATGTGATTCCCTGGATCAAGACCAAGGTATCAGCAGAAGAACTCGCCGAGGCCATTAAGTGGGTTAAGATTGCGGTTCAGGCAGCGGAGGAAATCTACAAAGAAAGGGGCATGGGCGCAACCAAAAAGGCTTATGTTGAGACTTTTCTTAACGATATGGGAATCAAATACGACAATAAGCAGATTGATTCTATGATTGAATCGGCAGTCAAAGAGCTTGAAAAAGAGTTTGGCAAAAAGTAACAAAAACGCATTCCGGGAACAGCTGTATTTTTCCGTTAACTTGCACAAAAAGACAGAGGACTAAATTATGGATAATATTGACGAGATTTTTAAACTTGCGGAGTCGCAGATCGGCTACAAAGCGAAACCCGATAACACGAATAAGTATAACCTTGAATACTACGGAAGAGAGTCGTCACAGCCTTGGTGCGTAGTGTTCCAATGGTGGTTGTTTAAGCATACGGGATTGTCGGAACTCTTCTTCGGTGGTAATAAAACGGCTTCTTGTGGTACGTTGTACGACTATTACAAGAAGAACGGACAGGCCGTGTCCGTGAACGACTTACAGAAGGGCGACTTGATCTTCTTTGAGTTTAACGGCGTGGCTCATTGTCACGTTGGTATATGTGAATCGTTCGATAGAAGCTTCGTGGTTACGATAGACGGCAATACTTCGCAGTCGTCTTCACAGAGCAACGGCGGGGAAGTGTTAAGACGTAAGCGTGGACGTTCTTTAATTTGGGGCGTAGCACGTCCGCAGTACAATGTAGCACCGGAACCCGAACCGAAAGAAGAATATTATACGGTTCAGAAGGGCGATAACCTTACCAAGATAGCAAAGAAGTTCAATACAACCGTTGATTGGTTGGTTGAAGTCAATAACATAAAAGATCCGAATAAGATATACGTCGGAC
>Ga0326513_10001797_pt1 | contig 16221 bp, 25 predicted proteins | sample 2_2465_0518_D_FD_203654 | JGI IMG/M metagenome (GOLD analysis project Ga0326513, IMG submission 203654) | Bovine rumen microbial communities from UC Davis, California, United States - 2_2465_0518 | ecosystem: Host-associated > Mammals > Digestive system > Stomach > Rumen | place: USA... | reverse complement strand
CAATGCCACCATAGACTTGCATTTGATGAACGTGATATGCCGAAGTTCCAAGTCTTCACCACATGCAAACACTTTATCAGGACGGTTCCTAACTTGGTCTACGATGAGACAAATGTAGAGGATGTAGACACAGATGGAGAGGATCATATCTATGACGAGTGGCGGTATGTCTGCATGAGGAACCCGATCCCTGCACCTATACGGATGCCAGAGAAAGACAAGACATACGATCCGCTTGATCCGCTGGATAACTACTACCGCCAGACAGACAATAGCCGATATGAATTCTACGCGCATTACTAGGAGGATACTATGCCACCAATCAACAGACGATACTATGGGCAGAGACTGCCAGATCAGGGAGATGTCCCGGAGGCATCCCAACAGCAGGAGTCGATGCTCCCACAAGGATCACCACTACCAGACGAGAACCAGCATCTCAACGAGAACACACAGACCACGATCCCTTTTGCACCACAGCAGACGCCAGACGTTGGAGTGGGGACCGTCATCACCGCAGAGCGACCACAGCCAAGAGCGCAGAGCGTGATAGGCGTAGACCAGATACACGAGGCCCAGGAAGTGCTGCTCAAGTATAAACAGGGCAAGGCACATCTGGAACACAGAATAGTTGATGATGAGCTGTGGTGGGAACTGAGACACTGGGAGTCTATCAGGAGAGGGAGAAGCCGTGAGGATAAGATCAAGAAGTGGAACAGACCGAAGCCTACATCAGCCTGGCTATTTAACAGCATTGTTAACAAACATGCGGATGCGATGGACAACTACCCGGAACCACTGGTCCTGCCGCGCGAGAGGGGAGATGAGGAATCTGCCAAGGTTCTGTCATCGGTTCTTCCGGTAATCATGGAGCAGAATGACTTCGAGGATTGTTACCGCCTTGGCTGGTGGGAGAAACTGAAGCATGGGACAGCATGCTATGGTGTGTTCTGGGACAGCACCAAGGAGAATGGCTTGGGCGATATCAGCCTTAAGCAGATTGATATCCTTAAGATCTTCTGGGAACCAGGCATCACCAATCTGCAAGACAGCAGGAATCTGTTTATCTGTGAACTGGTTGATACGGATCTGCTTGACGAGCAATACCCAGAGCATAAAGACAAGATGAAAGCCGGTGGCAATATCGAGATTCCACAGTACCTGTACGATGACGAGGTAGATCTAAGCGGTAAGTCATTGGTGGTTGACTGGTACTACAAGGTGCATGATCAGTCAGGCAAGACTATCCTGCATTACTGCAAGTGGTGCAATGACGAAGTGCTGTATGCAAGTGAGAATGATCCGCAATATGCAGACCGTGGGTTCTACGACCACGGCGAATATCCGATTGTACTTGATGTTCTGTATCCAGAAAAAGGAACCCCTATAGGATTCGGATATGTAGCCGTGTGTAAGGACCCACAGCTCTACATCGATGAGCTATCCAGCAATCTGCTGCAGTCATCCATGATGGGAAGCAAGAAGCGGTTCTTCGTATCGTCCAGCACCAACGTCAACCCGGAGGACTTTGCCGACTGGAACAAGGACCTCGTCAGGGTAGAAGGGGAGCTGACTGATGCAAGGATCATGGAGATCCCAATCACACCACCAGCACCGATCTTCGCTAACATCCTTGAGATGAAGGTGGAAGAGATGAAAGAGACATCTTCCAACCGAGATGTGAATGCTGGCTCAACTGGCGGTCAGGTGCAGGCTGCTGCCGGTATAGCAGCCCTTCAGGAAGCCGGGAACAAGGTTGTGCGCTCTCAGCTGAGAACCACGTATAAAGCTTGCAGTGATATCTACAAACTCGTTATAGAGCTAATCAGACAGTTCTATGATACCACCAGAGCATTCCGTATCGTAGGCGCTAACGAGGGCGATTATGATTTTCTGGAGATGAATAACAGCCAGATAGTTGATCAGCCTGTCGGGATCTCTGCGGATGGTGAGATGCTATACCGCAGACCCGTGTTCGACCTCAAGGTGCAAGCGCAGAAGCGCAATCCATTCTCCACGATGGAAGCTAACCAAAGAGCCAGCGAACTGTATGGCATGGGATTCTTTAACCCGGACAGGGCGCAGGAGGCCATGGGCGCTCTGGAGATGATGGAGTTTGAAGGTATCGACAAGGTGCGAGATACAGTAAGACAAGGCAATACGCTGCAGAATATTGTCATACAGCAGAATCAGGTAATCCAACAGATGGCATCGTTGCTGGGGCTGCAGACCGGAGGACCGATGCAAGCACCACCAGAGGGTGGCGGCGGTGCACCGCAGATGAGCGGACCGCCATCAGGGATATCAGCTAACACACCAGCAGGGACACCAAGGACATCGTACATGGAGAGACTAGCTGCAAGAAGCAAGCCTAACATGGATGCAGAGAACCCAGAAGTAGATCCGACTAGACGATAGATATGACACAAGTCAAGGTGAACATAAGCAGTAATCACATAACATTCTCCTTTCTAAACCACGCAGATAGCAGCCGGGTGTGTACGGCTATATCCACTCTCGCATGCACACTTGCGAATGCAGTCGAGCATAACCCGGAAGCTGTATGCGTGTACCAGAAGATGGAACCTGGCTACACCAAGATTGAGTATATAGCCCAGGGCGATAGTGCTGCAGAAGATGCACGAGTGATCCTTATTGGTTTGCTGGCTCTGGAAGCAGACTATCCAGAGGACGTACGAGTAGAACAAAATATTTTATAAAGCATGCGGTTTGGGGGGAGACAGGTTCTCCCCTTTTACATAAAATTGACACATATAAAACAACGACCGGGCAACGTATCCCGTGATGGAGGCATCTATATGCATAATGATTTTAACTTTTTCCCTATGATCCTTGACTTATTCGAAGGCGAGGGTGGGGGAACATCGGGCGCAACAGCTCCTGCCGCCGGGGAGCAATCGGGCGATCTGTCCAAGGTAGTCTATGGCAAGCAGGAAGGCCAACCGCAAACCGAGACACCGGACACTACGCAGCAGAGTGACGCCGACTCAGTTGAGAACCGTGACAAGATGTATCGTGACTTAATCCAGGGCGAATACAAAGACCTGTATGATCAGGATGTGCAGAGAATCGTTAAGAACCGGCTCAAGGGATTTGACGAACTGAAGCAGACGAACTCACAGCAACAGGACATCATTGACAGGCTGGCAGCCAAGTACGGAGTGACTGACCTATCGGAGATAGCGGCTGCAATCGACAATGATACTGCAATGTGGGAAGCGGAGGCTGACAGAGCTGGTATGACTACTCAGCAGTACATGGACTACCAGGCTTTGCAAAGGCAGAACAATGCGCTGCTACGTCAGGAGTCTCTAAGGGCTGAACAGGCACAGAGAGAACAGCAGCTACAGCAGTGGATACAGGAAGGAGAAGCACTCAAGCAGACCTTCCCTAACTTCGACTTGAAAGCAGAGATGGAGAACCCTAACTTCTTCGCTATGCTGCAGAAGGGTATCCCAGTTGGAGATGCGTTCAAAGTGATGCACTTCGATGATATACAGAACTTCACGGCACAGACCGCAGCACAACAGGCAGAAGCGGCTGTGACCGCTAGTGTGAGGGCGAATGGTAAGCGCCCAGTGGAGAACGGCACGAGAACTCAGTCTTCGTTTACGGTCAAATCTGACGTATCAAAACTCAACAAAAATGACAGGGCTGAGATAGCAAGGCGAGTAGCCAGAGGAGAGACAATCACTTTCTAGTCCTGTCGGAAAGGACATAGAATGGCTAAATTTTTACACATGATCCTGGATCTTTTTGATCCGGTATACAACCAGACTAACAAGACCACAGATACCACTGCCACCACAGGCAATGATTTGTCGGTCGAGATGAAAACATACTACTCCGACTATCTGATCGATATGGCAGAGCCGGAGCTGGTACATGATCAGTGGGCACAGAAACGTCCGATTCCAAAGAACGGTGGTAAGACCATTGAATTCCGTAAGTTCGCACCTCTGCCGAAGGCGCTTACTCCGCTTTCCGAAGGTGTAACACCGCTGGGCCAGAAGCTGTCCGTCAGCAATCTGACAGCAACTGTGCAACAGTACGGTGGATTCATCGAGCTGTCTGACGTTCTCATGCTTACTGCAATCGACAACAACCTGGTAGAAGCTACCAAACTGCTCGGATCGCAGGCAGGACGCACCTCTGATACCATCACCAGAGATATCCTGCATACCGGCACTAACGTACTGTATGCGAACAACAAAGCAGCCAGATCTGCTCTGGTGCAGGGAACAGACAAGCTGACTGTTCGCGATATCCGGAAAGCAACACGGAAGCTGAAACTGCTCAACACTCCGATGATCGGCGGTTACTACATCGGCATCATTCATCCCGATCTGGCATTTGACTTGATGGATGACAATGACTGGAAGTATCCGCATCAGTATGTCGACACCAAGAACATCTACATGGGAGAACTTGGTGCTATCGCAGGAGTAAGATTCAGCGAAACGACTGAAGCAAAGGTAATCAAGGCAGAAGAACTGCCTGGAGCAACTGGTGGTGCTTACACCGTGGCAAGCTATTCCAGCAACGTAATCACGATTAGCGATGAGCTGACATCCGCTAATGCCACAGCATTGGTGGGTAAGACCATCAATGTCGGAACAGAGGCTTACACAGTGACAGCAGCTACCGCATACGTGGCAGGATCTCCGGCTACAGCGGCAACCATCACAATCAAAGAAACTCCTGGAACTGATCCGGCAACTAATGATAAGGTGTACGCAGGTAATGCCGGTAAAGGCGGAGCTAACGTATACGGCACTCTGATTCTTGGTGACCACGCTTATGGTGTTACCGACATCACCGGTGGTGGCCTGCAGCACATCGTGAAGCAGCTTGGTTCTTCCGGTACAGCTGATCCGCTGAACCAGAGAGCAACCGTAGGCTGGAAGCTGATGAAGACCGCAGCGATTCTTGTACAGGAGTACATGGTCCGTATCGAGTCTACGTCCAGCTTTGCTACCACAGAATCCAACTAACTAACACATCTAATCCCAGGGGCGGTAACGTCCCTGGGACATATCAAAGGAGATAATCCATGGCGACAAAAACAACTACGAAACCGAAGGACGAAACTGATTTTTGGAATCAGAAAGTAACCATTAGACTTCCTCTGAATCCTGGTAACCCGGATGATCAGACACAGTATGTATCTGTTGGAGATTACCGCGCACAGATTCAGAGAGGACTGGACGTGATAGTCCCAAGAAATGTCGCAAAGGTTATAGAGCAGTCAGAAGAAGCGGAACTGGAGGCGTACAAACGCCGCGCAGCTATGAGCCGTGAATACGAGCATGATGCTGCAAAGTATAGATAACAGGAGCTTGAGATGATCATACAGGGTGGCAATGAACCAATCAGAATAATCTTCGATGAACCTCCATCTAATGTATCACTGATCCTTGCAAACGAAATCTTGACATATAAGCATTGGGATGCTGGTGACTTTATCGTCAGCAATGATGGCAAGGAGTACGAAGCACCTATCGAGCAGTCAGAGTCAAGGAGCTGGGAAGAAGGACGATGCCAGCTCCAACTCAAGTGGATGGATGGTGAAGGAGTCGTTCAGTTCTATGTGAAGAGAGACTGGATCGTGCCGTGGGATGACCATACGATTCTTGTATAGGAGGTGCAGCCATGGGAGTAACCATTATCACAGGCAAGAGCAAGAAGCCTGACCAGATAATCGTACACGGTGGCGGCGCCTTCCCGGCTTACGAGGGTGAGACGGACATCACACCAAAGCCACATGAGGAAACGATCCTTGAAACAGAGGGCAAAAGAATGCGGTCAGATGTCATTGTGAGAGAGATCCCATATTTTAAGACGAGCAATGTGTCTGGATTAACCGTGTACATTGGAGGAACAATTTAATGGCTAATACTTATATTAACAAGGTGATCTATGGCGGCGAAACGCTGATAGACCTTACAGGTGATACAGTAGCTGCTGCGGATGTTCTCAGTGGTGTGACGTTCCATCTCCCAAGTGGTGAGCCAAAGACTGGTACATGTACCTATGATGCAGATACCACAGATGCAGATGCGCTGGCTGCAGAGATCCTGGCTACCAAGACCGCATACGTAGCCGGGTCCAAGACTACAGGCACTATGCCGAACCGTGGAGCCGTGACAGGCACTATATCAACCGTGGCTGGTACATACACGATTCAGAACGGCTATCATGACGGGTCCGGGTATGTGGCTATAGATGCGACAGAACAGGCAAAGATCATTGCCGAGAACATCAAGAAGGATGTGGTGATCCTTGGTGTAACAGGTACGCACGAAGGATCTACACCGGTTACTGCACAGACTAAGTCGGTAACACCAACCACCACAGCACAGACTATTGTGCCTGATACGGGCTACGATTATTTGTCACAAGTAAATGTAGCTGCGATCCCAGTTACTCGTGTAGACAACGCACAGGGCGGCGTCACCGTCACGATAGGATCAGCAGCATAGGAGCAAGATATGGAATGGACCAATCTGATTCCTTGGGGGATGACGCTTGCGACAGTGATCATAGCAATCATCACACTGTCACGTAATGGGCGCAAGGACCGCAAGGAAGAGTATGTAGAACAATCAAGCAAGATACATGAGATAGAGCAGTCGCTGATTAAGGTTAACGTGAAGCTTGATCAGCTCTGTGTAACCACGACAGAAACACGTTCTGACATCAAGGCTATGAACCAGGGGCTGCAGGAGATGGACAAGCGCGTCACCACAATGGAGAATGACATGAAGACCATGTGGATGCGTATCGATGAACTGAAGGAGAAAGTGGGGTTCTACCATGAAGGGCATTGATTTATGCTGTCAGCAGCATGACGTTAATTGGAAGCTTGTAAAACAGAGCAACGAAGTAGACTTTATTATTCCCCGTACTGGATGGGGAATTGATTGTGACGGAGATACCATTGATCCGAAGTTCCTTGAGTATGTAAGGGGAGCGCAGGCCAATGGTATATCTGTACCTGGGGTATATCACTTTATCTACGTCAACTGTATGGACGATGCAGTGAAGAACGCAATGTGCGCTGTCAATGCCGCGAAGACTGCCGGTCTTCCGAAGTCTGCCATTATTTGGTGCGATCAGGAAGAAGACACGGTGGTGCAGGCAGTGAAGCATGGCTTCAACTTAACCACCAAACTACAACGACAGGTGACGGATATCTTCTGCGACTACGTGAAGTCACAGGGATATAAGACAGGTGTATATCTCAATCAGGACTATATCAACAGAGTATACGGCAAAGACATACTGACAAAGTATGACATCTGGCTGGCTGATCTTGAAGGGGAACCGTACTGCGACTGTTTGTATCGTCAATACAACTGGTATGGGAGAATCAACGGCATACCGACTAACGTGGATCTGGATGAGTACATCGGGATACACACAGCACAGGAGAATAAGAACATGGACTAGTAGACAAGTTCTGCGATGAGCTGCAGAAGATGAGCGATCACTGCATACCTTACTACGATGAAGGACCGGGCGGTATTGGATGCAGCGAATACGTGAAACAGGCACTGCTCCGTGCAGGGATTATTAAACCGGGTGAGACTTTCTGGGCGGCACAGGGGAATCGTGGAGTGCTGGAAGACAGTACGAGATTCCAGAAGATTCCATGGGACCCACGAAACTTGAAAAGAGCCGATATAATGTACAGCCAGGGACACCACGTAGCCGTGTGGGACGGTAAGAACGGAGTTTGGGAAGGCGCACCGAAACAGGACCATGGAGTATGCGACAATGGCAGAACTGGTGTTGGACACAGAACGAACCACACATACAGAAACTGTGGTACAGGCACTACATCATGGAGCAACATCTACAGGATCATCGACCCGGATGATGTGAAGCATGACGCACAAGGAGAAATAAAGATGGACAGAGGATTTGTAGTAGATACACTTGCGACATACATGCCAACGATCAAGGAAGGATACAAGGGAGATCTGGCTAAGGCATTGCAGAAGATCATGGCTAAGTACGGATGGTATGCAGGCATTATCGATGGGGACGTAGGGCCGTATACTGTAGGCGGTATCAAGAAGCTGCAGACTGCGATTGGTACATACTCTGATGGGGAATTTGGACCTAAGAGCTGGAAGGCTCTCTTGAAGTAATGTGGATCTATTATAACCCAAATCCAGTACGGTCTGCACCAGTAGGGGATTGTTCTGTCAGGGCAATCTCCAAGGCACTTGATATAGATTGGGACACAGCACACGACCTTACTGCATACAACGCGAAAATGATGGGCGATATCCAGAACGCTAATGCAGTATGGGGCAGCGTGTTGAGACAGCATGGTTTCAGGCGGTACGGAATCCCAAACTATTGCCCGGACTGCTACACTGCGGAGGAATTCTGCCGTGATCATCCCAGAGGAATATACGTGTTAGGATTTGGAACGCACGTAGCCACAGCAGTAGATGGTGACTTGTATGACAGTTGGGATTCATCAAATGAAATTCCACAGTATTATTGGCACAAGGAGGAATAGATGTATAACCCATATCTGAATCAGTATCCTATTAACAATACTGCACCAATGTATAGCCAACCACAAACTAATGGACTTATATCTGTACGGTCTGTGCAGGAAGCAATGAACTATCCTGTAGCACCGGGGAACAGTGTTACGTTTAAGGATGAAGGGCAGCCATACGTCTACGTCAAGACTATGGGATTTAACCAGATGGAGCAGCCCACGTTCAAACGCTACAGGCTGGTAGAAGAAGAACTGAACACCATGCCATCAGTGGAAGCTAAACAGCCTGCACAATGGGTAAGCAAGACAGAGTTTGAAGAACTGCAACAGCAGGTAACGCTGCTTAGAGATGCGTTCAACGTGTTCACAGACAAGGAGGCAAAGGATGAGTAATATGTTTCAACAGTTCCAATTGTTCAAGCAGAACCCGATGCAGTGGCTGGCAAGTAAAGGAATGGACGTGCCGCAGAACATAGCCAACAACCCGGATGCTATTGCCCAATATCTTATGAATACCGGGAAGTTAACACAGCAACAGTACAACCAGGCAGCACAGATGGCAAATCAATTTAGGGGCCAGTTTAAGGGGAGATAAAAATGCCAAATAATAGTACAGTAAATAAGGTGATACTTGGTGATGAAACTCTTATAGACCTGACTGCCGATACTGCCACAGCCAATGATGTTGCGCTCGGAAAACTGTTTCATGCGGCGAATGGAGTGCTGCAGACGGGGGCGTTGGAAGTGCCAGAGGCTGGGTTGGTGTATGAGACTGGTCATTTTACTCTTTATTCAAATTTGAAAACAAAGAAAACAATAAATTTTACCAAAACACACAGCCAGCCTCCAGTAGTTGTATTTGGGAATATAACAACTTCTGAATCTAGCACCAAATCTACAACAATAGCTAGTACTTGGTACAGGTACAGAAACTTCACTCATGCCAGTAATGGATATTATTATAAGAATACTATAACTAATATTACCAGTGGTAATAAACTGGTATTTGTATCTACTAACAGTGATGTGCCAACAACTACAAATTTTAACATAGTTCCGTATAGTGCTGCTGATCCGTTAAATCAAGGAACATGGGAATGGCTGGCAATATGGGCGCCAAATGAATCATAAAAAGGAGACAATAAAATGTATATATTATTAGAAATCCAAGTAAACGAAAACAATCAAGTAGGCACGCTCATCACAACCTACGCAGATCTCCGACAAGCAGAATCCGCGTACTTCAACGTCATGGCTGCGGCGGCTCTTTCGCATCTGCCAGTGCACAGCGCAGTGCTATTGACCGAGAAAGGGCTTCGACTGAAAGGTGGCTGGTACACGCAGGACGATGAAGCGGCAACGCAAGAATAAGGTATAAGGCGAACAGCTTTATATAGAAACACTTTAACCGATCTCTCAGTAACATGAGAGAGACTGCTGACCGGCAATAGTTAGCCGGTAGAAAGGACAAACACTATGACAGCAGAAACAAACGGAACCCAGATGTATATGCCAGTAGCACCAGCATATGGCGGCGGCAATGGATTTGGCATGGGCGGTGACTGGGGCTCCTGGATCATCCTGTTTCTAATCTTCGGCATGTTCGGAGGCTGGGGCAATGGCAACGGCTGGGGAGGCAATGGAGATCTGTATCCGTGGATGAATCAGCAGAACCAGATGAATGATGGATTCAGAGATCAGATGATGAACACTCAGCTGAATGGCATTCAGACAAGCATTACGAATGGATTCGGGAATGCTGAAGTGTCTGCATGCAACAGAGCCATGAATGACCTGGAAAGATCCTTTGCATCTCAGACCGCAGTTACACAGGGCATGAATGCGCTGCAGAGCCAGTTCGCACAGTGCTGTTGTGATAACAGGGCGGCCATTGCTGATCTGAAATATACTGTAGCGCAGGAGGCGTGTGCTGATCGTGCCGCAGTAGGAAATGCGCTCCGTGATGTCCTTACGGCTAACACAGCATCAACACAGCGGATCTTAGACCAGATGTGCCAGGACAAGATTGATGCGAAGAATGAGAAGATTGCAGAGCTTCAGAACCAGCTCACAATGGCCCAGCTTGCCGCAAGCCAGAACGCGCAGACTGCTGCAATCATCGCAAACAATGAGGCACAGACCACAGCACTTGAGCAGTACCTTGCACCTGTTCCCAGACCGGCGTATGTAGTTCAGAATCCGAACTGCTGCGGAACAATGAACACCGGCTGCGGCTGTGGATCTTTCTAAGGAGGGCAAACTATGGCAGAGTATTTAGCAAATGCGGTCCAGACTGTAAATGTCGGAGATCCAATTATATTCACGGCTTCTATCCCTTGCAATAAAGGATATATCTATCACGAGGATGAGACAGGGATTTTTACTCTCCGTGGCATTGTGAACAACCCGTGTGCAAGATTTGCAAGATACCAGGTGACGTTCAATGGAAATATTGCAGTACCGACTGGCGGTACTGTAGGGCCAATCGCAGTGGCTATCGCTGTATCAGGCGAACCAAGACTGACCAGCAGAGCTATAGTCACACCGGCTGCAGTGGAAGAGTACAACAACGTCACATCAACGGCAATCATTACGGTTCCGGCAGGATGCTGCTTTAATATGTCAATTGAGGCAGTAAGTGCAGAACCGGGCGCAGCTACAACAGCAATCGAGGTACAGAATGCGAATCTTGTGATAACAAGAATTGCATAGAAGGGAGCACAACAATGCATAAACTATTAGATTATATCTGCAATGAACTGGAGGACATGGAACAGAAAGTAGCCAAGGGTGGACAGCTCTCCATGCAGGAATTGCAGATCGTAGACACGCTGGCACACGCCAAGAAGAATCTTCTGAAAGCACAGGAGATGGAGCAGCAGAGTTACCGAGGCGGTTCGTACTGGGGAGCGTATGACGATGGCCGATCTTACCGTAGAGGTGCGAGGCGTGACAGCATGGGCCGTTATGCATCAGATGGATACTCCAGAAGTGAGGAATCCGACAAGGGACATAACCGGATGATGCAGAGGCTGCAGGAGATCATGCATGACACACCAGACGAGAGAGAACGCAGAAAACTGGATGAACTGATATCCGAATATGGCGGTATGTGAATATAGATTCTGGCGCAGCCCGGTATAGTGGCTGCACCTTTTCATAGGAGATAACAATGAGAATTAACGAAGCAATCGACAGGGCTGACAGACTGCGGCCCAATGTGGTCAATTACTTTGATAAGAGGCTGTCACTCTATAGGCTGGAGATGGAATTAGCGGAGATGATGGAGCTAGAGGAAGTGCCAGAATGGGAAGATGCAGAAGGCGACTACGAACTGCTGGTCCCGGATCCGCACTCGGAGGTATATCCATTGCATCTTCTTGCATATATAGACCACGTTCAAGAGGAGACAGACTTGTATCAAATTGATATGATGACAGCAAATCAGGCACTCGCAGAAGTGAAAGCCTGGTGGAGACGAAACAACAAGCAACTAAAAGACATAAGATTCAGACGAGTATTCGTATAAGGAGACACACATGACTGAATATGCAGATCATTTTAAGATAGGGAATACTTTATACTATTTCAACGCACAGCAAGTAAATGGGCATACTGTGGAATCAAACGTACCGGCTAATGCCATGTTTGCAAGGTATGGCACAAGTTCAACCGCAGCGAGCACGACAGCAAAGACGGCATCTATTTCAGGCTTTTCGATTAGCCAGGGAGCATTAGTAGCAATTAAGTTTAGTTATAGCAACACAGCTTCGAATCCCACGCTCAATGTAAACAGCACAGGCGCAAAATATATCAAACGGTACGGCACAACTGCGGTAGGCACTGACGAAGCAACATCGTGGAAGCCTGGCGAGGTGGTCATCCTGATCTATGACGGCACATACTGGCAGATCGTAGGAAGGGATGAACAGGTAGAAGAAGAAGACTACACAGACACAGCAGGATATCATAATTCTGTATATAGGGGGAATTACATAGGCGCGTCCTATACATCCACACAAAAAACGGCAGTAAGTACTGGAACATTTGAAGATATGTTTATCGGAGATTACTGGACGATAAACGGTGTCAACTGGAGAATTGCTGCTTTTGATTACTGGATGGCAAAAGGCTCTGTGGCGACAAGCTATTGCAGCACACATCATGTAGTGATCGTGCCGGACACTGCACTTGTAACAAATGCAAAAATGAATAAAACCGACATCACCACAGGCGCGTATGTAGGATCAGATTTTTACAAGGGGACTAACAACAATACTGCAAGAGCAACCTGTATAACCGCAATCGAAAATGCTTTCGGGTCGGCAAGCATATTGGCACATAATACAGTACTGTGCAATACAATTGACGAGAATGGCAAGGACGCTTCCAGCAGCGTATACACATCTAAAGTCGAACTGATGAACTCTTCTATGCTTGGAGGCGGGACCCTGGAACACGGTGCAACGGAAAACCTTGGACAGCTTCCACTCTTTTTCTTAGCGCCACAGCATATTGCAATCGCCGGTAATGCTAACGGGTATTGGCTGCGAAACAGTTTTTCGCTTACAGATTTTGAAGCGATCACAACTGGTGGATTCATAACGTCATACGAGGCATCTTATCAGGGCGGAGCGCGTCCGGTTTTCGCAATTAAGTAAAGGAGTAAACATGGTTACAATCACATTTTTAGATGGCACTGAGATAACAGCAGAACAGAATAACACAAGCTTTATTGTAGACGAGCAGCCGGAATTTCCAACGGATCTTACAGAGGTTACTATTGAAGGGGCTGAAGGAACAAAGGTGCTGCATTATGTAGATTTGGTTGAGTGTGCCAGTGTGGATGGGAGATACTGGTTCACATTTCTGGAAGTGCCAAAGTCTGTGCGTATAGCACGAAAGATGCAGGCAGACCTTGAGTACATAGCAATGATGACAGACGTAGAACTGGAGGACGAGAATGCATAGCCCAAAATATGAGAAAGTAAAAGCATACTATGACCAGCATCTCTGGAGTATCGCCAGAGTGCGTAATGCAGTTGTGAAGGAATGGATCACAGCTGCAGAGTTTGAAGAGATAACAGGACAGCCATACGAGGATTAACCCATGTACCCAAGCTTTGGTAAGACTCAAGTAAAACATTATGACCGACAGGCGCTGCAGATGCAGGGCATCAACCTGACGGACAACTACGCAGATGGGCAGATGCAGTCATGCTACGGAATCAGCACAGCGCGGTTCCCATACATCACTACATCGCAGAAGCTGGTCCCCATTGAGACAGGCATCACCGAAGGATACCACGCGATCTCCATGTATACGTGGGACGAGAAGCTGTTCGTGGTATCCGATGAGCCTGCGGATGGTGGGGGATACAAGTGCTATTATGCTACGGAATACTGCGGCAATGTAACCACACTGGAGACGCCGAAGCAGTATGCTGTAGTGAATAGCAAACTGGTTATCTTCCCAGACAAAGTGATGTTCCAGAAGATAGATGACGGGATCACTGCTACATCCATGATCACTGCGACCATGCTCAAACGGATCAACACAGGTGAGATTACATACACGCATTCGGACGATGAAGATACACCACACGGAACACTGACGGTAGAATCCGACACCAACCTTGGGCTGTCTACAGGTGATGTGATATTCCTGGAAGGTCTGCATCATCCGCAGGCTGATGGCAGATACACAGTAGCTACATACAGCTATTCTGTCACGACTGCGGAGATCACCTTCGAAGAGAATTTCCCGTATTCCTACACTCAGAACGCGCAGGAAGAACAGCTGAAGATATACAACGATGGGCTGTACTGCCCGGACATGGACTATATCTGCTCACTGCATAACAGACTGTGGGGCTGTTCCAATAAGACCCGTATCGTGTATGCATCAGCACTAGGAGATCCTACAGACTTCTGGACCTTTGCCGGGGATGCGCTTGATGCATATCAGGTGGTGGTAGGAACCAGCGGAGAATTCACCGGCATGGTCCCGTTGAACAATAACGTATTGATCTTCAAGCAGCACTACATCCATAAGATGCTTGGCAGCTATCCAGCGGAGTATCAGCTGTACACGTATGACGTAGATGGTGCGTCAGACACCAATGGCCTGTCCGCTGTGAATGCTGATGGCAACGCGATCTACGTGACCGAGCATGGCATCGGTACATACTCAGGCGCGTCATCTGGCATCCTATCCAGAGAATTGGGCGAAGGGAATATGAATGGCGCTATTGGCATGTTCAATGGGGAATTGTATTACCTGTACTACAAGGATGACCAGGAAGAACCACATACCTATATCTATGACACACGCTACAACCTCTGGATAGAAGAAGACTATTCTGAGGTTATGGCATTTGCGCATTGCATGGACAAGGACTACGTGCTGTGTCGTGAGAACTATACAGACGCACCTATCAGCCTTGTAGACGATAACGGCAACACGATATGGGAATATGGAGCCAGCGCGCTGGAAGTAGTCGACACCAATAATGATACGGTATGGGACTCCAGCAGCGGAGATCCTGCGGAACTGTACGACATTAACAACAGATTGATATGGCCGCAAGGCTCATCCTACGGAACCATTTATCTGATCAATAGTGAAATGGAGTATGGCGATGGCTGGCCACTGGAACTGTCTGACAAGTTCGGCAACATCGTATGGTCAAGCAATGAGGAAGTGCCAGAGCTGACCGTTATCGACCAGAACAACACGGAAGTCTGGCGGTCCAACAGTGGTATATACGCAGAACTGTATGACGGTGATGGTGACCTGATATGGCCTCTGCATGAAGAGATACCAGGCATGACAGACAGAGCTGACTGGTACATCCTGTATAAGCCGTTCTTTGAGATGTTCAAGGGATCATGGGGAAGCGCGTCACACATCTTTGAGAAGAAGCGCTACACCGGCATCGCCATGCGTATGGAACTGCCGAAGGGTTCATGGATCAAGGCCGAAATCAGAACGGACGATGGCAGATGGCATCCGGTGGTGCGAAGACCGGGCATCCAGAATCGTGTGCTGGACTTCGTGATCAAGACTCCAAGAGTAGACAAGGTACAGCTCAGACTGTCAGGTCATGGGCCTATGACTATCCTTGGCATGGACCGCCAGTATACGATAGGAAGCAGGAGATAACCTATGGCTAACATCATACCGGACGAGATCCGTGATATAGACGGGACAGATATCCCATCCAAGATCCATACCATATACCACTACATCATCTACATGCGAGAGCAGATAGAGTTCTGGGGCAGCAACCGATCCAAAGAAATAGCTGCAACGGATGGCTGGAAAGAAGCTGTAAAGGGACTCAGTGACGCTCTCGACCAGTTAGAGAACACAGTAGGCACACTCAGCGATGACATCACAGCATTGCAGGAAGACGCAGAAGACATCCACGATGCGATTGATGCGCTGAATGAACTGCAAATATACGACACCTATAACCGCAAGATTTGGCCGCAGACATAAGGAGAGAGCCATGTATCAAGGAACATATTACTCCCAGATCAATAAGCGAATAAACGATCTGGCTAACAGCAAATACGATCCCAGGTACGATCAGCAGATACAAAACACTGCGAACCGTATCGAGAACTACGGTGATTACAACGGGACGTATACCAACTCACTGAACAACACA
>Ga0326513_10001796_pt1 | contig 16221 bp, 14 predicted proteins | sample 2_2465_0518_D_FD_203654 | JGI IMG/M metagenome (GOLD analysis project Ga0326513, IMG submission 203654) | Bovine rumen microbial communities from UC Davis, California, United States - 2_2465_0518 | ecosystem: Host-associated > Mammals > Digestive system > Stomach > Rumen | place: USA... | reverse complement strand
GACTGCTTCTCCCACATCCTGACCTGCCCCTCCCACCCCGGGGGCTCGAGTCCGGAATCCTTCTCGACGTAGGTCAGCGGAGCCTTGAGCTCCTCGTACACCACGCCGTTCAGCTCCTGCACCTGGGCGGCCAGCAGGACCTTGCGCGTCAGGTTGGAGTAGTCCGGCGTCGTGTTGACGGAACCGGTCATGACCTGGCGGCGGAGATAGGCCTCTATGGCGTCGGTCTCGGCGAGCGTCCGGCTCCGTATGACCACCGACAGCTTCCCGCCGAAAAGCGAGAATCTCTCCGTGTACCTGGAGTTGGACACCAGGGCGTTGCAAAACGCGTCCTTGTGGGCCTGCGAAACCGACACATGCTCCTGCGCGGAGTCGGTTCCGGCGGCGTTCTTCAGTAGGGCGTCCGAGGAGGTATGCTTCGCCACGTCGACGTGAGAGGCCTCCTCCATCTTTCTCCTGGCCTCTTCGGCCTTGGCCTCCTGTATCCGGTCCTCCTCGGCGCGTGCCTCGTCGAAAGACTTGACGACCGCCTTCTCGTAGTCGGTCATCTCCCTGTCCTTGTCGGCGAGCTCGCCTATGTTCGACGGGTTGATCTCGCCGGTCCCGGCGCCTCCGTCCTGCCCGGGAAGCGGCTTGGGCTGAACGGCCTCGGCCGCGGATTGCGCCGGATCCGGCGCCTTTGGTGCGCTTAGTATCTGCATGTTCTTCGTCTCCTGTTAGACCTTGAGGTCCGACAAAGGGTTCTCCTGCACGGACACCTGGTCTGAAAGCATGTCCCGGCTCTTGGACGACATTCTCTTCCCCTCCACGTTAAGGGATTCCGTGGAAACGGTCACGAACTTTCCGGAGTCCATGGCCGCCTTGTACGGCCAGCACTTCGACTTATGGACCTCTCCGGGGTCGAGCTTGTGCGGCGTGGACACAACCGTCGGAACCTTGAGGTCCTTCATGACCTGCCAGTACGGCTCGTACAGCCTGAACGTCCCGCCGGGCTCCCACGGTCCGAAGCCGGTGTCCGTCAGCGCCTCCTCCGACGTCCTGAACGAGAACATCGCGTCCTCCACGATCGTGCTCCACGCGTACGGCTCCAGTATGTTCTCCTTGTGGAGCACGTCCCAGATGTCCTTGATCTCGGACAAGTCCGGCTCCTCGCCTACGCTGGCCCACAGTATCGGCACCTGGTCCCCGTTGAGTATCGTGGCCGAATGGCCGGCCACCACCGCCGATCCCTCGTCGGACACGAGCAGGGCCGACTTGTGCGAGATGAGGCAGGCGTTGGCCTCCACGACCATCGCGGCGGTCTTGTCGGCCGTGAGCACCGTGTTCTCACCGGCGATGAACACGTTTCCATTGCGGCTGTCCTCCTCGTCGCCGGCCGAGATCATGATGTTCTTCTGGGCCGTGACGTAGGTGTTCTTGGCGCTCAGGGCCACGCCGGACTTCTCGGCCTTTATCACAACGCCGCCTATGAAGGCCCTGTCGCCCTCCTCCTCGCCGGCCATGACGCCCATGGTCTCACCGATGGATTCTATGAGGACGCCGCCTGGCTTTTCATCGGTCCCGCCGGCTATCTCCACGGTCTGCGAGGCGTGGACGCGGACGTTTCCGTCGTCGGCGCTCATCTCGGCGGCCTTGCGGCCGCGGGCCACTACGCCCTCCCCCGCAATGGACACAACGCTCCTGTTCGCCGTCGTCAGGACGTTCCCGGGAGTGTTGATGGTGATGTTGCCTCCGACCATGACGATCTCGCTGCCCCAGGCGTCCCTGATTATGACGCTTCCGTCCTCCCCGATGAACACCCCGGCCTTGCGCCCGTCATACTTGGACAGCTTCAGCTCCGCCGACCCGAACGGGTCTTCGTCGTCGTCCTTCGGAACGGCGGTCTCGGATTCCTGGCTGACGTGGAAGTCCTTCTTCAGCTCGTCGAACCGCTGGTACGCGGTCTTCTGCTCCCACGCCATCTTGCTTGACTTGACAAGGCCTATGGCATGGGGGTCCTCAAGCTCAAATGGCTTGAGCGCCGTGTGCGTGACCTCTATTTCCTTGTCGCCCTTCGGGTCCCACGGCTCCCTGACGCGGGTCGGGACTGGTATCTCGTCATACCTCTCAAGCGATATCCCGCCGGCGGCACGGGCCATGACGTTGCCGGCCTGGCTGACATGCACGCTGGCGAGACCATGGTCGTTGAGGTACTTTTCCTTTCGCGGCCTGACCACGAACCAGCTGAACAGATTGCCAAGGAACCCGCGCCACCAGCGCGTGCGCGGCCTGGGCTCCCGGTTGGACAGTTCGGACGGCTTCTCCACCTTCTGGCCTGTGTCGCCCGTCCCGCCGAGCCACTCGCCCTGGTACGAGTAGTTCCTGCCCTCCGCGGATATGTAGCCGCCGTCGTCGAACTCCGACACCGCCTCCTGGGACGTCCACTTCGTGAACCCGGTGGAGCGCATCCTGATCTCGTCGTCGAGCCTGTCGATGCGTATGAAGCTGTTTCCTCCGGTCACCGCCATGGAGTACGAATCTATGTCGTACCCGCAGTTGTTCTCGTTCTTGACCGACGTCTCCCCAGGAAGGACGTCGGCTGGCCTGTTGCAGCTGGCCCACACGGTGAGGGCGTCCTTGTCCTCCTCCAGGATGTTGTAGGCCGTGTTGTCCCAGTACGCGCTTATGTCCTCGAACTCGTAGCACGACCTGGAGGTTATCACCACCTCCTGGTTGTTCATGTCGAGGTACGACCCCATGTCTATGACGCCGATTATCCACCCTACGCTCGCGTCTCCCCTGCGGCGCCAGATGATGACGTGGCTGCCTTCCGGGGGGAGGCTGCAGTCGGAGGCGCCGAACGCGGCGTAGCTGCTGTTCCGGGACAGCATTGTGCACACGACCTGCGACGACCCCACCTTGCACAGGCAGTCGTACGCCGCGACGCGTGAATGGATAACTATGCCCTCGCAGATGCTGCCTGACAAACCCGGACAGGCCATGGCCCTGCGGGCCGACGTGCCGGTCGGGTCATGCAGCGGCGAGGCCGTGCCGGTTGTCGCGCCGACAAGCGACGTCTGCTCCCTGCGCGTCGTGTCAAATATGGGGAAGAAACCCATGTCGTGCACTTCCTTTCATCGGTTTAATTATACCACAGAAGCCAAAAAAAAGGGGAAGCCCCGTCATGAGGCCTCCCCTTCGATCACGTCAGAGCCGCGCTACGAGGACTCGAGCCCGGCGAACATGCACTGCACGTCCTCGCCGACATAGGCGTTCTGGGCCTGGCCCGAGAAGCCTACGGAGGCGATGATGGTGCTGAGCATCTTGAGCGTGACGGGAACGCCGCCGTTGCAGGTGCCGGTGGCCGCCGTCAGGCTGGCCGTCCTTGGGTTGCACACCGTGCCGATCTTGCTCACGAGCTGCGCGGGCTTCTCGGCGACGATGCGGCTGATGCTCATCGTGCCGTTGGAGTGCTTGGCCGCGAAGTAGATCTTCGAGCTTCCGCATTCGAATATCGGCTGCACGTTGAGCGTGTACTGGATGCTCCAGTTCTGCACAAGGTTGACCGGCGAGCCCTCGAACTTGAGGGCCGCCTCTCCCGACGCGGAATCCCGGAACCCGGGCTTGCCTACGGTCTGGTTGAATCCGAAGATATCTGCCATGGTTTTCTCCCTTCTCTGTTAGATCTCGAGGTCGAGGTCGAAGTAGTTGAACGGCACCGGCAGGTTCAGATGCACCCGGCACTCCACGTGGTCGCGGAAGGCCTCGGACTGGCGAATCCAGAGGATCTCCGTGCCATCCTCGATGACCTGCGGGCCGTACAGCCCGGCGGCCGTGTCGTTCTCCAGGGCCGTGAGGCCGGTGGTGAGCACGTTGCTCAGGACCCCGATGAGATCGGGCGTGATGTTGTACTTGCCTATGTACGGCGCGAACCGCTCGGCGAAGAAGTACGAGATGCTGTCCAGGTTCTTCGTGATGCTGAGCTCCGACTTGAGCAAGTTGTTGCTCGTGTAGTCGGTGGAGATCTGGTGGCGCACGTAGACCTGGGCGCCGGGACGGTCCTGCATGATGATGAAGGTGCCGCCGGCGGCGATCGTGTCAAGCTGCGCCTTGGTGTAGGTCTGGTACACGACCGGGATGTCGTCGACGCCGTTGAGCTCAACGTTGGTGAGCGGCTGCTGCGGCAGGACGCTGGACACGAGGCCGGCCGCGGCGCAGGCGAGGAACGAGCCGTCGAACACCACGCCGTCGTTGGAGGCGATGCTCGGGAACACGTTGTACATGCGGCGGGTCGCCAGCGAGCTGGACTGGTCGGCGATGTACTTTACCTGCTGGGCCGGGGTGAGCTTGCGGTAGACCTCGATCCGGAAGTCGTACAGGCTGTACGCGGTGTGGATGGCCTTGCCGTCCTCGCCGATGTCGGCCGCGGCGTAGGTGTTCTTGCCGGTCATGTCGGGAAGGCAGACCGCGTCGCACTCCCTGATGCCCTTGGTGAGCTGCAGCATGTTGTTTCCGAGGACCTTGGACACGTAGCGCTCCGTGTAGTGCGGGGTGTCGTCCCAGTCGTCCTCAGGCTGGTTGAGCCAGATCTTGACCACGTCGCCGACCTGTACGTCGGTGAGGCAGCGGACGGTCTTGTCGTCGCCTTCGTCGGGGTCCTCGCCCTTCATGAACTGCACGATGTTCGCGCCGTCTTCGACCGGGTCCTTGCCCTTGGAAAGCACCAGGCGGCAGAAGAAGTCCTCGCCGCTCGGCTTGTTCGTGCGGTCGTAGATCGTGTCGGTGTCGGGCGGGTCCATCGCGACGAAGCCGATGCGCCAGAGCTTGTTCTGGGCGGTCGACATCTCGAGGCAGTGGGCCTTGACGGACTGGATGACCTGGAGGTCCATCGTGGTCGGCGTGATGATGTACACGTCGTCGGTGAGCGTGGCCTTGTCAAGGACGAGGTTGTAGCCGTTGAGGTCGTCGGACTGTACCGCGGCGTAGTACACCAGGCGGTCGCCGGAGTTGAGGGCGGCCATGTAGACGCCGAACGCCAGCGGGTTGTCGGGGTGTACCGTGCCGAGGGTGGACTCGACAAGCGTGTGGGACGAGATAGACTCGATCTCGTTCGCGCCGGAGACGATGAGGTCGCGGTGCTCGACGTAGAGAGACGCGGTGAGGACGCGGTATTCGGGGATCTTGCCGGTGTCCTCGTCGTATCCGCCCCAGTTGAGGTACGGAACGCGGAGGTTGCCGGTGACAACCACGCCGTACACGTCCTCGGCGCCGGCCTCGACGTAGGCGTACGGGCTCCAGTTCCAGACGTGGCGGACGTCGGTCTTGCGTTCGATCTGGACATCGGAGAACTGTGCGCAGAGCTGGACGGTTTTGACGATGTCCTTGCCGGCGTCGCTGCCGTAGTCGTTGCTCGGGTCGCAGTCGTTGCTGTCGAAGTCGTCGTCGGCCGGGCCGATGGTGTTGTCGTCGCCGGCTTCGAAGTACTGGCATTCCCAGGCCACCGAATTCTCGTTGTAGGTGGGGGCGGCGCCCTCGGAGTGGGTCTTGAGCTGCTCGATGAACTCGTCGGGGAGCATGTCGGCCATCAGGACGGTGTCGAACACGCCGCTGCCTTCGACGGACTCAAGCACCTCGACGACCGTGGAGCGGTAGACCCGCTGCTGTGTCTTGCTGTCGACCGTGACTTCATACGGGATGCGGATGACATCGCCGGGGTTGATGCTGCGCTTGATGTCGCGCTTTGCGGCGTTGTCGCCCCTGTCCACGACGATCTCCCAGTGGAAGATTCCGTCCTTCTCGAGGCCGCAGTTGCCGCCGACGCACACGCCCTCGCCGTTGATCTTGCTGTCGCAGATCTTGTAGAGGGAGGTCGGGCGGCCAAGGTCGTCCTTGTTATTGGACGCGATGACGTAGGGGAAGCGGAAGCGGGCGTCGAGGCCGGCGGTGGTCTCGTCGTCGAAGAGGAAGAATTCGCCAAGGCTGGCGATCTTGATTGTGACCTCGTCGGCGAAGAGCTTCGAGTAGTCCGCGTCCGGAACCGTGGCCGCGGCCTGGTTAGGATACGCGATGACGCCGTAGTTGCGGAGGTTGTCCTTGCGGAGCGCGACGTTCTCGGACGTTTCGACCGGGACCTCGCCGTCGGCGTCCTCGTAGACAAGGCCGCCACCTTCCTGGCCGGTCCTGTTGACGTACTCGCCAAGGTAGGTCTTGGCCTTCTCGTCGGCGTCCGAGAACCGGAAGAGCTGGTAGTTCGGACCGAACACCAGTACGTTCTGGTTCCTCACCGTGTTGAGAGGCACCTCTGAGATGAGCTGGTTGATTAGAACCTGCGGTACGATGTAGTTTGCCATTATCGGAATTCTCCTCTATGCTGGTCTGGTTGCCCTTGTCTGGAAGATAGTATACCATATCCGACAAGGCGTTGTAAATCGTCCGGATCGACGCCGACAAGGTCCACCGCCCTTAGTATCGGGGACTCGAGCTTGACGCTGCTCTGCTCCTGCCATTCGAGCGCAAACGTCGCCGACGACTGCCACTTCTCCTTGGAGTCAGGCTGGTACTGCCGTATCGGCGTGGCGCCGGCCTCGTAGAACTTGGTGAACAGGTAGTCGCGCCGTATCTGGGACGCGAAGTCGGACAGGTAGGCCCGGGTGTTGTCGCACAGCATGCACGCCTCGCCGGCGGTGCCTCCGACATGGACGAACGTCACAGACGACTGCGCGCTGCGCTGGTACGAGTAGATGGCGTCCTTGAGGACCATCGGCCCGTCAAGCGGAGCGCCCTGCCCCATTATGGACCCGTACTGCACGTCGCCGAGCTTGACGTACACGGCCGGGACAAACTCGGGGTGCGAGGCGTTCCAGTTGAGCTCCGAGTCGATCCAGATGCCGGTCTTCTGCGGATCCCTGTCCCACCTGACGTCCGGGGCGCCGATGACATACGGCGTCTGGAACCGGTAGAACTCGCGGACAAGCTCCACGAACAGCCCGTACAGCACCATGCTGGTCTTGCGAAGCTCGCAGATCATCTCGTGGCCTGCGAGCTCGTGGACTTCATGCGCCTCCACAGGGGCGACTTTAAGTTCGGTCGCCTCGGACATCTACTGTTCCCCCACGCTGTAGGCCGGATCGGAAGTGGCAATTTCATCCACGACGAGCGACTGTACAAGCGGCACCCTGCGGAGCTCGGCCACGATCTGGACCGAGTTCACGTTGTACCTCTTTCCGCTGCGCACGTCGTGCACGATGTCGTTCTTCTTGACCGGGACCGCGTTCACCATGCGGACTTGAAACCGCTTCTGCTCAAGCATGCCGTTGCCGTCAGGACCCTCCTGCAGCTGGTGCTGGTTGTTCTCGGAAAACGTGCACCAGCACGGGAACGGACCCGTGTACGCCGGGTAGAATCCGGTTCCGAAGCAGTACCGGCAGTGGCCGACGCGTGGCTGGCCGGTTACCGGGTCTATGCAGTGCGGACACCGGTCTCCGTAGTTCGCCACCGTCCACACGCCGCACTCCGTTCCGGCCATCTTGGACATGTGGAGTATCTCCTTGCGCATTATCTCGCGCCCGATGAGAAACTCCTTGCGGTCCAGGTCGCCGTACGGGGAGCGCGTTTCGGAAACATACCGTCCGGCCGGCGTCTCCATGGAGAGCCTGAGGAATATCACGTCTGACTTGTTGACCCTGAGTCCGCCTTCGGCCCGCCACGAGATCACGTTCTCAAGCACGGGTGACAAATCCGCCCACGGTCCGTCCGGGGACAGCGCCCCCTGCACCCTGAACTTCCAGGGCCGAGGATCGTTGAACCCGCCGCGGAGCCTCCAGTGAAACAGGAAGCCCTTGGCGTAGTCCGGGACTACGTCCAGTCTGGCTATGGCGGGATCATGGTCCATCAGATGGTCGCAAACCCCTGTTCGGCGTTCATTGCGCGCTTGTGGCGCGTCACCCATTCCTTGTAGGACTCGAACAGCCTGTGCCCGGCGGCGTCGTACTGCTGGTACTTCTCCTGGTCCTGTATGGTCAGGCCGCCGGCGCTGTACTGGAGCGCGTTCCTGCGGTAGCGGTTGGCCGCTATGTACAGCAGGTTACCGGCGGTTCCGGTCAGAAGCTGCGACCTCCACGGGAACTTGTCGTAGTCGTAGTTCCGCAGCTGCGGCGGCTGGTCGTTCCAGTAGTCCACCGTGAGGGTCATCGCCGTGCGAATCTCCTCGGGCGAAAACTCGAAGTCGTCCAAAAGCGTATTGGCCTCGGGGTCGTTGTCCCGAAGCCATATCCGCACGTCAAGGTCGGTGAGGTAGTTGTCGTTTCCACTAGGCATCAGGCTGTGTTCCTGGCTATGGCGCGCATCCTCGGCGTGGACACGTCGTCGGGGTTGACGCGGGCGTCCCACGAGTCACGGGTCTCGGACAGGGCCTGGTCGCGCTGGGCGGCCTCCTCCCTGGTCGACGTCCCCTGGAGCTTGTAGTCGGGCCCCAGCAGCGATCCGAATGCGGCGGTCAGAGGACCCTTTATCGGACCCTGCGTGTAACCGTGCTTCTGGGCGAACCTGCCCCACTTGTCACCGGCCCTGAGGGCGAGGTACCCGCCTCCAAGACCTATGACCCACGGCTTGAGCCTGTCCCACAGGCCCTTCTCCTCCGAGGCGGCCGGCTTTGACGCCGCGGCGCGCCTTTTGAGGGCCATGTACTTCTGGAAGTCCTGGTCGGTCTCCGACACGGCGTTCATGCCCTTCCGGGCCTTCACGAACGAGTACAGGGGATCGTCCTCGGTCAGCGTTATGGTTCCGCCGGCCGCCTGCTTGCAAAAGCCACGGACCCCCTCGACGAAGGCCGAGGGGTTGGATAGGAGCCAGCTCCTGTACCGGCTTAGGTCGCGGGGGTCCATGTTTAGACAAGGCAATCAGACCTGGGCCCCTTGCGGGGCCCGGGCGATTAGAAGTTCGAGTTCTCGACGTTGAAGCGGGCGAGGGCCATGCCTGCGGTGTTGCCGAAGGCGAAGCCGCCCATCCAGTAGGAGAACATCGAGATGAAGTAGGCTTCCTTCTTGACGTACATGGTCCAGTCGTCGAGGTAGAAGCACTTGCCGAGGAAGTCGGGCTCCGCGAAGAAGTACACCCAGCCGGTGGGGACGAGGTGGTTCTTGATCGTGAAGAGCGTCTTGATGCCCATGATGGTGTCGGTGGTGAGGCCGTTGAGGAAGAAGTCCTGGGCCTTGTCGCCGCCGACCTCGGGGCGCTCGAGCTTGAGCAGGTCGCGTGCCGTGATCTCGTTCATGAGCGCGCAGTAGTTGCGGGTCACGAACTTGCCCTGGGCGTTGCCGCTCGGGAGCATCTTGGTCGCCTCCGCGAAGTTGTCGCGGTTGAGCGGGCCCGCGAAGTCCATCCACTGCACCTTCTCGGAGATGTGGTTGGGCTTGCCGGCCGCGTCGGCGTCGAACACGATGCTGTTGACCGTGCGGATGAACTTGGAGTCGATCTCGGCAAGGCCGTCCTTGATGGCGTTGTCCGTGAGGATCTTCCGGATGTCCTGCTTCGTGGTGCGGAGCTCGGCGATGTCCTTGCGGAAATCAGGGGTGAGCACGCGGGCGAACGGGATGATGTACCGGGAGCTCTTGATGTACTCGCCGTCGGGTACGGTCTGGAGGGGGACCCACTTGGCCGCGGGGGAATCGGGTTCCTTTTCCCACACGACGGCGAGGTCTTCCGTCAGGTCGTAGCGGAGCATGTCGTCCGTGGCCTTCTCAGGCGGGAGGATTTTGAACGCGAAGCTGTCTTCGCGGATCTGCGTCCGGGTGTAGTTGGTGGCGCTCGCCTGCGCCTTCTTCTCGAAGACGTCGGCGGGGTCGTTGACCAGAGACTCGAGGATCTGGCTGTTGATGATGGAAACGTTCTGGGTGTCCATTGTGAAGTTCTCCTTTCTGGATTAGAGGCCGCACTGGAACTGGATGACGTAGCGGTACGCGCCGGTCATCATGTCCTTGACCGCGGGGGCGTCGTTGCAGTAGCGCTTGTACGGGCCCTTGACGAGGTAGCCGATGACCTTGGCGCCGCCGGTGGCGAGCGTGATCAGGCCGCCGTTCGCAACGGTGAGCGGGGCGTTGGGCTTCGCAGCCTCCCAGTTGACGCTGTCGTCGGCGTCGAACATGTCGGTCTCCCAGACATCGCCGTCGTCCATGTGGATGCCGGAGATGGCGGGGCGGGCGCCGCCCTGGAGGACGTCGTTGGAGTACTTGCCCGCGGCCTTCGGGAACTTGCCGGCCTTGTAGGGGAACGGCTTGCCCTCGAGATCGGCGGGGCCGGACGCCGGCGTGAAGATGCCGGCCATGGCGGCTTCGAGGTTGGTCTGGGGCTGGAGGGCGAGGAAGAGGGGCTTGACACCCGCGTCGCTCACTCCGGCGAGGACGAACTCGTTGTCGTCGTTGATGCAGACCACGCTGCCGCGCTCGATGCCCGACTGGCCTTCGGCGACCGGGGCGGTGCGGTCATGCTGGTCTTTGTGGGGGAACGCCCCCTTGATAGGACTAAGATGCATGGTTTTTCTCCTTGCTTAGTAGATCATGCCGGAACCGGCATTGTCGTTGTAGTTTCCGAACTCGCGCTCAAACGGGTCGACCGGCTCGGCCGCCGCGTGCTCGCGGGATCGGGATCCGATAGCCTCCGGTCCCACGGAGTCGGCTATCTTCTCCACCAAACCCCAGACGTAGGAGTAGTCCTCCGCGGACTTCTCCACCATCGGGGTGACATCGTTCTGCGAAATGAGCCCGGCCTTAGCCAGGGCCCCGAGGGCCTCCGTGGCCCTCTTCGTGAAATTGGCCTTGAGGGAGGCCTGGGCGGATTTCTCCGCCTCGGCCTTCTTCTCGTAGTCGGCGACCTTGGATTCAAGGCCGTCAAGCGCGGGCTGGACGACGCCGATGTACTCGGCGACTTTCTCAGCGAGTATATCGTAGTCCGTTGCCATGGTTACTTCTTGCCTTTCAGGACATTGACGAGCTGCGCCTTGAACGCCGCACGCTTCTCGGCGGCTGCCTTCTTGACGGCAAGCGCCTTCGCCGCAGCGGCCTTCTCGGCCTCGGCCCCGTCGTCGGCCTCGCCGGCGTCCACTCCGGCATCCGCTCCGGCGCCTGCCACATCCTGGGCGAGCGCCTGGTCGGCCTCGGGATCGCCACCGCCCTCGGCGATGGCGGAAGCAACCGCCTGCGCGTCCTCCTCGGTAAGCTCGCCGGACTCAACTGCCTGGGTGAGGACCTCGGCGACGTCTTCCTCGGGAATGTCGCCCTGGGCGCCTTCACCGGCGGCCTCGGCGGACACGGCTTCGACTATGGCCTGGGCCTGGTCCTCGGGGATGACACCCTCCTGCGCAAGACCCTCGACTGCCTCGACGATCTCGTCGGCCGAGTAGTTGTCGAGGTCGTCGGCGCCATCGGCGAGAGCGGCTTCGGCGTCGGCGGCCCCCTGGGCCTCGGCCAGGTCTCCCATTGCGGCCTCGGCGTCGGCGGCGCCCTGGGCCTCCTGCATGTCGCCGATCAGGGCCTCGGCGTCCTGGGCGCCCTTCTCGAACTCGTAGCGGGCCTGCTCCTCGGCGGCGCGCTTCTCAAGGATGTCGAGGACCTCCTCGGCGAACTCGGCGCCGGCGCGCTTGGTCAGGGCCTGCTGGACTGCGAGCTGCCCTTCATCGTCGGCGAGCGTGATCGCGGCGATCTTGGCCATGAGGGCCATGTCAAGGGTGATTGCGCCGGCCTGCGGTGCGGCCTGCTTGGTGGCCGGCTGCGCGGGGGCCGCCTTGGCTGCGGGAGCGGCGGCGGGGGCGGCGGACTTGGCCTGGGCGGCGGATTTCTCGGCCTGCTTGGCCTTCAAAATGGTTGCGATGATGTCGTTCGCCTTCTTGGCGGACGCCTCCTTGGCGTTGGCGTCGGCGGTGTCGAGCGGCTTCTTGTCGGGCGTGAGCGCGGCTTCGTTGGCCTCGAGCTTGTTGGCGTTGGAGGCGGGGATGTCGCCGTCGGGCTTGGCGCCCTCGGTGGACTTGTGCTCGCCATTGTCGATCGTGTCGTCCTTGACCTTGGGGTCGGGCTCGGTAGCGCCGGCCGGGATCGGCTTGTCGTTTTCGGATCCGGGCATGCTCTCAACGCCGTCGGCGGCGTTGGCCTGCTTGCGGAAGGCTTCAAGTTCTCCTACGAGATCGCGGAATGTGTCAGTCATGGGTTCCTCTTAGTGCTTAAGGTTAGAGACGGAGGCAAGAGCCTCTGCGTCCAGGATCGGAATGCCACGACGGCCGTTCACTACCGCATCAACCGCGGAGAGTTCATAGGAGATGTAGGCTGACGCCAGTTTCTCCAGAAGACTAGAGTCATTATAGCACGAGTGGTTCTCGATTGCAAAGTGAAAATCGCTGATTCCGTCCGCCGCGGCCTTGAGCATGGACTCCGTGGCGTCGAAGGCCATCTTGGACAGCGTCTTGTCCAGCTTGGCCGGAACAAGCCTGAGCTGCGTATGGTGCTCGGGGGCCGGAACGTCGTAGGTGGTGTCGGTGCAGACGGAGGCGCACTCGGCGCTCTTCACCTTTTGCGAGATGACGAACGGTATCGCCCGGGATACGCGCTCCATGTACGGCTTGACCACAGTCTCGTAGTCGTCGCCGGTGGCGTACTTGAAGAACGTGGGCACGTCCATCACGATGCCGTAGCCGGCAAGCGCCGACATGGCGTTGCGGATGGGCTGCTCCCTGAGACGTGAAACCGTGTCGTCGTCAAGGCTGGCAGCCGCGAGCTTCCGGAACTCCCACAGGTAGCGGTCGCGGGCCGTGGAGATCGTGGCCTGCTTCGTGGCCCAGCCGACGTACTCGTCCTGGAGGCGTGCGATGTCCTTCATGTACCCGAGCTTGCGCTTCGAGGCGTCCGTGTCGCAAGCCAGTTCGTCGGGGGCCGTGACGCCCTCGTACTCCGCGGCCTTGACCGAGTCCAGGTCCAGCGCAGAGGCGACTTTAAGATTCCACGCGATCCTGTCGGCTGGCCGGCCGACGAACGAGATGTCGAAGAACTGCGGCTCGTCGTTGAACGTCCCGACCTTACGGCCGTCGTCCATCTGCTCGCCAAGGTGGTTCGCCACGTGGTCGCACTCGCGGTCGTCGCCGGCCTGCTTGCGCATGGCGCCACAAATTGAACACCGGTCGTGGTCCACGCGGCACGCCATCGAAAACGGGATCTCACCCTCCTTCTCAAGACGCTCGAGCTCCGGGGCGGCCTTCTCCTTGTCGGCGTGTATGAACAGCTCGACGCGCCCCATTGGGGCGTTGTACGCGGACTTGACGATCTTTCCAATCGCCTTTTCCGCCTGCTTGTTCATGTGGTGCCTGAACACATGGCCGTTCTTCACAAAGGTGTCATGGTAGTTCACGCACGCCTTCTTGGTGAACAAATCGCCATTGCGGTTCATTCCGTAGTGCTCGGCGTCTCCAAGGGCCACCACATGGATGCCGACGGACCTGTCATCCGGCTTGAGGTCGTCGTAGTCCATCCCGAAGATGGTCGACGCCTGCTTCGTAAGTTCACCCTCTCGACTGACTATCTCCACGCCGGCGCCGACAAGCGGGTCGAACGACAAGGAGTGTATAAGCTTGACCATTCCCATTGACTACACCTCGTATACCTCTTCCTTGACGAACATAGCGCCATTGTACCTGAGATTCTTCACTTCGACGGCGATTCTCCTGGCGATCTCGTCGGCCCACGCCTTGGCGCAGACCTCCGGCTCCATGAACTTGCCCGGGTCAAACTGGACCATCACCGGGAATCCGGACTTGACGCCCTTCATCGACGAGGGAAGGCTGAAGCACTCGTCTGTCTCGCACACGTCGTTTAAGTCGTTTGAGTCGTTGGAGTCGTCAGGGCAGCCGCACTCGTCGTTCGATCCCGCGCCGCACGGGTTCTTGTAGAACACTCCCCCGATGTCGACAACTGGCTCTCCGAGCCTTATCATCGCCCCAAGCTCGAGCGTGCTCCAGCATGAGGTAGATATGACGACGCTCGGAACTGAATTTATAAGACAGCGCTGTACGGTGATTCTCATTGTCGGGCTCCTTACGGCTCGGTATTCTCAAGCACCTCTCCGGTACCGCTTCTGTCCGCGGTGAGGAACCCGAGAGCGGCTCCAAGCACTCCATAGGCGTACGGGGCAATCCCTCCAGTACCCCTGGTTATGCGGCCCGGAACTTCGGCGGCCGCAGTCTGGTACCGGCGTATCGCCTTGCTGGCCGTCTTGCCTGAAGTGCTCATGAATTTGTCTAGCCATTTCGCCTCGGCGGCTGTAAGCGGGGCCGACGCATCGGCCCTGACCCTGTTTGTAAAGCCGGAGCCATATCTCTTCCCCATGGAGCCGATGGCGTCGTAGATCTCGGCCAAAATCTTGGGATCGCCCTTGTTCGCCAGGTACCTTGTGTAAAGCGTGGACAGCTCGTTCAGCTGCGGGACGAGTTTGGCAATGGCCGCCTCGGAGCTTAGCTTGGGGTGCTCGCCGGCAAGTGTCCCGAACGTGAGCTTGCCCTTTGGTACGTCCAGCCCCGAAGCGCGCTCGATCGCCGCCGCCCTGGTTCTAAAGTTGTGCAGGAACGAATTCAGGTCCTTTACGGCGGAACCGGGCGCCGTCTTGATGCTGCCGGTGCCGCGAAGGTTGAACGCTGACAGGGCGCCGGGCTTGTCAAGCGCCTCTGAAATGGCGTGCACGACCTTCGTGCCCCTGAAGCCGCCTTCGGCTCCGAGGAATGTGCGGACATACGGGTTTTTCCACAGATTCTCGCCGAAATCGCGTCCCTTTTCCGCGCCTGTCCTGGGCTTTGCCTGGGCCGACATCTCCTTGACTGCGGCGGACAGCCGGTCCGGGACGCGGAAATGCCCGAGTCCGGCGCCGGCTATTCCGCCGAACGCCGCCCCTCCAAGCACGTGGGCCAGGATCCTCTTGAGCTTGTCCTCGTCCTTGTCCTCAGGCTTCGTCCTGTGCGACAGGTATCCGAGCCCGCCTCCAAGAAGCGCGCCGACAAGGCCTCCGATAGCGGCGCCACGGCCATTGCCTTCGGAACCGTCCGAAGCGCCTGAAGCGCCAGACGCACCAGACGCACCTGAGCCTCCGGAACCTCCTTGCCCCTGGGAGTCGGTAGGCTCCGCAGCCTTCTTCTCAAGCCGCCTGAACGCCATGTTGAGCAGGTTGTCGCGTTCCGCGGCGGATACCTTCACCATTGTGTCCGACATTGCATCAACCCCCTACGCCCTTGACCCGGAAGACATGCGGGATATCTCAGCCCTGGCCTTGTCGAGCTCCATCCACTGCTTGGCGTCGAACGGCGACACGGCTACGGAGTTCACGGACTGCCTGAGAACCGCCCTGACTATCTCCTTGTTGAGGGAGGCCTCCGGGGCGGTCTGTATGAAATTCTGGTATGCACGTGCGACCTCCTTCGGGTCGGCCTCGGAAAGAACCGGGTCGTCCCTGTAGAGGTCCGAAATGAGGGCCGAACGCTGTATGTTGGACACATACTCGCCAAGGCTCGCGTCATGCTTGGGCTTTGACGGCGCCAGGGCGTCCATTATGGTGTCCCCGCCGAGAAACCCGCCCTCGAGGTACTCCTGCATCTTCTTGGCTCCGGGGGCCATAGGCGTGACGCCGCCTATGACGGACGAGGTGTCGAGCCACGGGTCGCGCTTCTTCTCCTTGTCCTTGTCCTTTTTCTTCTTGTCCTCTCCGGAACCGCCTTCAGACGAATCCGATCCGGAGCCGGAATCTGACGGAGGGCTGACGGCAGGCCCGTGGGACGAGGCCTTCTTAACCGCCTCGGCGTATCCGCGCAGAACGCCCTTTACCTTGTCCTCCTCCCGCCGGAAAGCGTCCACGGCGTCCTGGATCTCGGCCATCTTGGAGATGTCGTCCTCCACGTCCCTGGCGAACGTGATCACGGCGTCAACCGGCGAGGTGTCCAGAACGTTCATGCGGCTGAACTCGCGGATGTGCGGTGCTGCGTCCTTGATGATCGCCTTGGAAATCTCGGAGTCGACGGACTTGACAACCTCAGGGCACGACTTCGCGCAGGCAACCTTGAACATGGCGTACCGGCGCTCTGGCCCGTACCCGCTGGAAAGCACGTGGGCGATCTTGGAGAGGTTCGTGGCCACAAGGTCCCTGGCCATGCCGAGGCGCTCCTCGACGTGGATTCGCTTCTGCTCGATGCGGCGGGCGTAGTCCATGACGTGGTCCGCGGCCTGC
>Ga0326513_10001795_pt1 | contig 16222 bp, 20 predicted proteins | sample 2_2465_0518_D_FD_203654 | JGI IMG/M metagenome (GOLD analysis project Ga0326513, IMG submission 203654) | Bovine rumen microbial communities from UC Davis, California, United States - 2_2465_0518 | ecosystem: Host-associated > Mammals > Digestive system > Stomach > Rumen | place: USA... | reverse complement strand
CCTCCACGGTCAGGTCGTCGCCCTGCTTGACGATGAGGCGGGAGCCGCACTTGAACGCGAGATGGATGTTCATGTCGGTGATGTCGGCATCGACCGAGACGGTGATGGTTGGTGTGGTGCCTCGTCTCATTCAATCACCTACTTCTTGAGCGCATCGACTTTAGCTGCCAATGCGTCAACCTTGGCGTTGACCTTGATGAGCAGGTCGTGAACGAGGCGCATGACGTTGTACGAGTTGCGGATGTAGCCGCCCTTTCCCTTGCCCTCAGCGCCCCACTCGGCCTTCTTGTCAACATCCCAATACGCGGATTCGGCCACGCGCTCTGCGCAGCGTTGGGCAATCTTCTCGATGTCTTCGTTCGTCACTTCGTCCTCCTGTTCGACGTACTTCTTGTAGTAGATTGCGTTAGCGCGGTCGCACATCCAATCGAGTCGGTCGTAGAGCACGCCCGGGCAATAGGTCGCCTGGAAGTCCCTGTGACCCCAGACGTTCTCGTTGCGCTTCAATGGGTAGAGGTCGTGGCGATAGGCAATGTCTGCCATCAGCTCGCAGCACGTCTCCACGGTGCGCTCGTCAACAAGCCAATCAGGCTCGCCCGTGGCGTTCACGTTTTCGATGCCGATTGTGTGGGTGTTCGCCCACCAATCTCCAGCGTGCCATGCTCCGTCGTACTCGTGCACGTATTGCTGCACCATGTCGTTCTGCACCGCGTAGTGCGCCGACGCCTGCCGTGCCGCATGCGAGAAGGTCACGGCCACGGCCTCTATTGAGGTAGTGGCGGCATGGTGTATCACGATGCCCTTAACGTCGTTCTGGCCGCTGTAGAAGTTCGGAGACCATGCGGGATTCAGCCACTCCATCATTCGTCCAATCCGAAGTAGAACACGAGGCCGTGTTCGCCGCTCGTGAACATGGGAACGGTGAAGTCCACAACCGCGTAGTTGTCCGACATTTGCGTCACGTAGTCCGTGAACGGCTCGCCGTCAAGTTCGGCTCTCGCGATTTCGCGCCCCTCCACGACGTTCCCGCTCGCGAAGAAGTCCAGCATCACGTGGAGGCCACCTGCCAAGTCAACCGCAGACGTGCCGTCCATGATGTATCCCTGGTGCATAATCGGCCTACCGTCCGAGATGTTGATGAAGAAGCTGCTCGGGTCATCGTCGCGCTCGTCCCAGGCTGCAACGCTTATCAATATCCCGCGTTGAGCAGAGCCGCCGCCGATGTTTGCTCCGAGGCCGTCAAGCGCCGTCTCGATGGTCGATTTGTCGGTCTGGTAGTCTGAACCCGCCAATACGTCATTCAGGGCATCCAGCGCCCCTGTGATGGTTCCAGACTTGTCAGCCGTGCCGCCGTTGGCAACGGCCATGGCGTTGAGTTTCGATGCGATGGTCATGCTACTCACCACGCATCGGAGATTCGGCCTCTGGGAGTCCAGCCAAGGAAGTCAAAAGGCTCAGAACCGCCGCCATGATCGTGACGCTGAGAAACCCAACCCAGTCGGCCTCGAATACGCCAATGGCGCCACTTCCGAGATACGCCACGCCAGCTTGCGCCCACGTCTTCACGGCGCGGATGCCCGCAGCCTTGAGCCACGTTTTCCAGCTCAGCTTTTCGGTCTCGCTCATTCCGTTCCTCCAATCTTTATGTCGGGTTTCACGTCTACCCTCGTGACGATGATTGCGTTCTCCTTGATTCGCTCGTACATGAGCGTCCCGACCCCGTTCTGGCCGTCGCCTGAGTACGCCTTGTAAGTTGCCTCCAGGTGCTCCAGCTCCTCGCGCGTGACGGGTTTTCCTTCTTCCACGACAAGGCGGAAGGTTCGGGCAATCTCGGCCCGCTGCATCGAGTGGCGGAACTCGTCGTTCCGCTCGTTCGCCGCCCGCTGCTCCTTGATGAAGCCACGCAGCATCTTCATGACCCCCGTGAGGCCAGCCAGCGTCAACCCGCTGATGACCGACACCAGGATTGTCAGTGCCATTTCCATGTGCTCACCCCCCTAGGCCAGCAGATACATAAAGCCGATGGTATATGCCGTGTTAGCTGTCATGGCCTGGGCAGCGCACAGAGCCACGCTGCCGCCCGTTGCGATGCCGCCTCGGAGGTAGGTTCCAGCGCCACCCGCTTGGACGCATGGACGCTTGCCAGCAATGATTGTTCCGAGCGTGTTCGTGTAGTTTGCAGACTTCGCAGCCGTTGGCGTAACTGTGATGGACAATGCTGCGATGCTGCCCCACGTCTGGAATCGAACCGCCGTTATTGGCCAGTTCGCGGCCTGGGTGCTCGTCTGTGTCAGCACGTCTGATAATGTCGTCACTGCCGCCGATACTGGAGCAGTGATAGTACCCGCTATGTCAACATTGCCGTTGAACGTAGCCTTCTTGGTGCCGTCTTTCAACATGTCGAGGGTGAGGTAGCTGTCAGTTCTCGTCGAATTGTTCACGAGGTTTCGGGCCACGAGCGAAAGCCTCGTCGTGCCGTTCGTGAACGCCGCCGCCTGAATGAACGCGAAGTACCTGCCATCCCTGTCCATCCACCCAGTCGCTGGATAGTACGTGTTCGACGATACGTTGGAATTAGACTGGTCGGTGTCTATCGTGTCGCTGTGAGACGATGTTCCGCCGCCTTGGATGTCGAGGTTTCCTGTGATGTTCGTATCGACTGAGACGTTCACGGCGTTGGTGGCCGAAATGTTAACGCTGCCCGATAATCCGTTAGCGTTGATGGAGGCATTCGCAGAAGTACCCGCCGCGCCAAGAGACGCTGAACCGCCCATCATCAGCAGGTTCGACGTTGTGGGCGTGACGGTCGTTGGCCTAAGCGCCTCAGAGACTCGAATCGACGCCTGATTAACCCGCGCTTCGAGATTGCCGTAGTACATAGACCACTGTGCTAACGTCGCGCTGTTCAGCCAAACGGCACCGCCGCTCACGGTACTTCTTCGGTTTGCAACATCAGTGATTACGTCTTCGAGCGGTTCGGTCGAGAATCCCGTGATGGAGCGCCCAGTCTCGGTTTCAGAATCTTCGAGCGCCGTATGCCAGAAGTGCGGGGAGGCCATAGAACCGCCGCCGCCCGAACCGCCCGAACCGCCAGACCCCGATATGGAGTCCGAGCCGCCGAACTCGAAAGTGGTGTTCGACGGGTCTAATAGGTCGCGGGTAATCGCCGTCACCATGCGGTCGTCGTCCACGGTCTTCCCCGTGATGTGGATTACCTGCCCGCACTTGATGTTGTCGATGCCCTCGCCGTATCCCGCATCAACCATGTCAATCGCGCTGACTTGGATGGTCTGCACGTCTGCCTGGTTTTGCAGGAAAGAAACAGCACGCCTCATGAGGTTGAGCGGTTGGGTAATGTCGGGGTAGTGGAGGATTTCGACCCTATCGCCGATTTCTTCCCTGAGCGCATCGTTCCAGAGGATGTAGCTTCCCATCGTGTACCCGCTCGGAAGGGACGATTCCCAGTCGTGGTACTGGTATAGGTTGTAATACATCGTCTGGCCGTATTGGTTTTCCCATCCAGCCTCTGCACCATAGATGAGCACGCCGCTGAACTTTGCCCGCGGTTGCTCTTCGACGTCCAACCCCAGAAGGTTGATGCCCTTTTCTATATCTTGGGTGGCAGTGGACGCGGACGGAGCCGCCAGCCAATCGACGATGTATCCGTCTCGGATTTCGATATATCCGCCAAGGGACGAACCTATGCACTTGTCGGCTATCTCGTCCCACAAGTTCACTGGAGTCTCGGATGCCCTCGTGATGTAGTCGTTCGCATCGGCAACGGTCACGTTGCCAACTGTCAGGGCAGCTTCGGAATGGTTGAACAGCGCCTGGAGGTATCCTGCGACTGTCCCGCTGTACGAGTAAGGAGCGACGGGGTAATCGTTCAGACGTGACAGAAGACCCTCGCAAACGAAAGTGTGCTTGCCCGTCACATCGTCGAACTGATGCGAGTATATGCGCCCTGAAAACACCTGCTCGTCATCGGCGCTCTCGTTCAGCACCACGATGGTCGGAGAGTTTTCGTAAACCCCTGGAGCGCCTATCAACCTGAGCAGCGCGGCTAGCGCGGGATGCCCGTCGTAGATGGAAAACGTGAGCACTGGCGAGGCGTTCAGCGCCTCTGAGAGCGTGGCCTCTTCGACTGGGTAGCGGTCAGGTAGCGAGCTGCCTTGATACAAGACGACGTAACCCGAATCGTCATCGTATGCGTAGATGGAGTACATCAGATAACCACCGCCTGGATTGTGAGCAGCACGTACTCGCCAACGCGCTCGTACTTCGTGATGGAGCACTCCGCGTCATAAGTCGATGCGTGGTCGGTGATGGTTATCACCTTTCCGTTTACGAAATTGACGAGAGTTCGTCCCTGGTTGTCGTTTCCCGCGATGTTGTCATTGCCGACAATCGCAACGTCGTACTCACGAACCTCTGAACTGTAGGCCATGTTCCCAGTTGCCGCACGGGATATGTCGAGCGGCTTCGAGCGCCCTGGGATTTCCACGAACTTCTGGAGCGGTTGCGCGGGAGTCAGCCGCGAGTCTTGCAGGATGCCGCCGCCGAATTGGGAAATTGACAGCGTGCGCGTGCCGTCATTGAGCGTTAGGCTCATGTCTCTCATGCCAACCCCCTAGCGGTCATTGCCCGACGAGTCCCGAGCGTGGAGTCCATGCGGGACGCGATGCCGCCCACGAGCGTCTTGCCGTCGAGGTAGATGTTGGAGTCCTTGCCGGCGATTACCCGCAGAAGCGACACGATCTCGTCAGTGTCCATCTCGCTTGCAACCGATTTGGCGAACGGTGCCAGCGCGGGTTGAGTCAGCGGAACGACGGCCTCTTTCCCAGCTTCGCCTGCTCCGATGAGCGTTGGCGAGTCCACGATGCCGCCGCGTGCATACCACTCCACATGAGGAAGCGGGATGTTCATCGGGCCGACGCTGACGTTTTCGAACGAAACATGCGGCAGCGGGAAGTGGATGGAGCCGATGGCATCGGTAATCATCGAACCCAAACCGCTGAAGAACCCGAGGATTTGCCCAGGGATGCCAGACAGGAAGTCCAAGGCTCCCTGGAAGGTGGACTGAATCCATCCAGTGACGGTCGTGAACACGCTCATGACGCCATCGCCCCATCCCTTGATGGTGTTTCCGATTGCGCCGAACGTCGAGCCGATGGATTGGCCGATGCTCGAAATGCTATTTCCAAGGTTCGTGAAGAAGTCCCCGACGGCCTTAAACGCGTTCTGCGCCCCCGTTGCCCAGTTGTCGATACTTGGGCCGATGGAGGCAATGAACGGGCTTATGACGTTATCTCCGAGCCACTGGAAGCCTTGTCCGAGCATCTGGACAGCATCGGCCACAACGCCGATGACAGGCTCCAAGGCTTCGAACAGAACCCCCACGGCATCCAAGGCCACGCCCAGGATGCCGCTCAAGATTCCAGCGACGTTTTCCACGATGGAGCCAAGCTTGCCCAAAGAGTCGGAGTTCTTGGTAATGAACCCCTCGAACTTGTCCAAGGCTTTAGTGACGCCATCCATCAGCTTGCCAGCCAACGGCTCCAAGGCCGCTTTAGCGCGGTTCTGGATGCGTTCCCACTTCTCAGGCCAGTCCTCGGTGCGCTCCATGGTTCCCATGATGCCGTCACCCGCTCCGAGCGCGGCGTTCTTCATGGCATCGAGAGACAAGGTGCCTTGCTTCACGGCATCCAGGAACTGAGCGGAACCCCTCACGCCGAAGACCTCTTGCGCAAGGTCGAGTGCGGCAACCTCGTCCCCAGTCTTCAAGTATTCCTGCATCTGCGAGACGATGCCCTCATAGGCTTCGCGTGCTGGGATGCCCTGGTCTGCCGATTCTTGCAGAACCTTCGCGAGCTTGCCCATGGTGCCAGACGCGTCGAGTCCAGCCTTGTCGAGCATGCCAGCCATGTTCGCCGATTCCTCGAAAGAGAAACCGAGCTGTTTCAGAACAGGCGCGTTCTTCTCAAGAGTACCCGTCAGGTCGTTAAACCCGATGCCCGTGGCTTGTCCAACGTTGAAGAGGTAATCCATCTTGGATGCGGCATCGTCTGCCGACACTCCAAAGGTGTTGAATGCGCCCGTCAGCTTGTCCAAGTCAACGGACTCGCCCAGCAGGTTCCCAGCCTCGATTGCGCGTGAGCCAACGTCCTCCAACGCTTGGCCCGTCAGGCCAAGGCGGGTGTTCAGGTTCTGGACAATATCGCCAGCATCCTCGAAGGACGTGGGGACGGTGGTCGCGATGTTCTTGGCGGATTGAACCAGGGAGTCGAGAGCCGCGCCCTGAGCGCCCGTGCCGACGACGATCGCATCGGTCATGGCGTCGAACTCTTGGCCCAAGTCCAGAAGTTGCTTGCCAGCGGCAGCGGCAGCGGTTCCGACGATTGCAGCGGGTGCAAGCCTCTTAAGAACCGCGCCAGCTTTCGCCGCGAAACCGCCTGCGAAAGATGCGCCGATGTTCGTGCCGGCGTTGGTGAGTTGCGGGGCGATTGCCCCCGTGATGTTTTCGGTCGCACCCTCCATGGAGGGCATGACCTGCACGTATGCAGTGGCGATTGTTGCCATCATTCGCCTCCGTAATACCAGGCGTCGAAGTCCGCGATTGGGATGGCGTCCTTGCGCTTTCCAATGCGCATGCGCTCTTGGTTCCATGGTCGCGGGTACTTGATTTTTTCGGCCTCCTGCCCATATCGGGCATGGGCCAAAAGGTCGTATATGTCAGCCAGCATTGCAGCCAGGTGGAGTTGGCTGGCATATGCGGCCTCGTCTTCGTTGCGATAGGTGTAGACGTGGGTTCCCTGCCCGAGATGCTGCGCCCAGATGTAGACGTTGTGCCAACCGAAACGGAGCGCCTGGTCAATCGGAATGCCCAGACGCTCCATCATGTCGGCGTTAAGTGCGCCCTCGGTTTCTTCGTCCAATTCGAGCAGGGCGATTATTCCCCCAGGTTCGACGCTTCCGAGTAGGCTTCGACTAGCTGAGCGACGTTGTTCGCCGTGAGATTCTCAGAGCAACCAGGCGCGTACTTCTCGAAGACATTCTCCAAGAACCACCAAATAACGTCAGTTCCCGCAGCATCCTTGCTAAAGGTCACAAACTCGCGCATGGTCTGGTATCCCAGGTCGCCGAACATCGGCACGCTGTATTCCTTGCCGTCGACGGAAAACTCGAAAGGCTTAATCTCGCCCGTCTCGATAGTGAACATGGAGCCTCCTTAGGCGCTCAGAACCTTGCCATCGTCGTAGAACACGTAGATGGAATGGCCCGTGCCGTCGTCGTAGGTGTCGATGGTGATGGGAATCATATGGGCCGCAGACGGGACGAACTGAACATCGCCCATCTCGGTCACCTGTCCACGCGGCACGTACACGCGCACGCGAGCATCGCCGTCTTTCATGTTAAAGCAGAACGACTTCACAGGCGGAACGTCCGAGCCGATGGCAATCTTGAGCTGGTCGCCATGCGCAGAAGACCCAGACGTGGCGGCAGTGTGCGTCACGTTGGAATCGCCGAACATCAGCTTCGCCGAATCCTCGTCAATCTGCATGACCGACATGGACAGACGGCCCGTGTAGTTCGACAGAGCACGGCGCACCATAGACTGAGACCAGTCCAGAATGTCGGTGAACGACTTCGAGATGGACATGGAGAGTCCGTCCGGGCCGATGTAACCCGAGGAAGTCCACGTGGAAGGAAGCGCGGTCTTCGCATCGGTGGGAGCCGCAGTTCCCGTAGCGGCAGTGTTCACAGCGCCCGTGGTCGGCGATTGGTCAGGCGCTGGCAGGTAGACTTTATTAGCATCAAGTCCAGCCATTTAATCCTCCTTAGAATTGAACAGGAACGCCACGCAACGCCAACTCGGCGCGGAACGATGCCCTCGGCAACGTGGGCCGCATCGGGTCGGGATTGAGATATGGCGTAGAGTTGATTTCGGCGGTCAGGTAGTGCCGCCCTGATTCGGGGTCTCTCAGCGGTAGGGATGCCACGATTCCAGCAATCCAGTTGGCCATCGAGATTGCGTCCGCGTCAGTGTCTGCCCACACGTCCACGCGCACCGAGTACTCGTGCGAGACGATGGTGGCGCTCACGCCGCCCACGGCCATGAAGCACGCGCACGGCGCGACGAGATCATCGGGAGCAGGTTGTGCACAACATAGAACGTCGGAGGCATATTCTCCAACGTCCACGCGCAGCGCATCTTCGATGTCGATTGGTTGAACGATTTGCATCAGTTCACCGCCTTAGAAAGAACGCCCTCTTCGGCTTCCTTTTTCATGGCCTGGTAGTTCATGGCCGTCACGCCGTAACCGACGCGCTGACCGCCATACTTCGAGCCAGTGCGCACCTGACGCTCGGTGACTTCGAACCCATCGCCAGCGCGGGACGCGATGCCCTCGGCGGCTTTCTTGCATTCGGCAGCGATGGCATCCGAGAGCAGTAGTTCCTGGATGCCGTCGTGGTTCAGCTCGATTCGAATCTTGGTGGCCATTTACAGCCTCCAATCGACGAGAGCGCACTGGATGTGCGAGACCGCGCCCGTGGGCGATTTCCACGGCAGGGGAGCGCCGTCGATGGCGTACTTGTTCCCCTGGTAGGTGATGCGGTCACCAGCCTGGATGTCGGCGCTCGGAGGCGCGTATAGAGTGGCACGGACGGTCACCGCTTGGCGCGGGTCTGTCCATGTGGTCGAACCCTGCACGGGTTGCACGGAGCATCCTGGAACTTCCCAGGATTCGGTGTTTCCCCAATCGGGAACCTTCGTCCCCCTGGAATCGACGAGAGGCGCACGCTCCACGGTCACGGAGTCGGTGCAAAAGCTGGGCAGCATGATTACCACGCCCTCGCGAGCTTGTACGGCGCAAGAGTGGCATAGTCGCGGGACAGCAGAGAAACGCCGCCCGTGATGCCATCGCCCGTCTTGTTGTAGTCGATTGACACGTTCCCCGCACGCTCTGAGGCCACGCCAGGTGCGGCCACGAGAGCGTTGGAGGCAATCTGCCCGACTACCTGAGCGACGGACGCGGACTCGAATCCAGCCTCATAATCGCACTCCACGGAGCGCCACGAATCGGGGAACCGCCCACACGTGAGCCGAACCAAACCGCTCGGCCTCCACTCGTAGTCGACGGCGTTGCCCTTGACTTCCAGCGTGGAGATTTCCACGACGTTCATCGCCGGCAACACCAACAGCTCGCCCTCGCCGTCGCCGATGAAGTGACATGAGAGAGTGGGCGACACGTGCCAGCCGCAGTAATCCCGAATGGCAGCGGATGCCGCATCGAGCACCATGGCAACGGCCTCGTCGGTGGATGACATGTTCGGGTAGAGCGTGCGGAAGGTGTCCACGTCGATGATAGGCGGGATAACGTCCTCGTCGATTGAGTAACCCCATGGAGTGTGAATCATGATTATTCGGCTTTCTTCGTCTTCTTGGCGGGTGCCTTCTTGTTTGCGGCTTTGGGTTCTTCGATAAGAACCGCGCCCTTGGGTGCCTTTTCAGGCTCGAACCAATAAGTCGCGCCGTTGTATTCGTAGCGTTTCACCTAGACCCCCTTGATATGTGGGCGCTGATTTAAGCAGCCTGAGAGACCTTCACGAACGCGGCAGGGACGCGCACGGCCAGAGCAAGGCGCTCTTCCACGACCACGGTGACGCGGTTGTTGATGGCGTCGTCATGGTCGCCACGGTGAACCTCGATGGAAGCACCCTCGCCAGCCTTGGACACGACGCTGGCAGCAGCCTTGAACGCGCCCACGACGGGAGCGCCAGCCGCGACGGCGGTCGTCACGATCGTGCGCAGACCCCAGATGCCAGGCTGGGTTTCGAGCTGGCCATTGCCGAACGGCGCGTAGAAGTAGCCGCCGCCGTAGTACTGCGATGCGCCGTCCTTGGCGAGACGGAGAGCGGCGTAGTCGGTCGGGTTGATGAGGATTGCGTCCGCGTCATAACCCGTCTGGGTCTTGATGGCCATCATGGCCTCGAAGAGCACGTCGGCGGTAAGGCCATCGGCCTGAGCGTAGGTCTTGCTCTGGATGCCAGAGGTGGCCAGCAGCGTGGTGGCGAGGTAGGCATCAGCGGCCTTTGCCAGCTCGAACATGCCGCGATTGTCGATTGCCGAACGGAGGAACGGAGCATCGCTCAGCAGCTCGTCGGTCTCGTAGAACCAGCCAGCAATCTTCTGGAGCGCCACGGTGACGGGAGTGTACGGCACATGGAGCTGCGGCTTGGTCGCGCCCTGGGCCACGGCCTTGGGAGAGCCGCCCGTCGGGACTTCGGTAGCACCGAGCTGGTAGAAGGTGATGGCGTTGCCGCTGATTTGCTCGGAGCCGAACAGGCCGCGGATGGCATTCTCGGGGCGAACATCCACAACGTTCTGCGAATAGCTCACGATTTGCGGCGCCAGGTGCGCGTCCGTCGCGGCCTTGAAGCCGTAAGGCGTGCCAGCGGACTTCGAGGAACCGCTCAGCATCGCGGACAGGTCGAGGTGCTTCTCGGCATATTCGCCCAGCGTCTTGGCCTCGGTCTCGGCCTTGGGAGCGGTCTTCGCGCCCTTCATGCCATCCAGGATTGCGGCCTTCTTGGCGATTGCTTCCTCATGGCTCTTCTCGGCCTCGATTTCGGCGCTGATGGCCTCAATATCTTCGACGGTCTCAGCAGCTTCGAGCTGCACCGCCAGTTCATCAATCTTGCTCATTAGTTAACTCCTAACAGTCGTTTCTTTGCTTGCTTGTATGCCGCCACGAACTCGGCCTGTTCCTTCTGGCCCTTGGCTTCTGCCTCGCCTTCTGAATCGCCGTCCGTCGTGTCGGTGTCATCGGCTCTGAGTTCGCCTATGATTTCCTGGATTTGGGCCGCGAGATTTGCGACCTCTTGGAGTTGTTCTGAATCCTTCGCAGAGTTGCGACGCCCAGACTTCACGTCGATGACCGACGTGTCCGGGTTCGCTGGGTACATCACGAGGCTGACCTCGAAGAGTTCCAGCTTGCGCAGTTCGTTGGCCTTGCGCCCGTCTTCGAGTTCGACGGTGGCCTGGTCTTTCACGTCATATGCGAAGGAAAACTTGCAGAGCCGCCCGTCCATGGCGAGCTGGCGTGCACGCTGGGCAGTCTCGGTGTCGTCGAACGACGCCTCGAAGTAGGCTCCGTGGTCGTCCTCGCCAAACCCGTAGGCCGTCCCGATGTAGGAATCCAAGGACTCGCTCTGATGGTTCCACAGGAACGGGACAGTCCCGCCGTTGGCCTCGATGCGCTCGAAACTCTCCGCGAACGCGCCCTTCGCCACCACGTCGCCAACGGCGTCAGGCTCTCGCGTCCACGTGGAGAAGTAGCCTTTGATGGAGCCGTTCTCCGCTTTGAGTTCGAATGATTTCGTCTGATGCATTTCGTCCCCCTTTCGGGCAATAAAAAAGCGCCCGTATGGGCGCTCAAACGCTTTCTAAGGTGCCGTTTTCTACGGCACGGTAATCTCTACTTGACAGAGGCAATTGCAACTCTGCTCGGGCGTGAGGGTCTGGTCACCTGGGAACTTCGCCCCATTGGAAAACTCGTCGTTATAATCGACGGTCTCTCCATCCATGAGTTCGTGCTCGGGTCGCGGATTGCCAGACGTGACAATCCAAGTCTTCGTGACTCGGCGTCCCGCGCTCCGTTGCTGGCATGCTTCGAGGATTGCAAACCCAGCCACGGCAGTCGCGAAACTCCGTCCAGACGTGTCAGCTCTGACTTCCTCGGCCTTGTCGAAAACACCCTCAGCCGTGGAACCTTCCGCATCCTCGCCGATTTCGCCCTCCAAGGCTCTCATGAGTTCGCGGTAGGTCACGTTGTTGATGGCCTTGGCCTTGCCCTTCGCCATGGCCGCGATGTAGTGCTCGGTTCGCTCCACATCGTAGATGCCATCGAACAGCTCAGCGGATGCCTCGCGGCCCGTCTTGTTCGCTTGGCGCTGGAATATCGTCTCCAAATCGTCCGCGAGCTCACGATTCCACCTGTCATCGTCCCACCACTCGTCTGATTTCATGCGCTGCAAAACGGATTTACGCTGGCGCTTGAAGAACTTCTTCAACGTGTCGGCGATTTCCTGGGCGTCCGAGTCTTTCGGCTCAGACTTCATTTTCTTTGGTGCGGCCTTGGCAGACGGAGGCGTGGCGCTCAGCGTGTAGGAATCCGCAACGGAATCACGCGGGGACGCTTGCCCACCTTCCAGGACGTTCAGCGGCACGATCAGCTCGTCACCGCCCTCAATCCTGGGCAGGTTGCGCATCGTTCGCGCTTCGTTTCTGGTCATCCACGGAGCGCCCACAGCCGAACTCATGACGGCGGCTTGCTCTTCGAACGAACCTTGGAGCTTGGCCGCGAGGTCGAACTCGCAGTAATGCGAGGAATCCAAGCCAAGACGCGGAACCAAGAATGCGTTGATGCGCTCTTCCAGGTAGTCCAAGAGTGGAGCCAACGTTTCGGAATACAGCGCCCGGGCGTTGTCCTTCGCGGATGCGTAGGTGGTCGAATCCGTGTGGTAAATCAAGCCAGGGTTGACGTGATAAACCGCGCACACGTCCTCGCGGGACAATTTCGTGGCTTCGACCCACTGAGCCTCGCGTGCGTTGAACCCCGTTGATTCGAGCCGCATCCCGTCTTCGAGTAACGGAGTGCCGCCCGTGTCGGTTCCGCCTTCGCCGAATCTCGCTTTCCAGGATTTCGCGAAACGGTCACGCGCACCCTCAGACCAGTCCACCCCTGCGGGACGGCTAATCCATTGGGTGACGTGGCCTCCGTTCTTCCACACGCCGTTGCGGAACTCCCACGCGCTGATTTGTTCGCTCAGGATTTGCTTGAGGCTTTCAATCTTGCTCGATGCGCTCGCGGTTCCATACGGTGACCACCCGTTGAAGCGGATGAAGTCATCCTCATGCAAAGTGATCTCGCGCCCGTCCATGTAGTCCGACGAGATTTTGACCGCGACGGAAGACATGCCGTCTTCGGTCTCGAACTCTGCCCAGTCCCTCGGAATCTCTGCTACAGTCCACCCGCTCTCGGAATCCGATGGGATGGTCAACCACAGCGCGGAATCGTGGAGCAGGTAGTCGCTCACGGTGGCCCGAATCAGCTCGTGGCCAGTAGTCCAGCCGTTCGGCCTCGCGAGCACCTTTGCCAACGCGGAATCGCGGTCTCGCTCTCGCGAGCCGTCAGGCTTTCGCACGTAGCACTTGAGCGGCAGACCCGCCACGTTGTCAGCTAGAAACGATATGACCGAACGCAGGGCAGGTTGGGTCTCGTAAAGTCTCGATGCGCTCATGCCCTTAACCGATTCGCCGTTGATGTAGACGGTGCGGACGTAGGCTTTTCTCGGGCGCATCAAATCCAGGATGCCCATTTTCCCCCTCTCAGAGAATCAGCAAGTCGGAGCCGTCGTCGTAGGCGCTCCGTTGCACTTTTTCGATTGAAGTAGCCGCCCCGTGCGCCATCGTGCACGCCACGAGAGGCGATATGTCTTCCAGGCTCTTGTGCCTGTCCCACGCCCACGCGCCATCGCCCAGCGGCCTTGTGCTTGCGATATTCGCCGCGAGGTCGAGTGCGGGTTGCGGACGGTGGATAATCTTGGCTGCGTCGTGGTCTTCCGAGCCATCGCATGCAGCGACGCCATCCCAGAATCGGCCACACCATCCCGCCACGTCTGCGCCTTGGCATGGGATTATCTCCACGCCGTCAATCGCCCCCAGGATGTCAGCGAACGCTGCGACGGGTGCGCCCCTTACTTGGAGGGCGACTTTCATCCCGTGGTACTTCATGGCCCTTTCTTCGAACCACGAGGACAGCCACGCGACACCCGAACGGTATGCGGCTAGCTCGACATGCCACGAGCGGTCAGGTCTGAGACCACAGACAGCAACGGAAGCCTTGGTTCTATCGTCTGACACGTCCACGCCCCACCACAGAGGCGAGTCGGGCGCGATTTGCGAATCTTTGTCGACCCCCGCCTCCCATGCGCCGATGGGAAATGGCGGGGTAATGGATGCGGTTACCCATTGGCACAAGCACTCGGTCTTGAATACGTCGTCTGGGTCGTCAGCACATGCCGCCCTGAGATTCTTCACGGGTACGGTGTATCCCATTGACGGGTTCGCTTGCGCCCATGCCTCCACGTCGTGCTTGTCTGCGTTCGGTGGCGCTGACCACTCGAAGAGGCCAATCGCCGAATCCTCCAAGTCGTCGGGTGACATGTCGATTTCGCCGCAGATTCCGTCTGGGTCACCGCATGCCGCATGTCCCTTCATGCGGAAATGCCTCAGAACCACGGAGGTTCCGTCGCCAGCGTTGGACATGCACCACATGAGCGCGGATTCCTTCGCCATGCCCGTCTTCGAGAGGGCAGACCATGCCTCCCAGTTCTGATGCTCTCGCAGCTCGTCCAGCAGAACCAAGTCGGCAGACTTGCCACGCCCAGCTTTTCGGTTCGACGCCCGGACGCGGTAATCCCTGCCTCCATCCAGTTGGAGTCTCTTCGAGCCGTTCGTGTACCAGACGTGCTTGATTTGCTCGGCCAGCTCTTCGTTGGCCTGGGCCATCTCCACGCATTCCTGCCACGTGTCCTCGGCCTGGGATACGTCCTGGGCCGTGCCTAGAACCAATCCAGACTTCACGACGTACAGAAAGAACAGCGCGAGAATCTTGCCGATGGTGGTCTTGCCGTTTTGTCGGCCAACTAGAACGATGACCGTGCCGAACCTGAGCGCCCAGCCATCGGGATTGTCCACGATTTCCAGCGCATGGATGAACAGCCACTTCTGCCATGGATGCAACTGGATTTCCAGCACGTCCTCGGCGAACTGGATAACGTCATAGCCCAGCGTCGTTTCGGGCGTCAGCTCTCGTAACGGTGGCGTGTAGACTCGCGGAACCTCGCAGCCGTACTCACGCATTGGATGCCTTGGAGTAGCGGCTCTGCGAACCGATCGTGGCGAGTTTCGCCTTGGGTTTCGGCTGCGCCTCGGTCTTCACGCCCTGGTCTGACTGTCCGAGGAAATTCTTCCCAAGGAATATCAGCATCGTTTTATCGCCGTCGAGGGCGAGTTGAAACTGAGCGCGACGGAGCGACGCTTTACCCGCCGCGCTGAACAGGTCGAAAGCCTCTTCCCATGTCGGCGTGTCGGGAAAAGTCTCGGCTATGAGCTTGTCCAGCGTTTTTTTGTCGATGTTCAAGATGGAGCAAATCTCGGATTTGGTGCAGAATATGGCGCACAGCTTTTTGAACTGCTCAATCTCTTCCTGCGTCCAAATCTTTCGAGGTCTTCCCATTTTGCTCACCTACTAGAACGGCATTTCGCCGTATACGTTGTCCCAGCGTCCTTCGCGCCTTGCCCTGCGCTCGCGGTTTCGGCTTGTCCTACTGTTTCCGCTTCGCCTTGACCTTGCGCTGCTGCCGCGTCCGCTCCCTTGTCCCCTTGAGCCGCCGCCGCCTCCACTACTGCCGCTTGCCATAACTGACCACTCCTTATCCCCTTGATTCTTTGAGCGTCTTTGTTGACGACGTTGTAAACGTCGATGACCTTCTGGGTGAACCCATCAACGAACTCGAAGAGTTCCTTGCTGGGCGATATGTGAACCTGCTCGATGTTTCGGCTGCTTCGCAAGTTGGCGCTGCCTTGAATCGTCAGGCAATTGCCCTGGCGCGTCTCGATGCACCATGTCTTGCAGTGAACGGCAGCAAAACCGACATTCAACTCCATGCCGGCAACGGTCAGCTCGTCGAACAGGTAATCGACCAATCCTCCCGCATGCCTCTCGTGCGAAAACCAATAGTCCGACACGACCAAATCAAGGCGCTCGACGTTTTCCCACTCGATGATGTTGCGGATGCTGTCTATGTTCTCGTCGTTCAGGCTTAAGGTCATGAGCGACATACGCCGAACGCTGAGCCGCCCCATGTCCACGAGTGCTTCGACGAAATCACCGAAGACGAAATTGCCGCTGACGAACGCGAAAGTCTCGGTTTCGTTGTCGAGCCGCAATTGCTCGGCGAAATCCTGCGCGTATTCGTAGGCCACGCATTGAGGCCGCATGACCACTGGGCGAACCATCGTCTCTTGCTCGGTCGGCTCACGATCATCGATGAAGTCGAACACGTCAGAGCTGAGTTCGAAGTCTCCAAGGCCAAAATCGAACGACGGCAAATCCACGGTTACCCCTTTTTTAGTTGCGGGGGGATAAATCAT
>Ga0326513_10001794_pt1 | contig 16238 bp, 15 predicted proteins | sample 2_2465_0518_D_FD_203654 | JGI IMG/M metagenome (GOLD analysis project Ga0326513, IMG submission 203654) | Bovine rumen microbial communities from UC Davis, California, United States - 2_2465_0518 | ecosystem: Host-associated > Mammals > Digestive system > Stomach > Rumen | place: USA... | reverse complement strand
TTTAAAGTATTGAGAAAAATGAAAAAGGGTGAAATTTATGTTCTTCATCAGCCAACAAAACCATTACTAACTACTGTACTTGTTAGTAAGTCAGATATTGAGAATGGCTTTCCAATGGATGAAGTGACTCAGAATCGTTTAGATGAATTGGCTAAGATTTCAGATATTGTATTTATGTTTCCATCTGAAAATAGTAAAGTCAATCCTCTTAAATTTACATCACTTTATAGTGGTAGTGCTTATGTTGAATATGAAAATAACAGAGCTTCTTACTATTTTATAAAAGTATGTAATTACTTCCACGAGCTATACGATGATAATCACAACTGTTTTGGAGCATTTAATTATGTGAAGTTTAGTAATTTTAGTCTTCCTTCACCTGATTCTGAAAGTTTAGTAACTGAAGATACTGTAGCTAAGGTTTATAATTGTAGATTAAGTGATATTTCTACACCAGTATTAAAGATAACTAGATTGAATAGTAATGACTTATATGCAATCTATTCTAAACCAGTGAAGAATAAAGCAGTTTCGTTTATCGATAAAGTTAAGAATCTCCTTAATATTAATAAAGAGAAATCTGAAAATATTGAGGAAATGTATTCAACTCACGAAACAGACTCTTCAATGATTTATATTCCATTTGATACTATTAAGATTATTTTGGAATTTTATAACAGTGAAGAGAGCGATTTTAAGAGTATTGTTGATTCATTTACTTATAATGATTGTGATAGATTTATCCCATCAGTTATAAAGTACTTGAATATCAAATACTTGGATCATGACATAAATACAATTCAACTTGAATATGACTTTAGAACAGAGGGGCTATAATAACGCTTTTCCACTAACAATAGAAACTTGGAAATGGGGAGACCAGTTACCTGATTGGTTATCTGATCGATGTAATATTTCTAAGATTCTAGAGGATGGCACATTAGTTCCTACTACAAATGAAAATAGTAGAGGTGGTTATACTATACAAATGGCTGGTTCAACAGCTGCCTTAGTTAGTACTACTTCTAAAGATGATTTTGTATGTTTTGGAGTGAAAGAAGATAAAACTGTGGTTGTTTTTAGTCTTACTCCAACTAAACTTAATTTACTATATGAAAAAATTGTAGTAAAGAAGAAATAAAAAAAAAGAAAATCCCAGGGCAAAGCCCTGGGATTTTTGTTTTGACAATTTGAAACAAATAAAAAAGGAGCGCCGCTGCGCTCCAGAAAACAAATAGTTTTTGCTGTTGTTGTTTAACGTCTAAAAATTTTATATAATCAAAAAAAGTGCAATGTACTAATAACATTTGTGTTGGGTACTCAGATAAATTTAATAACTAAACCGAAATTTAATTATTAAACTCATCCTTGCGGTCTTTTAGCTTCACAACTTTAGTGCTACCATAGTCTATTATGCCACGTAGAGGCAGACCGATTTCATAATAGTTTTAAAGTTGTGACGTTAACAAAAGCACTTTTTATCTTCATCACATTCTTAAGAAAATAAGTGTTTTTGAAACGGTGTTTTTTTGACTGCTTTAAGTTAAATTATTTTTCATATTTCATAGTTAAGAAATTAAGTCATTCTCAAATGGAGATTTTACAGAGAAATTAAGTTATATTTCTTATATATGTAAACGTAAATTATTAATATAATAAAAATTAAAGAAAGATGAAATTAGAAAATTCAAATGTTTCCATTTTGGAGCAGAAATCTGGAATTGAAGGTATGTTGAAACATATTGAAACTGTTGGAAGAGTCTGTTATGCAAGTCAAGACAGAATAACAGAAGATTCTTACGATAAGTTTTTGAAAAATGTTATAATCGGTAATGGTCATTGGGCTGCATTGGAACTAGGAACTGTTTACTTGAAAGTGAAAAAAGAAACTAGTTTTACAAATAAATGTATAGCACAATGGTTAATTAATAATACAAGACCATTTACTAGATATAATGAAGATTCTGATTTTTATTATATAACAACAAATTATAGAATTATCAACCAGGCTTTGGATGAAGAGGTAAAAAACTTTATGTATTCATTCTTTGCTGAGCCAGATGATAATTTTAAAAAGAGGATTACAGTATGTTGGGAATGTGCTAGAGTTATTGCAACAGAATTCCTAAGACATAGATCTTTTTCTCCAATGGGACAGAGTACAAGATATTGTAATTTCTCAAAAGGTAAATTTAATAATGAGATAACTGTAATTATCCCAGAATTTATAAAAAAGATTGCAATAGAAAAGTGTAATATTGATCTTAATGAAGATCCAGAGAAAATATACGAAGTTGCAGAGGCACAGGATGTTGTAAATAGTAGAATAAGAAAGTGGAAAGAATCAGAGTGGGAGTATATGTATGAAATTGGACTTGGAATTGCTCCTGAAGATGCTAGAGGTGTTCTTCCATTTGATTTGAAGACTATATTATATCAGTGTGGCTATGTTGAAGATTTCTATTATAATCCTCCTAGTTGTAGTGTAGAAAAGGCAGGTTTCTTCAACTTGAGATCAGATCAGTCAGCACACAAAGATGCAAGAGTTTTAAGTAAGAGACTTGAGGATCTATTTAAAATTAATAATATTAAGTAATAATGATATTTACAAAAGAGTTTGGAGAAGATCATTTCATGGGATATAGAGAGTTCTGTGAAATATATCTTTTAAAACCAAAAGAAGAAGAGATCTGCTATAAATGTGGAAACCTCAGATTACCAATGACTTATCTTGATAGGGAGTATTATACTACACCTTGTTGGGATTGTCTTGGAAATAAGAAAGTTACTAAATCTGAGGCTACAAATAATATAATAAAGAACATTAAAGATTATTATAATAATAAGATTCTTGGTGATAGGTATTATCAATTATTTGTAATAGATCCTATTTATTTTCAGGCTACTATTCCACATGAGTACTCTGTATTTAAAAATGTTGTTAATTCTCTAAATCCACCTAGTAGAAATGATATATGGTTTCTAGACTGGGAGCCTGGTTTTCCAAAGATTATATCACCAGAAAACAAGGATGGAATAAAGATAGTTAATTTAAGTAATATTTATAATAATGTTGTCTATGAGAAAGATAAAATCATACTAAATGATTATGAGATTATTTTTCCAGAAACAATTGACTTTGACATAAAACATCACAGTAGATATAACATTTTAAATAAGAATTCAAAAAGGAAGTTTAAAAGACTAAAGATTGGTGATACTTGTATAAAGTTCTATAATACTAGAAATGAGGATGTTAAGAGTATCTTCAAAATAAAGAAAAATGGAGAAGATGTTGATATGTCTGAAATTTCTGTATCTGATTTTGTAGTAATAAAGCTTGTTCTGTTGAGAAATAAGTCATTTGTTAAATTGATTTCTAATATTGTTCAGGAAGTATTAAAAATTTCTGGAAAGTTTAGAGATTCAGTTTTGTTAAAGAATACAATTACTATTTCTCCAGATAAAGACAGAGTGTTTAATTTATCGTGGATTGCTGAAGATAGTGTTGATAGTAATAATATAAATATATCAATTTTATAACCTATGGAAAGAAATTTTAAGGTATCTGAATCTTGTATTAATCTTAAAGAGTGGGATTTAAATTCACCAATTGAAGAATTATGTGCAAGAAAAGAAGTTGTTAATGTTTATACTACTTTAGGAATACCAGATGATAGGGATATTTCTATACTTAATAAACTAGGAAAAGTAAATCTTATACTAGAAGTTAATTATATAGAAAATATTGAACAATCTATTGTACTATTTTTAGATTATATAAATAAAGATAGAGACAAAGATAATAAAATTAAATTAAAAACAATTTTATTTTCATCTGACTGCTCCTTTAATAGTAAAAATCTAAAATACCTTAAGCTTCGAATACCACTACTATCTGATGAAAAATCAGGTGGTGTAAATATAGGATTGAAAGTTGAAATTGGAACTGATGTAGAAAAGATTAAGTCTATTTTAGAATTTATTCCAATTAGCTCAATTGCTACAACTATTTGTCCATTATATTTTGATTATAAACTTTATAAACTAATTACTGAAGATTTCAATATTCCTAATATTATTGGAATTAATTTTTATGGTAATGAAGATTCAAGACAATTAGTTATAAATAGTTTTTCAAAGGATTATTTAATAAAGTTTGTTTCAACTTATGCGGACTATGTATCTATAACTAATGTAAAAGAAGAGAGCTTAATAAGTAGTTTACAGGGTCAAGAATCATTACCAATGTTTGAATTGAAACGCACTGTAAATAAGCTAGTTAAGCCATTAAAGAAAGCTGTTTGGAATTATTTGGAAATAAGTGATAATTTTATAATTGAATCATGCAATCCAAATATAATATCTCCAGAAATCAAACTCTCACTTGGGAAAAAGGATGAGGTTATTCCAGGAAATCCAAATCATAGAGATGAACTTGAAATAGAAATTGAAGATCTATTGCAAGAAATAAAAGTTCCATCTGATGTAAGGAAAACAAAAGACATAGAATCTTTTATATTCTTTAATATAAAAAGATATATTGAAGAAGTATTGACTGATGTTATAGTAGATTATTCTATTGTATCTGACAATCTAATATTTATTACAAAGAAGAAAGTAGTCAATATTGATATGCCATTTTGGAAAAGACTATTTTGTAAAACAACTAAATTAGAAGATGATAATAAATATGCATTGGCATTTTTTAGTAGTGGTGAAATAGTCTTTAGAAGAATCAAACAAGCTTAATTTCTTATTAGAGATAGACCCAGCTAGTTCACGCTGTGTGTTGTGTGGATTAGCAATTTTTATAAATAATTAATTAATTTTAAAGTTAAGAGACATGAAAATTTTTAACGGAACAGACAGTACATTGGACATTCCATTTAATGGTGGAAAAGGTGGCAGAATCTCTATTCTTCCTAATACACCATCTGTAATAATGATGCTTAGTAAGGACGAAGTTTGTAGTCTAATCACTACACTTAGCGATGAGGAAATTGCATTTATCATCGAAGGTCAGCATGAGTTGTCTATGTTTGCTTCAATTCCAGCAGCAACTTCCTATGTTTGTCAATCTCTTGATGAGGCTGTAGATAAGTTTACAGATCTCAAGAAGAGAAAGAAGGAGGAGGCTTTGGCAAAAGAGGCTGCAAAGAAGAAAGCAGATGCTAAGAAAAAGGCAGAATCAGCAGAGGAGTCTGGAGTCGTACCAGGTGCAACAGCCGAAAATTAAAATATAAAATAGTGTAGAAAAATGAGAGGGTCAATTTTGACCCTCTCATTTTTTATTTAAAAACTATAGGGCCATGATTGACTATAAAGAAGTAAGAAGAAAGAATGGAAAAGTACTAGTTTTCTGTAAACTTGAAGATTTAATAAAAGATTTTTATGAAGAAAATAGTATAGAAGATGCAGAATCACATCTTAATGGTAATAATGAATATATCATACATTGTCCTTTTTGTAAAGCTGAGGGACATACTAAACATAAATTATATATTAAATCTGATTTAACAGTCGGTCATTGTTTTGTTTGTTGTAGAGATTATGTAAATATAACAGATGAAATAAAATTAGAGGTAAATGCTCCATCTTTTGGAAATTACTTTAATATTAGTTCTGTAGTAAATTTAGTAAAATTAGAAGATCCAAATTGGACTATAGATATGTATAACTATGAATTTGATGACTATGATGAAAAGGGTGTTAATTACCTTCTTAGTAGACATCAATTTATGGGTGAATTATATAAACTTCTAGAGTTCAAGTTTTGGAATGGAAATGTTGTAATGCCCTTTAAATATAGGGGTGAGGTGTTTTATTACCAGATAAGATTTTCTAATAAAAATTCTAACATCAGATATTACTTTCCTCCAATTTCTGCAAAACCACCTTACATAATAGAAGTAGGTGATTGTAAGAAAATAATAATTTGTGAAGGTGTATTTGATGCTATAGCGTTGTTGATACAGGCAGAGGGATTTACTCCAGTTGCTGTATTAGGTAGTTCTATATCAGACTATCAATTATCTTTCATTAGAGAATATGCACCTAATGAGATATTGGTTTATATGGATGATACAGAAAAATCTATTAATATAGCAAATAGGGTAAAATCATGTATAGATTATTGTCCAGTAAATATCATAAAATCTGACGGAACAGATCCAGAAGAAAATATGATAAAAAGAATTAATTCAGGTCAAGAATTAAGGTGGATAAAGTCTAGGTTGAATATTAATCAAGAAATAAACTATGACAAATATATGTATAGACCAAAATTCTGGTAATATATTAATAAAAACAGATAACTTAGTTGTAAAAAGTTTATTAGAGGTTAAAAGAACTGTTGCTAAATATGTTTTTTGGAAGAAGACATATAGTAATGTTGAAGAAGTTGTAAAAATATATGAAGAAAAGAGAGCCACTAAAGATAAAAGTGGACATTACAACTTCTCAGTAAAAAGGGGATTTACATGCTATTTATTAAATGTATTAAAACCCTATATTACACAAGACGAAGCAGATTTATTACTTTCTTTAGTTTTTTCAGAAGAGAAGAGAGAAATTCCATTTAAAAATCTGCTAGACATACAAAATGAAGATATATTATATCTCTTGAAATATAAGTTTGGCTTATTTAGCTGTTACACTGGTTATGGAAAAACAGAAGTAATATCTACATTAGCTAATTATGCATTATCAATAGGAAAGAAAGTACTATTGGTAACTCCAGGTTCAAAAGCTAGAGATGAACTTGTCAAGAGATGTAAAGAAAGATTTAATTTAGATCCTAGTGATAATTTAAAATTTATCATAACATCTGGTTTTATGAATAGACTAGATTATAAGGATCCTAAAAAGAGACAAGACATAATACAAGAACTTAAAACATTTGATTGGGTTTTATCAGATGAAGTAGAATATTGTATTAACCCTGCTGGAGAATTTATCTTTTCAAACTGTACTAATGCAACTAATTTGTATGGTTTTTCAGGCACAGCAGATAAAAAGAGTGGTAAAATATTAAGTTTTGGTAATGGACTTGATGAAACAATTGTCAATAATCTTGAACTGGTCAAGTACTTTGGTCCTTCTCTGGTTTATAGAATGCCACTTGATAAAATTGTAAATTATATAAAAATAAAAACAAGTACACTGGATAATATAAGCTTTTCAAGTTCTGATATGGGCTCTGATAATAATGTTTATATGACTGTTATGAATAAAATATGGACAGATCCAGGTGTTAGTAACTTGATTGTGAAACTAGCTTATAAGTATCCTATGATGTTTATTCCAGTTAATAATTTAGCTGAAATAATTATGGGATGGATTAATAACTACTTTATAGGTAAGTTTAGAATATTATTAGTTTGTGCTGAAGGTTATATTTACTATGATATAAATGGAAACAAGACTAAATTATCATTAACTGAAGCTTGTGACTATATTAAAAATGGTGTAGTTGATATAATTCCTTCAACATCATCAGGTTACAGAGCTCTTGATTTACCTAATTTGAAATATGTATTTTCACTTCAAGGAAATAATGCTGGAGTGTTTTTACAATATGTAGGTAGAATTAGAGCAAAAGAAATGAATATAATATCTCTAGAACCAGAAAAGTCTAAAAGAATACCAGTTTATACAAAAGGCTGTGTTGAAAGAGATAAAATGATTCAAGAGTATTATAAGTATAGCATAATTAACAATATTACCATAAACGAAAATAACATTTAAAAAATGACTATAGATAACTTAGGAACAGTTTATTCTTTCTTTAATCAGTATGTTTATCAAGAGGCAAAGAACTCTATAGCTGATTTAAAGAAGTTTTATAGTACTAATCCAAATACAAGGGACAATACTCTGATTTTCAACTTATTAGATGCTATTGATACTTATGAATTTGGAAATGTAGATGTACCATTATTTCAGTCGGTAATAGCAAAGAGTGGAAAAAATCAAGTAGAAGGTGATGAGATTTTGCGTGAAATCTTGAAATGGAAGAATTTTACTAAAGATCAAATCAAACCGTCTATAGAACAGCTACATAACATCATAGCAATGACTTTTTTGGACAAAGCTATGAATTTGTACAGAGGAAATCCAATTGAGTACATAAAGTATGTAAAGAATGGAGAGCTGAAACTATCTGATACAAGGGTATTTACAAGCATTCCATTTAACTCTATTGATATAAATTCCATTATTGCTGAGAATAATAATAGTTATATAAAATCTCATTACGAATGGATTAATAAAGTATTTGGTGCAGTTCCAGGTTATCCAAGAGGTCAGATGGTTATTGTCTGTGCAGCCTCTGGTGTAGGTAAGTCTCTATTTTCAATGACTGAGGCTTTATCAATGGCATCTAGAGGTCATAAGGTTCTCTATGTAGGACTCGGTGATAATAATATGAAAGACTTTCTTGTTCGTATGGGAGCAATCTATACAGGAGCTTCATTTGAAGAAACTTATTATAATCTTAATAATGTATATAATGCACTATCACAGACAGTTGGAGATAATCTAGAAATTACGATTAATCCAGCCAATTCAGTTAGTGCTGAGGATATTGTAGAATATGCAAAAACTAGAGATTATGAAGTAGTATTTGTTGATTATGATGGTAACTTAGCTGGAGTTGCTGATGGAGAGAGTATGTACAATACTTATGGTAGCGTCTATACTAAATTCAATGAATTGGTATTGATGGGAAAGTTATTGTTCATATGTAGTCAGATTAAAATATCTGCATTTGGTAATTCTGTTATTGAAATGCAAGATGTTGGTGAAAGTTCTAGAAAACAACATACTGCGGATATGATTATAGGAATTGGTAGAGAGGTTGATAGTCCAAACAATCTACATATTATAAATATTTCTAAGAATCGTCGTGGTAGGATGTATAAAGCTTATACTATTAGATTAAATAATGGTAGATTTATAGAGGTTCCTAGAGAAATTTATAGACAGTTGAAAGAGGACCCTACTGAAAGAGATTGGACTGAGACTGAGATTGGCTTATTAGTAAATAAATATAATCAAAATTTTAGTCAGGTACAGTCTTCAATAGCCTCAGCAGAGCAGAACATATTATCTACTAGTTCTCCAGTAGCGGCAGCAGGCTCTACATTTTCTCCTGCAATTCCTAAAGCAAAGAGTAATAATAATAAAAATATGCCATTTAGCTAAGATCCTCATTACCAATATATTCGGCTTAATCCCTTATTAGAGAAATATATTATAATTTAATTAAAATTTTAAGCTTATGAAGTTAAAACTATTATTTTTTATCTGTATGTTGATACAAATCAATGTTTCAGCAAAAAGTTCAAAAAATGATAGCACAAGAAACGTAACAAGACTTAATGATTGCAATGTTACTGCCGCTATCATGGACAGCGAACATCTAGATGATGACTCTAAAGTTTGGGTATTGGCTCAAGCAAGATTAGAGACTGGCTGGTATACTAGTAGAAATGCTAGAGTTAATAACAATCTATTCGGTTTGTATGATTCAAAGAACCGTAGATATTTCAAATTTGACTGCTGGCAAGATAGTATTAAAGCTTACGCTGAATTAGTTCAGAATAGAAGAAGAGATAATGAAAGTTATCCACAATTTCTGAGTAGAATAAAGTATGCTAGACATCCTAAGTATGTCAGTGAACTAAAGAAGATCATTAAGAGACATGGGGATAAGCCTGTAAAAAAGTAAATAAAAAAAATGAAGACAGAATTAGTATTTAAACTAGTTCTGTCTTTTATTGTTTTAATTAAAAATAAAATTATGGCTAAAGAATTGAATATTGTAATAAGTAGTAGAGAAAAAATTGTATCAATTAATTCATTATATAATGTAAGAATTAATTATGTAGGTGGTAGACCAGTTCCAAAGATGTACAAATCTCCAAAAGCACAGAGATTTGCAGATGAAGCTAGAAAACAGTTAATAGCTGTAAAAATTGATGAAGATACTAAGCAATGGCTAACAGAAACTAAGAAATTTCATATGTCAATAGAATTTATATTAGGATCTGGAATTAATAAAAGAGATGTTAGTAATTGTGATAAGCTAGTTATAGATCAAGTAACAGCCTGGATAAGAGATGATCTTGGAGTTGCAGATTTTGATGATTCTTTATTATCAGATGTTTATTTCAAAAAGTCATATATTCCAAAAGCAGATAAAGAGTATTGCTGTATAAGATTAATAGAATCAACTAGAAATTTAAATATAGTAATAGAAAAACCTAGCAAAATTTGGTTTAATGAGTTTGGAGATAAGTTTACATTTCCTCCAATTCCAAAAAGAAAGAAAAAGAATGTAAATTATGCTGAAAAGGTAGAAGAAAAAGATCAATCTGACACAAAAATCTATATTATCAACAAGGATAGTATAATTAATAATCCATTCCTAATTTCAGATATTGAGTCAGATGGTTATAAATGTGCTGTTGATGGAATAGGATTTGTATTTGTATTTTATGATAAAAATAATCATCTTGACAGTAATATGCAAAAGTTACAAGAAAGAGTTAAAGATATAAATTATTCAAATTATAGAATGATACCTATAGACTTTGACAATAAAGATAGTGAAATAATGAGATATATAAATAATGAATTGATTTAATGTAAGAAGAAAAAAAAGACAGGGTTTTATCCCTGTCTTTTTTTTTATTTTATTGATTGATTAATCCTCTTCTTCCTTTTCATCAAGGACATCTTCAATCATTTCTCTTACTCTTTTATTAATACTTGATATGTGACTATTACAAGCTACTTTATGCTTACTAACCACACTCTCAAATTCTTCTTTATTCATTGTTCCATTATCCATTAAGAATAGTGAAATTTCAGCAATTACTGGCTTATATCTACTTAAAATTTTAATACAAGATTCAACTGCTTCGTGATAAAATGATTCAATATTATTTGTACTCTTTCCACTATCAGCTGAACGAAGAACCTTAGTAGACATACTTCTTTCATTACCACAAATAGCACTGCCCTCTTCATTTTCACTAAATCCAGTTGGAACTCCACTAGAATTAGTTGAAACTCTAGGGTCTGTTAATTTTGCACAGCTCTTAAGACCACAGTTGTAGTATGCATCAGAAATCATACTCCAAGCTCTGTCAAGATCTGAAGAAGCCCCAAGTGATCTTAAATTATCATCATTAATAAATATAACTTCTGCAAGATAACCTGCCAGTGTAATTATTAAATCATGTTTAAGTTCACCTATTGTAAGAACATCACTATACTTTTTAGTTTCTATTTCTGTAAATCCACCACCATTTACACTAATACAGTTAACTTGGATAGGAGATTTTCCAGTACAGACATAAGAAGCCAGAGCGTGACCAGCCTCATGAACTGCCTTTACTGAGATAGAAGATTCTTTATTTCTCTCTCCATTTACAGATCTCAATGAGCCTAAAGTTAAGTCAATTGTTTTTTCAAAAATAACCTTTTGATCGAAGCTATTTTTAACTACAATGTTAATAGAATCTCTTTTAAAATTATTAGTGTCTGTGGAAATAATAAAATCTCCACAATCATACTTTGAAATAACACTAGATAAAATTGGAACTAATATATTATTAATTGTTGATATTACAGGTCTAACTCCAAGTGCTGGATATACACCTTCAAAATATAATAAATCAATAATATTATCCGAAGCAGTGAAACTAACTCCTTCAGGAACGTTTTCAAAGATATTAAAAACTGTTTTGTTAATAATAGCCTTGAAACTATCACTACTTAAAGTTGGATAGATTAGAATAGAATTTCCTAATCTACTAACTTGTTCAGCTCTAAATCTTTTAAGAAGAGATTCTTTAATATTATTTACAGTTACACTTGATGTTAAATCGTGTAATCTATCAGCACTAATATCTGGATTTAGCTCAGAATGTGTTCCATAAAAAGCCTCATCTAGGTTACCAATAACAAATATTAGTGACTTTGAACAATCAAGCGTAGCAGTCTTTTGTCTCTTCTTAAATAGTTTTAATACATCGTAAAACTCCTTTAGATTCTTTGCATTTCTTAACTCAATACAGAAGTCTCTATTTTGATCAGATTCTTTACCAATAACTCTAATCAATCTTAGAAATAAACTAGAAATAATTCTATTTGTTGATAGTTCTTTTTCTTTATTTTCTGTATCTTTATTTTTGTCAAAGAAGTAAGTATTTTCTGAAGGATCTTCACAATAATCACTATAACGATATCTTGAGTTAACTCCAAATACTGTTGAAATACATCCTCCATTAAAGTCTAGAATTTCTTCAAGATCATTATAATTCTTTATTTTGAAGTTATCTATTTCAACATTAGGGAATTGCTCACTAAGAGATTTAATATCCTTTATATATTTATTAAATTTCTTTATTTCCCAATCTCCTGAATTAACTGGAACCGTACCAGTATCAATAAGTTCCCAGATTTCTCTGTTTAAAGAAGATCTATCTAACTCTTTACCAGATTCATCTATTGTTTTAAATAGTTGAAATTCATCAAGAATGAATACTAAATCATCTACTTTTTTCCTTCCAGAAAATAAATCAGCATCAGCAGCATCATCTGATGGGTTATCATCTATTTTATCAAATAAAGTCTCATTGTCATAAGAGTTTGATTGACTTGTTGTTCCACCACAATCGATGGAAACAACATTTTCTTTATTTAATAATTGAAGTAATCTATTTACTAAACTAGTTTTTCCAGTACCTGTCATACCCCAAAGTGATATTACAGTAGGCCTACTAAGAAGCTCTGGTGTAACATACCAAGGAGTAATATACTCGATAACATTGTCAATAATGTTATCAATACCTATAAACTCACTTTTTAATACTTCAGAAGCACTTTTAAGTATTTCTAAATCTTCTTTTCTCATAAATTATGTTTATAAATTTAATAAATATTTACTTTTACCATTATTAAGTAATTCAGCCGTTTTTAACGTTTAAAAAGCCCTAACTACCTTATTTAGAGATAAATAACTCTATTAAGTAAATAGAATAAAACGCAAAATTATGAAAAAGAAGAAAAAAGGACAGAAAGTATACAATGTATACGAAGAAATTGCTTTCCGAGATGGAAACACGGTCCTAAAAAACGTTGTTCCTTGCAAGTCAGTTAGATCTGCAGAGGAATTCATAAGAAACAAGTATGATCGAGTAAGGAAGCTCGATCCGTATTCTCCAGAGATTAGTAATAGATTCTGGGGAATGAAAGATGGAACAAAATACCTATTGAGTATTTTTAAGAATTTTCTCATATAGGTATTAATTTATGAAATATCCAGGGCTTAAATTGCCTTGGATATTTCAACTGGTCTCTGTATTAATTTCAATTTAACAACATAATGAATGCTATAAATAATGTTATTTATCACAGGCTAATTCAAGATGATGCATATACTTTTAGATTGGGACAGAGTATATTGCCACTAAAATGGGGAGGATCCAACTTAAAAGAGGAGCAGACAAATAAATCTAAATATGAAAATGATATGTCTTGTTATGCTCCTGTTTTTGAGAAAGATTATATGACCATTCCTAAAAATTTAAGACCTAATTATATAAAAGAATTTACAATACCACTAATACAAGAGGAATATAATAATACTTGTTCTAGATTTTATGGTGGTAGTAACTTCTTTATAACAGATAGAAGACATATTAGGTTAGATTATTACTTTCCTAGTTTATTATTAGACATAGAAGTAGATGGATCTGGCTGTCATAATAAATTAAAAGATAGAATACGAGATATTTACTTATATGAAAAATTTGGAATAAGAGTAATAAGATTAGTAGATTATACTGGAGCTAATACTAAGTGGAAGAAGGATGTTATGATGGGAGCTGGAAAATTACCAATTCCATTAAACTTTCAAGATGAAATTGTTAGATCTTTTATAGATACACTTCCTTATGGAGAAAGGGTTATAAAATTTCTAGATTTCATACATAAGTATATTCTATTTGGTCCAAACATATTAACAGGTAATTTTAGTACTTGTATAAAGAATATATCACCAGATTATATTGTAGATTATGATATTTATGGAGGATTCTTAACAAGTGTAAAAAATACCTTTAATTATATCTATGAGGGAAAGTTAAAGATGAGCTTTGGCATTCCAGATAAGTCTCAACCAGCCGTAATGTATATAGAGGAAATAAGTACGTATATAAACCAATGAATTCCTTATATATGAATAGAAAGAGGTAAAAAAGTAGCAATAAAAAACACCGTCTAAAACGGGCTACTTCTCTTATATATGAAGAAGAGAATAAGCCTAATAAAATCAGTATTGTAATATATATTGATTAATTATTAGATAAAGTATCATATATCTGTGGTACCTAAGTTAAAAATCAATATTGTAATATATATTGACTAAATTAACAAAATTAGGCCACAAAATATGATATTTTTAACTTATTCAGAAGGTAATAAAAAACACCGTCTGAAAAGGACTTATTCCCTTATATATGAAGAAGAAGAACACTCGTGTTGAGTGCTCATACAATTCTATCTTCAAATAGGTATTACTACGTGTGTAAGTAGTAATACCTATTTTGTTTTTATCTCGTCGTTGAAATGTAAACGACTACAAATCACAGTATTTATAAATTATATATACTTGTAGATAAGGGCATAGAGTAGTGAAGGTGCTATCCGCGAATCTATGTACTGAAGTGTAGGACTTGGGACCTACAGCTCGTCTGGGCGAGCATAAATTAGGGATAGGGTATAGAATTAATCGGAAGTAATAAAGCCGACAGGTGACTGTTCTATATCATTGGCCTAGAGCGGGGAAAAAGTAACACATTTTATTATAGTGTCGTCGATAGTAGAAAGACGTTAAATTGACTACTATTTTATTAATTTAACCATATTAAAAATGAAAAAAACATTTAAAAAAGGAGACAAAGTCTTTTTTCTTGATAACGGGCCAGTCTGTGCCTTCGTTATCAATGCTGCTGATGGCAGCAACATTATAGTAGAGGAAGTCATCTCCCTCGTTACAAGGGAGATGACTAATAATAGACTCTTTGCCTCAAGAGAAGAGGCAATAGAAGCTATGAAATCTCCTCTATAAAACTTTCTCCCCCAGGCTTCGCCTGGGGTTTTTCAAGACAGCCTATAATAAAGAGTAGGCATATTATTAACCATTAAAACCATAAATAATATGGAACTTATTTTATTTTTAATACTGACTCTACTAAAATTAGTAGGATCAGCGATGTTGGTGCTTATAGTTTTTGTTACGTTTTGGACTTCTTTAATGGAGCTCCTACAGCGTAGTAGAAGATAAAACAGCTTGGGTTTAAGTACACCCAATTTAGACAAAAGGCTTTGACTTCGTGAAGTGGAAATAGGAACTTCACATAATACCCTCTTCTTGAGGGAATTTTTCAAAACATTATTTTTATTTATTAACCAACCGCAAACGCGCAAGTTCAGTTATGCGGAATATAAATACGTCTGAAAATTATATGAAAACAACAAATAATAATTCAGAGTATAAAAATATGATAGAGTTAGTAAAATCACACGAAGTGTGTGATTTCTTTCCATCGTATTCTGGATTGACCAGGACGACTTATGAGGCAGAAGTCTCTGAGCCGTTCATTGAGAGAATGTTTCAAGAGTTTGAGCCTGACTTGATGACGGCGAGTACTCATAAATTTGGTGTCTCAGCTGAGGCACCGAAAGGAGATAAGGTAACTTATTTCCGTACCAAGGCCCTAGAGTGGGCTTTGGACGAGTTCCGCATGTATGCGGGACAGTGGAATAGATCTGTTTATGCCAATTTAGATTGGTACAATACTGACCTATACAGGGAAAACTACCGCAGAGAGGTAGGTTTTCTACTAGATATCCTCAGAAATGAGGTATCAGGAAATAGAAATAAGATCATCGCCTTCTTTAGGAAGAAGGCTTATCGCTATAGTAAAAATGAGTGTGTGTCTATTTACTACCACATTCTAAATAGCATAAGTACTAACGACATCGCGAAATGCAATGCGAAATGGGTAGGATAGGTGATCTCAATTCCCCTCGCCGTGAGGCGAGGGGTTTTCCAAACACAAAAAATATAAGGAATCACCTTCTGAATGAGGCTTAATTCCTTATATATGTAAGGAGGAGGGGTATATAAATATATACCGACCTCAGACCTAGGATCTCAA
>Ga0326513_10001793_pt1 | contig 16241 bp, 18 predicted proteins | sample 2_2465_0518_D_FD_203654 | JGI IMG/M metagenome (GOLD analysis project Ga0326513, IMG submission 203654) | Bovine rumen microbial communities from UC Davis, California, United States - 2_2465_0518 | ecosystem: Host-associated > Mammals > Digestive system > Stomach > Rumen | place: USA... | reverse complement strand
CTAATAATGCAAGAAAGGCAAGAGTAGCTGCAAAAAAAGCAAAAGAAGCAGTAAGACAACCAAAAGCCAAAGGTTTAAAAGCTAAAATGCAGTTAAGTGATAAATTTACGGATTGTGTAAATAAAGACCCGGCAAAACGGTCGTTGCTCCTAGTTGAAGGAAACAGTGCCGCAGGTAGTGTTATCGAAGCCCGCAATGTATATACAGATGCTATATATGCACTTAGAGGTAAGATTATTAGTCCTTTAAAGCAGTCACTTGATAAAATATTAACTAATCAAGAAATGTCTGATATAATTAAAGTTATTGGAGCTGGTTTTGGGGAAAGTTTTGACATAAATAAAATGAATTTTGATAAGATAGTAATTACATCAGATCAGGATTCGGATGGCGCCGATATAGAGCTATTGCTAATTACGTTCTTCTACACTTATATGAGGCCTCTTGTTGAAAGTGGAAAGCTATATAGAGCAGTAACTCCATTATATATTGTAACAAAGAATAATAAAGAAAGAGTATTCCTATACACAGAAAAGGAATTGGAAGAGTATCGAAAAAATCATAAAGATAAGTGGGAATTGTCCCACCTGAAAGGGCTTGGCGAAATCTCCGCACAAACACTTAAAGAGGTCTGTTTTGACAGACAAAGATATAAAAGAATTACTGTTTCTGATGCAAAAGCAACCGAAGAATTGTTAGAAGTTTTACAAGGAAAATCTATTTTACCAAGAAAACAATTTATATATAATAATGCGAAACAATTAGGATTTAATTTTACTTGATTTTATTTAAAATTTTTGATATAATATATATATAAAATAAAGGAGAAAAATATGAGTAATTATATAACAGATATAGATATATTAGATGAAAGTAAAGAATCTTTTCTTGTTTACGCTGAAGAAGTATTAACTGATAGAGCAATTCCATCTGCGGAGGATGGATTGCTTAGTGTACATAGAAAACTTATATGGACTATGGAAAACATATTAAAAATGTCCAGCAAAAGTAAATATAAAAAGAGTGCAAGTATTGTAGGATCTACACTTTCATCGAGCTATTATCACGGTGATAGTGCTTGTTATGGAGCATTATGTAAATTAGCTCAGTTATATTTGATGCGTTATCCATTAGTTGATGGTGATGGTAACTTGGGTACTCAAGAAGGAAATGGCATGGAAGCTAGTTCTAGGTATACTAATGCTAGACCTAGTAAATATGCAGATTTAATGTATACAGATTATAATAAAAATGTGGTACCTTTAAAACCTACATATAATGAAGAGTATATGGAGCCTGTAGTTTTACCTTCTTTATTACCAAATGCAATTTGTAACGGCAGAGAAGCAATAGGTATAGGTTTTAGTCATAATTCATTGCCCGCAAATCTTAGTGAAGTGTGTGACGCAATTATTGCATATTTAAAAAATAATGATATAACAATAGATGAAATTTTAAACATTATGCCAGGTCCAGATTTTCCTCTAGGTGGAGTTGTAGTCAATACTCAAGATGTAAAAGAGGCTTATAAAACTGGACATTCATCTACTTCAATTAAAGTTAGAGGAGATTATGTAATAGAAGGACAAAATATTATATTTAATTCTATTCCATATCGTACATACAGAAATAAAATCAAAGAGCAGATTAATAAGAACATTGATGAATTAGATAAGATTATTGATGATTTTAAAGATGAGTCAAATGTTGGTATTAATAAATTAGTATTTCATTGTAAAGCAGGAGTAAATCCATCAAAAGCAGTTGAAGTATTGTTTGACTGTACTGATTTACAAACAAGTTTATCTTACAATATGAATTTTATTGTGAATGGAACGCCTAAATTATGTTCAATGAAACAGTTGATTGAAGCTTATGTAAATCATCAAATGAACATAATAATTGCGGCAGCCACTTATGATAAAGATAAGGCAGAAAAGCGTAAACATATAATAGAAGGTTTATTGATTGCAATTGGAGATATAGATAAAGCATTAGAACTAATTAAAAGTTCTACAAATAAAGAAGAGGCTACTAAGAAATTAACAAATCATTTTGCTATTGATAATACACAAGCAACAGCCATTCTTGATATGAAGTTATCTGTATTAACAAAAATGGATAAATCTAAATTAGAAAAAGAATTAAAAGAAAAAATTAGTATTATTGAAAAGTGTAATAGATTAATAGAGGATAAGCCATATAGAACATCACATTTAATTGAAAAAGTTAGTAAGATGAAAAAAGAATATGGTGATGCCCGCAGAACTAAATTATTATATAATAAAATAGAAAAAAAGACAAAAGTAAAAGAAAAGGAAGTAATTGAACCAAAACCTTGTGTAGTTGTTTTAACCCAAAATAATGATATAAAAAGATTAGAAACTTCTTCTTTTAGAGTTCAACACCGTAATGGTGTAGGAATAAAAAATTCAGATGATATAACATTATACATGTTAAAAAGTAATACTACTCATAACTTATTATTGTTTAGTGAAAAAGGTAAATTTTATAATATTAGTGTAAATGATATTCCAACTGGAACTAATAAATCTAAAGGTATATCGATATATAGTTTAATTAATATGGATGCGTCAGATCGCATAATTGCGGCAATCGATCCAGATAATAAAGGTATAAATAAATATGTGTTATTTGCAACTAAACAAGGTGTTGTAAAGAGAACTAAAATTGAAGAATACATTAGTACAAGAAATAATAAAAAAGGCTCAATAGCAACAAAACTTAGAGAAAATGATAGTATTCAATCAATTAACTTTATAAATGATGAGCAGGTATTAATTGCGACACATAAGGGGTTTGGACTTTGTTTTAAAAGCGAAGAAATTAGAATAACTAGTAAAAATAGTATAGGTGTAAAAGGCATTAATTTATCATCTGATGATTATGTTATTTCTACGATTCCTGTAAAGAAAACAGATAAACTTGCAATTTTCACAGAAGATGGTACAGGTAAAAGAATAGAAATGACAGAATTGAATGTCTATGGTCGTGGTGGTAAAGGAATAAAAATTACACATAATACTAGTTTACTTGCTTCAGTCATAAAAGTAGATAATAATGATAATATAATTGTTATTGGAAATAAAAATTCAATTTATATCGAAAGTAAAGATATTCCTGTATCTTCACGATCGAGTAAAGGTGTAAATATAATTAAAAATAATAAAATAGTTAAATGTTTTTCTATATGAGAGGAAATAATGTATTATGGATGAAAAAGAAATTATTGTAACTCTTGAAATGATACAGGCATGGTTAGAGTGGGATTACCCACTTGAACTATTCCTGAATTTAGATAACGTAATAAAATATTTAAAAGAAAATAATTCTAATAATTAAGAAAATTTTTGACTTTATTAAAAATTTTTGATATAATATATATAGAAAAAGTTAAGAAAATAAAAATAATAATAATAGATGGAATGGCAGAGTTTGGTTTAATGCGTTAGTTTGCTAAACTAATGTGCATAATATGCACCGTAGGTTCAAATCCTACTTCCATCGTTTGCACTGAAAGGAATGTTTGAAGAATGAGTTTAATCGACAAGATTAAAAAGTTATCTGATGAATTAACCAAATATACTATTAGTTATAACAATGGTCATCCTGAAATAACTGATAAAGAATGGGATTCTAAATATGAGCAATTAGTAGAGTTAGAGCAACGCTTGAATGTGTTTCGCCCCAATTCGCCTACTAAACAGATATATGACTTTAGCACTGTATCTGAATTAAAAAAGGTTAAACATAACCATCTAATGTTATCTTTAGCAAAAACAAAAAAAGAATCAGAAGTAGAGTCGTTTATTGGGAATGAAGCAGCTATTGCTATGTTAAAATTAGATGGATTAACTTGTTCTTTAACATATAAGAATGGAGTTCTAGTTAGAGCAGAAACTAGAGGAGATGGAGAAGTTGGAGAAGATGTTACTCATAATATTATAGCTGTTTCAAACATTCCTAAAGTGCTTCCTAAAATGTGGACTGGCTCGGTAGATGGAGAAATCATTTGTCCTTATGATGAGTTTGAAAAGATAAATGAGAATAATGATTATAAAAATCCACGAAACTATGCGGCAGGCAGTATTAGATTATTAGATAGTCAAGAATGTAGTCACCGCAATTTAAAGTTTATAGCTTGGGATTCTTTTCCAGAAACTGGTTTTTATAGTTATTTAACAGATAAGTTAATAGAATTAGAAGATTTTGGTTTTGATGTGGTATCAGGACTTGTGAATAATGCTGATAGTTATGGAAATGATAATAGTTTTGTTACATATTCAATTAAAGTATTAAGAAATTTAGCTAAAACAAAGAGTTTACCCATTGACGGTATAGTTTTTAAATATAATGATTGTCAAGTATATTTATCAAAAGGAAAAACTTCACATCACTTCAAGGGCGGGCTTGCATATAAGTTTTATGATGAAGAGTTTACTTCTCGTTTAATTGATATTAATTGGACAATGGGTAAAACTGGTGTTCTTACTCCTGTTGCTAAATTTGAACCAATAATAATTGATCAAACAGAAATTTCAAGAGCAAGTCTACATAATGTAAGTATACTTAAAGCTATTTTAGGAAAGCCTTATAAAGGGCAAAAAGTAGTAGTGTATAAAGCTAATATGATTATTCCTCAAATAGCATCCGCAGAAAAGGCTGAAACAAATAAAAATTTTATAGATTTTCCTAAGATTTGCCCAGTGTGCGGAGGTCCGACACAATTAAGGTTTAGTGAAAATAATGTAGAAAATTTATATTGTACCAATAAAGAATGTTTAGGTACAAGGGTGACATTATTAAAACATTTTTGTGGGAAAAAAGGACTTGATATTAAAGGTTTATCTGAAAAAACTTTGGATAACTTGTATAAATGGGGTTATATTTCATCTTTTGAAAGTTTATTTAATTTAAGACAATATAAAAAGGAATGGATAGAAAAACCTAATTTTGGAGAAAAGAAAGTTAATAACATTTTAGATAATATAGATTCTGCTATATCTAATTGTGAATTATGGAAATTTCTTTCTAGTATAAGTATTCCGCAAGTTGGAGTTACTTTTGCAAAAAAATTAGCTAGAAAATTTCAAACATATAAAGATTTACGTGATCATATTAAAGAAGGGTTTCTTAATATTGATGGTATCAGTTTCAAAATGAATGACATTTTAACAGATGAATCAAGTTATATAATTGGAGATAGTATATGTGATAGAATTACTATTGTAAATTCTTTATATGAAGGAGATACAAGGATTAACAATAATAATCTTATTACAAATAAATGTAATAAGAAAAAAATTGTAATAACTGGTAAATTGGTTCATTACAAAAGAGATGAGTTAAAAGATTTAATTGAAGCGGCTGGTGGCATAGTAACTAGTGCAGTATCAGGTAAAACTGATCTTTTGATAAATAATGATAAAGAATCAAATACTGCAAAAAACCAAAAAGCTAAAAAAATTGGGATTCCTATTCTTTCAGAAGAAGAGTTTTTGAAAGAGTATTTAGGTAAAGAAGATTAATAATATTATATAAAAATTATATTATTATTCTTAAAAAATTTTTCAACTTGAAATCTTAAAAAATTTTTGATATAATATATGTATAGTAAATGAGAGTAAGGTTCTCATATTATTATAAATAAAAATAAAATTAATTTATAAAAGGAGAAATTTATTATGAAAGAATCAACAAGAACAGTATGGAATTATATTAAGGAGCATGACGGAGAGGATTTTACTGCTAAGGATATTGCTGAAGCAACGGGTATTGCTGTAAAGTCGGTAAATCCTATTATAACAGCAGCCTTTCAGAGACATCGTGATGAGGATAAGAACATTGTACCTCTTACTTTTAGAGAGGAAGCAGTTATTGAAACTGAGGACGGAACACATGAGACTGTTAAGTTTATTCGTCTTACTGATGAAGGAAAGGCATTTGAGTTTGCTGAGTAATTAATAACTTTTTTACAGTGCAAAGTATGGCAAGGGGTAATTGATACAATTACCCTTTGTTTTTTAAAAGGGATAATTATTATGGAAAATAAGATTTTATATAATGATGACGCTTATATAAAAATTAATGATTTAATAAAAAATAAAATTAAAGTAAATCATATTATAACCGATCCACCATATAATATATCTAAACCTAATAATTTTACTACAATGAATACAGTTAGAACTGGAATAGATTTTGGTGAATGGGACAATGGAAATTTTGATTTATATTCTTGGATTCCTTTATATTCTAAAGTTTTAGATAAAAATGGTTCAATGATTATTTTTTGTTCATATAGGTTTATTAGCCACATTATAGAAGTTTTAGAAAACAAAGAAACTAATATGGTTATGAAAGATGTCTTGGTGTGGCAAAAAAGTAATCCTATGCCAAGAAATAGAGATAGAAGATATGTTCAAGATATGGAATTTGCGGTATGGGCAGTAAAGAAAAATTCTAAATGGGTTTTTAATAGACCGGAAGATAAACCATATTTAAGAGGATTTTTTCAAACTCCATTGGTTGCTGGAAGAGAAAAATTAGGACATCCAACTCAAAAGAGTTTAAAATTAATGAAAGATATTATTATGATTCATTCAAATCCTGATGAAACTATATTAGATCCTTTTATGGGTAGTGGTACAACAGGAGCCGCCGCATTAGAATGTAACAGAAAATTTATTGGAATAGAAAAAGATGCAGAATATTTTAAAATGGCATCAAACAGATTAAAAGGTATGTAATTATGGCTATTGGTATAATATGTATAGTTATTAGTTGTATTGTTTTAATTATAGGATTTAAAAATATTCATACTATTAATACAGAAATAGATGAACAAAATGCTGAAGCAGAAGCTCAATTAATTATAGTTAAAAATCGAGTTACAACAGAACAAGAATTATTAAATAAAGTTCAACAAGAATTAACTTGTAAAATAATTGAAGAAGAAAAACTCACTGAAAGACTTCAAACTAGAACTAAAGAGTTTAATCAAATATTAGAACAGAATGAAAAAATTTCAAATAACGCATATGCAAATTATGCTGTTGTTTTAGAACAAGCTTATAAAGAAAAAGAACAAGATTTTGATAAAAAAGTTGCTAATTTAAATTCAACATTAGAAAATGTAGAATTAAACGCTCAACAAAAAATGGATGAGGTAGCTGCTGAATTAGAAAAGCTTATTACAACTTATGAAAAAAGTAAAGAAGCTATTTTAAAAGAAAGACGAGCAATAGCAGAAAAACGAAAATATTCAATTTCATTAACAGATGAAGAAAAATTAGATATAGAAATCTTAAATGATTTAAAACCAAAATTGCATCAACCAAGAATATTAAGTATGCTAATTTGGCAAACTTATGTTCAAAAGAAGATGAAACAATTAATTATAGATACTTTAGGAACAACTCCAAAAATTGGTATTTATAAAATTACTAATTTTGAAACAAGTGAAGCATATATAGGACAGGCGGTCGATATTGGAAAGAGATTCTTAGAACACGCTAAATGCGGAGTTGGTATAGATGCTCCCGCACAAAATAAATTATATAAAGCTATGCAATCTGATGGTATTTATTGTTTCTCTTGGGAGTTAATAGAAGAGTGTTCAAAAGAAGAGCTAAATGAAAAAGAAAGATATTACATAAAATTATTTGATACAGTAAATACAGGCTACAATATTTTGAAAGGAAATAAAACATGAAATTTACACATACAAAAATAATGAATTTTGAAGGTGCTATTAGAGGTATGCGGAATCCGCTTGAAAGTTGGAATAAATCTGATTCTATTTTTGTTCATTTTTTAAGTGATAAATATTCAACCGAATTACGTGAAGTTGCTTATAAATGGGCAAGACATGATTTTCCAAAAGGCGATATAAGTGATTTTGAATTTGAAGATGCTTTTAAGAAATATTGTACTTGGTTAGGTCATACCAAAGGTAATCTTTTAGGACCGAATGATTTTGATCTAGCCACAAGATTAATAAAAAGTGGTTCAGAGCATAGAAAATTTTTAAGACAAATATTTGTTAGTGTAGATATTACAGCTCCATTATATTTTTTCAAAGAATTTGATACTTACAAAATAGGCGTAACCGCAAACAGTACTTCAACAATGCACAAAATACATTCTAAACCAATTACTGTTGATTGTTTTGAAATAGATGATTTACAACCTTTTGAAAAACAAGCAATGGAAACAATAATTGATATTTGCAATACTTATTTATCATTATATCAAACCTCTAAAGAAAAACAATATTGGAAAGCATTAATTCGTATCTTACCTGAAAGTTGGTTACAAACTAGAACTGTCACTATGAATTATGAAAATATAATACATATATACAAACAAAGAAAAAATCATAAATTAACAGAATGGTCACAAAGTTTTTGCACTTGGGCAGAGTCATTACCTTACATGTCAGATTTTTTAAAATATATTTGATTTTATAAAAAAAATTTATTATAATATATATAATAAATAAAAGAAAATCTACATAATTAGTGGAGGAGGTAAAAAATGACAAAAGAAGAATTTATGAATACGGTCTATTCTGAATTGTATTCTGATGGTGACGACCACCGAGCAAACAGAATTATTGATGCGGCTAATGAATACGCAGTAGAGCAGGCAAGATGGATTCCTGTAAGTGAGAGGCTGCCAGAAGTATATGGGAGGTATCTTGTCTCAACGAAAAATCTGACAGGTTACGCACCGCTGGAAAATCAAGTATTTATTTGCGTCTATATAGAAGGTGGAGATTGGCTTGGTTTCGACAAAGATTTCGACAATGAGATTATAGCATGGATGCCATTACCCGAACCATATGTTCCCGACATAAATGACGGGAACAAGGCAGAAAGTGAAGTAAAGCGTATAAATGGTAAATGGATACCACAGGATCATAATATAACAAATGGGATGATGTCTACCTCAGTTTATTATTATCCGAAATGTTCAGTGTGTGGATATTGTGCTAATTATACGAATTTTTGTCCTAATTGTGGTAGTAAAATGATGTAAGTGAGGAGCAGGAATGACAGTAGCAGAATTGATAGAACAGTTAAAGCAAATGCCACAAGATGTTCATGTGTATGCAGAGGGTGAACTTGCTGATAAGGTTATATTTGAGAAAAGCCCTGATGGTAATGGTGGAATAGTGCGGGTATTTAAGGCGTGGGATGTTGAGATTGTCGGAAGAGGTGTTGATTTACAGGAAAGTGAGGAATGAACATGACAGATATAGAGTTGGTAATTAAGATTTCAGAAGAAAACTATGAAAATATAAAGGAACAAGTAAATAAAAGAGATTACCCAGATATGCAAATTGGAAAAGCAATCGCAAATGGCATACCACTTCCTAAAGGTCACGGAAGATTGATTGATGCAGGTGCACTTATTAAAAAAATGGAAGAGCGAGAAGAAAAACTGAAAGATGATAGGTCAATGTGGGAAACAGCAAGTGTTGAAACGGCATTAGATATGTTTGCACCAACAATCATATAGGCAGAAAGTGAGGTGTAAATATGGTTATAACACGAATTGGAGATATTATTAATGGTTTTAAATTCACATGTAAATGTTGTAACGCTGAATGGTATGCAAATATAGAAGAGGTTAAATTTACACCACCATTTATGGAATATGCTGTGTATATGTATTGTCCTTGTTGCGGCGAGAAAACTTATAATGAGGTTACAGAAAGTGAGGGATAAAGAATGACAAAAATAAATAAAGTACATTTAGAGTGGATCCCTGTTAGTAAGATGATGCCAAAAGATAAACAGAACGTTTTATTTTGTGACATTGATGATGATATTATGGTTGGTTATCACGTTGAAGGTAGACCTAACACGCATTTTACACAAGACGGAAGTTATGATTATATAAAGAATGTAAGAGCATGGATGCCATTACCAAAACCATATAAGAGAGAAAATTAAATTAAAAAGTGAAAGAAATTATTATTTTATAAATCAAACTTTTATAATACGCTTGATTTTATAAAAAATTTTTGTTATAATATATATAGAAAAATTAAAAAAAGAAAAAAAATAAAGGAGAAAAACAAATGGCACATAAGTTTATAAACACAGAAACAATTATTGGTAGAATATATCAACATGATTTAATAATTAAAAAAGTTCAGAATGAAAATTCAGCAAATTATGGTAAAGACTTTATAAGTGGTAAACTTGATATCGCAGTAGACGAAGATGGTCTTAATGTAATTTCAGTTAATTACACTTATGTATCTCCAACTTATTCGAGTGGTAAAGAGAACACAACTTATAAGGCGTTAAAGAAAATAATTGATAATGGTAAAACTTGGGTTGTTGATGGCAAGGAAAATGCTACGATGGTTAGAGCAACACCTTCTCTTGCATTAAATGATTTTGATACAGAAAGAGATGGCGAAACTGTTCATGTATCTGCAAAGAAAAATGAGGGTGGATTCCTTAGTATTATAAATTCTTTACCAGAGGAATATGATGAAGGCGGTTATAATCAGAGAAGTAAATTTACAACTGATATTTTGATAACAAAAGTTAAGAGAGTAGAAGCAGATGAAGAAAGAAATATCCCAGAGTATGTAAATATTCATGGTGCAGTATTTGATTTTAGAGGTGGTATTCTTCCTGTTGATTTAGTAGCAAAAACAGATAATGCTATGAATTATTTTGAATCTCTTGAGCCAACATCAAAAGAACCAGTATTTACAAAAGTATGGGGTACAATAGATTGTACAGTAGTTGAAAGAAAGATTACTGAAGAGTCTGCTTTTGGTGAAGCGGCAGTTAGAACTATTCGTACGGGTAGAAAAGAATGGGTTGTAACAGGAGCTGCAAAGGTACCTTATGATTTTGGTGACGAAGAAGTTCTTAATGCAGAGCAGGTAAAGACAAAGATGCAGGATAGAGAAGTATTTCTTGCAGAGCAGAGAAAGAATAGAGAAGAGTGGATTGCTAAAAGAAATTCAGAGAATAGCAAGCCAAAGAGTGGTGGAGTAACAGTATCAACAGATGATTTTGATTTTTAATAGGAAGAGGGGTAGATAAAATATGGGACTTATTGATTTAAAAAAACTTACCCCTCATAAGGTAAGTAGAGATTTAAGTGGCTACATTACGTATATTTATGGACCTGCAAAATGTGGCAAGACAACATTAGGTAGTCAAATGCCAAAACCTTTACTCTTAGCATTTGAAAAAGGATATAATGCTTTACCAGGAGTTATAGCTCAAGACATTACATCTTGGGCAGAGTTAAAACAGGCTGTTAGACAATTAAAAGATCCAGAGGTACAAGAAAAGTTCTCTACAATCATTATAGATACTGTTGATATTGCAGCAGTTCTTTGTGAAAAATATGTTTGTAATCAAAATGATGTTGATTCTATAGGTCAGGTACCTTACGGTCAAGGCTGGAATCTATTAAAGAAAGAGTTTGAAGAGCCTTTTAGGACAATAACTCAGCTTGGTTATGCAGTATGTTTTATTTCTCACTCAAAAGAAAGAACAGTTAAACGCCAAGATGGTTCTGAATATACAAAGATAGGACCATCTATCTCACAAACATATAATTCAATTGTAGAAAATATGGTTGATATTTATGGATATATGCACCCTGTAGCTGAAAACGGTTCTGCAAAAGTTGTTATTACTTTAAGAGCCACAGACGATACAGTTAGTGCAGGCGGACGTTTTAAATATATGGTTCCAGAGATTAATTCTGATTATGACAGTTTAGTTAAAGCATTAAACGATGCTATTGACAAGGAAGCTCAATTAACTGGTAACAAATATGTTACAAATGAAAGAGAATCTACAGTTAAAACATTAGATTTAGATTATGACGCAGAATTAAAGAAATTTAATGATACAGTTAAGAAATTACAAAGTGAAAATAGTGAGGATGTTTTTGCTAAAGATATTGCTCCAAGAATTACTGAGATTACTAATAAATACTTAGGTCGTGGAAAGAAAGTTAGTAATTGTCCAAGAGAGCAAGTTGATATGATATTCTTAATTAATGTTGAATTAAATGATGTGTTTTTCAAGAATGAAAGTAAATAAGTAGGTAATATATAGAATTTTTGGTAGGTATTACTTACAATAAAAAGTTATTCTATAACAACAGCCATCCATATTAAAGAAGATTAAATGTGGATGGACTGTAATCTACGTTTTCAAAGGAATTTTGGTTTTGGAATTTTAAAATCAAAATTCCTTTTCTTGATTTTCGTAAAAATTTATGTTATAATATATATAGAAAAATATTATAAGAAAGAAGGTGTACAATGGCTCATGTTGTAAAATGTTTTTGGTGCGGAGAGCGATTTGACACAGATAAAATTGAATCTGTAAAAGTCAATAGTCGTAGATATGGACATCTTTCTTGCGTACCAAAAGAAGAAACTAACCATTATGAATTAATACCTTTAAAACCACAAAAAGAAAAAACAAGAACGAAAAAAGAAACTAAACAAAAAGTAGAAAAAGATAAAAGCTTAGAAAAGTTAGAAAAATATATATGTCAATTGTTTGACGTAGAATATGTACCACCTCGAATACAAAAGCAAATAACTCAATTTAGAAATGAATTTAATTATACTTATAGTGGTATTTTAAAAACATTAGTTTATTTTTATGAGATTCAAGGAAATAATCAAAATGATGATAAATATGGGCAAACTATAGGTATAGTACCTTGGATATATGAAGATGCTAAAAAGTATTTTTATACTTTATATTTAGCACAACTTGCTAATCAAAAATTAACTCACGATCAAATAGAAACTAAAGTTGTGCAGTATCGGATACCAAGCCCGCAAATTAAAAAAAGAGATATTAAATTATTTGTATTTGAGGAGGAGAAAGAAGAAGAATGAGTACATATATAGATAATACAGCTTGTTTACAAGTAATAGGTGGTATTTACAATAACCCTTCTCTTATTGATGATGATAAATTATTTTTTAATGAAGATGATTTTACTGAAAAATTTCATAAAATTATATTTGGTTCAATTTATAATCTTTATTTATTAGGTGCTAAAGAAATTACAATTAATACAATAGAAGATTATCTAAAAGATAAACCTAAAAGTTATGCAATTTATCAAGCTAATAAAGGTGCGGAATGGCTTAATAAAGTTTCTTCTGTTGTTCAAGTATCGACTTTTCAATATTATTATCAGAGAATGAAGAAGATGACTTTGCTTAGAATGTATAATAAAAGTGGAGTTGATTTATCTTGGTTATATGATGTAGATAATATTTTAGATATTCAAAAGAAAGAAAAGCAGGAAGAATGGTTAGATAACACATCTTTAGAGAAAATTGCGGACTTAGTTGATACTAAAATTAATGAAGTTAGAGCAAAATATGTTAATGATGATTATAGTGTTTCAGTTCAGGCGGGAACGGGTATTACTTCTTTATTAGAAAAGTTTAAAAAATCACCAGAGTTTGGAGTGCCTTTATATGGAAAATTAATTAATACAATTACTAGAGGTGCCAGGTTAGGGAAGTTTTATCTACAGTCAGCAGGTACTGGGGTAGGCAAAAGCAGAAGTATGGTAGCCAATTCATGCTACATCGCCTGCTCGGAAATGTATGATGTTGACAATAATGAATGGATTAAGATAGGAAGTAAAGAACCCACATTATTTATAACAACAGAACAAGATGAAGAAGAAATTCAAACAATGATGATTGCCTTTATTGCGGGCGTTGATGAAGAATTAATTATTAAGGGCATTTATACTGATGAAACATGGGCGAGAGTAAGTAAAGCTGCAAAAATATTAGAAGAAAGTCCTTTATATATTAAAAAATTACCAGACTTTTCTCTTGAAGATATAGAGATGAGTATTAAAAGTGGGATAAGAGAACATGGAGTAAAATATATTTTTCATGATTATATTCATACATCAATGAAGATATTGAGTGAAATTTCTAGTAAAGCAAAAGTAAAGAATCTGCGTGAAGATAATATCTTATTTATGATTTCTGTGAGATTAAAAGATATATGCACTCAATATGGAGTTTTTATTATGTCCGCAACTCAGTTAAATGGAGAATACCGCAACTCAGAAGTGTATGATCAAAACTTACTTAGAGGTGCAAAATCTATTGCAGATAAAATTGACTTTGGTTCAATAATGTTAGAAGTAACTAAAAAAGATTTAGATGCTTTAGAAGTATTATTAACAAATAATGGTATTCCAAAACCATCAATTAAAATTTCAATTTATAAAAATAGAAGAGGTAAATATAAAGGTATTTTATTATGGTGTAGAGATAATAGAAATCAATGTAAAATAGAACCAATGTTTGCAACTAATTATAATTATGAATTTATTGAAATGGAAGATACTCAAATTGAGATTTTACCTAATTTAATTGAAGCAGAGCCTTCAGCATTTTAAAGAGGTTAGTTTATGTATAATAAAGATAAAATAAAAAATAATTTATCTATATATGAAATAGCAAATTTATTAGATGAATTTGGGGCAGAGCCTCAAGTTCATTCTGATACTATTATTTCTAAAACAATTTGTCACAATGGAATTAATCATGGTTCACATAAATTATATTATTATAATAATACTAAATTATTTCATTGTTATACTGGTTGTAGTGAACCTTCTTTTGATATATTTGAATTAGTATTAAAAATATTAAAGCAATTAAAAGAAAAAGAATATACTTTATATGATGCGGTAGTTTTTGTTGCTAAATTTTATGGTATAGAACCTGACCGCAACAATCAAGTATTAAAAACATTAGAAGATTGGCACATTTTACAACAGTATGAAGAACGTAATAATTTTACTGAACCTATAAATAAAGAAAATGTTTTGTCAGAATATCCAAACACTGTTTTACAAAATTTACCTACTCCAATTATAGAAGATTGGGAAAATGAAGGTATTTCAAGAGAAGTAATAAAGTATAATCATATAGCATTTGATCCTGCATCTTGTAGTATTATAATTCCTCATTATGATATAAATAATAGACTTATTGGTATTAGACAAAGAACTTTAATTGAAGAAGAAGAATATTATGGTAAATATAGACCTGCTTATATTAATAATTGTAGTTACAAACATCCATTAGGATTTAACTTATATAATATTAATAATAGTTATAAAAATATTCAAGCTTTCAAAACTGCTATTGTATTTGAATCAGAGAAATCTCCATTATTGTATCAAAGTTATTTTGGAATAGAAAATGATATTAGTGTTGCGGTTTGTGGTTTTAATTTATTAAGATTTCAATTTCAAATGTTAATGAAGCTTAATGTAAAAGAAATAGTAATTGCTTTTGATAAACAGTTCAAAGAAACGGGGGATGAAGAATGGAAGGAATTAACTAAAAAATATTATAAAATGAATAACCAATATGGATCATATGTTAAACTTAGTTTTATATTTGATTCAGATAATTTATTAGATTATAAAGATAGTCCAATAGATAAAAGTAGAGAAATTTTTTTACAATTATTTAAAGAAAGGAGGACTATTTAATGGCATTAAATAAGGGATATTTATCAGCTAAAACAGATAAAGCAAGTGATGAGGTTTATACTCCAAGTTATGCGGTGGAACCTCTATTAAAATATATTGCTGAATACTATCATAGGCATGATGACAAACAATTAACTATATGGTGTCCTTGGGACGAAGAAGATAGTGAATATGTAAAATTATTTAGATATGCGGGTTATAAAGTTATAGCTACACATATAGATAATGGTTATAATTTTTTTGAATATGAGCCAGATGATTACGATTTAATTATATCAAATCCACCTTTTAGTATTAAAGATATGATATTAAAAAGATTAGATGAATTAAATAAGCCATATGCAATTTTACTACCCATTCCTAGTTTACAGGGACAAAAGAGATTTAATTATATTAAAAATTGTCAAGCATTAATTTTTGACAAAAGAATAAATTATTTTAAAAATAAAGAAACAAAAGAAATACAAAAAGGTGTAAGTTTTGGTTCATTTTATTTATGTAAAGATTTCCTTCCAAAAGATTTAATTTTTGAGGAGTTGGAGGTCAAATAATTGAAATACCAAGGAACCTATAAAAAAGATATAACTAAACCTATATTAAACTATATTTTAGAATCAAGAGGAATACCAAGCAATGAAATAGAACATTACCTTAATGCAACA
>Ga0326513_10001792_pt1 | contig 16242 bp, 10 predicted proteins | sample 2_2465_0518_D_FD_203654 | JGI IMG/M metagenome (GOLD analysis project Ga0326513, IMG submission 203654) | Bovine rumen microbial communities from UC Davis, California, United States - 2_2465_0518 | ecosystem: Host-associated > Mammals > Digestive system > Stomach > Rumen | place: USA... | reverse complement strand
GGGCGTCCGGCCATTGCGGGGACCGCGGCGGCGCACGCCCGCGCCGGACGGCGCGGGCAGGAACACATGGCGCATGGCGTCTCGGCCATGCAGGTAGTCGAAGGCCTCTCCCAGTTGCCTGCGTTGCTGGACTGTATATTTCATGCCACCAATAATATCACAAGACGGAAATGATTGCAAGACTACGGTGCGGAACGAAGTCTTGAATGTCTGGACAAGAGGGGGAGAAAAGATTAAGGACAAGGAAGGAAGGAAGGAAGAGGAAAGAAAACCAGACGGGGAGGGTGGGTGGAGGAAGGGGGGCCGTTGACAAGACTACGGTGCGGAACGAAGTTGTCTATGTCTGGACAAGGGGTAGATGAAACGATTAAACCTAAATGTCGCAGTTAAAGCGTCACACAGAGGCACGGTGAAGATTTGGAAAAGGGCTTTTGACGCCGCCGGAATCGCAGGCAGGGCTTTCACCTAAAAGGTGCATTGAAAATGGAACCCATGTGCATCCATAAAAGACTCAATCTCTGCGTCTCTGCGTGAAAATCTCCGTTCGGGTCAACTGCGATTTTTAGGTTTAAGAATCAGCACACTAGCGCCCGAGGGCGAATGCGGCGCGCAGGGAGAGTTCGCCGCCAAGGGAGGGGCGGAGGCGGCGCGGGAAGAAAAGGCTCCGCAGGAGGCGCGCGGCGGAAGGCGTGGCGCCGAAAAGACGCAGCATCCGTGCCTCCTCGCCATCGCCGCGCCCAAGGGCCTCTAGCGCGGCGGCCATTTGGAGCGCCTGTGTCCTGTACCCCGCAATTGTGCCGCCGAGGATGTCGTTGCGCGCCCAGGCCGAGAGCATCTTCAGGATGGACTGTCCGGAACCGGTCACGGTGCCAGAATGTCGCCTGTAGAGGGCGGTGCGGCGGTCATCGCGGATGTAGACGCCGAAGGCCAGCGCCAGTTGGGCGCAGAGCTTGTCGTGCGGGACATCCGGGCAGAACGGCGCGGCGGCGATGACCGTTTCGCGCAGCGCGCGGTTTATGGCGACCGTAAAGCCGAAGGCGGAGTTGTAGAAGAGGGTCTGCGAGACCGGCGGCGGCCCTGGGGGCAGGGCCGCCGGCGCTCCGGTTACGCGCGTCGCCTCGTCGCAGTAGTCATACGACGATGTGTAAAGCGCCGGCCTGTCGCCCGCCTTCTCCAGCGCGGCGACGGCCATGGCCAGCTTTTCGGGTTTCCAATAGTCGTCCTGGTCGCAGAATGCGAAGTAGTCGGAGCCGGACTCCGCCGCAAGCAGGGCGAGGAAGCTCGCGCGGTAGCCGATGTTGCCTGAAGGCGCGCCGCCGAGAATGGTGATCCGGCGGTCCGCTGCGGCGTAGCGGCCCAGGATTTCAACAGTGTTGTCCGACGAGCCGTCGTCGCGCGCCACAAGGCGGAAGTCGCGGTGGGACTGCGCGAGAACGCTGTCGAGCTGGCATGGGAGGAAGCGCCCGCCATTGTAGGTGGAGAGGAGAATGTCAACCCGCGCCATGCCGGCCCCCGGTCGTTTGCGTCCGCGCTACGGGCGGTCGAGCTGGCCCTGGTAGTGGCCGCGCGCGATTTTCATCGCGGCGGTGCGCCGCAGCGGCTCGAAGCGGACCTCGACCTTGCGCGGGTGCTTGTACGTGGCAAGGTCGCCGCAGAGGGTATGGACCGCCGCGCGGACCTCGGCCTCGATTTCGGCCTCGGGCCTGACGGCGCCGTCGGGGCCCTTGAACTGCTCGGTGTCGGGCACGATGATTGCGCCGACCTTTTCGCCGACGTCCTGCCCGTCATGGTAGCCAAGGACGAGGATGTCCTTGAGCCGCCTGTCGCGCGCAAGGCACTTCTCCACCTCCTCCGGGTAGATGTTCTTGCCCTCCCTGTTGACAATGAGCGCTTTCTTGCGGCCGCGTATGGTGATGTAGCCGTCGGAGTCCACGGTCGCGAGGTCGCCGGTGTGGAGCCAGCCGCCGCGCAGGGCCTCCTCGGTGTCGGCCGGGCGGTTCAGGTAGCCCTTCATCACGATTGGGCCGCGGATGATAAGCTCGCCTATGCCCTGGACGTCGGGGGAGTCTATGCGGATTTCTATTCCGGGGATCGCGGGGCCGATCGTCCCAATCTTCGGGCGGCGCCAGTTGCTGACGGAGACGACCGGCGCGGCCTCGGTTAGCCCGTAGCCCTCGACGACGGGAATGCCGAAGCGGCGCATCGTTGAGATGACGCCGGTCGGGCATGGCGCCCCGCCGGTGATGACAACCCTGATGCGGCCGCCCAGCGACCGCAGAATCAGATGCTTGATGAGGCCGCGCAGGTGGAAGGCCTGGAAGAGGAGGAGCACGCGGTTGTTCCGGAGCGCGTCGTCGATCTTCTGCGCGAACTTCTCAACCAGCAGCGGCACGGCCATGAGGATGGTCGGGTGGAAAATCTTCATGTCCTCGCCAATCGTGCGCAGGGAGCGGACGAACTGCAGCCGCGCCTGGCAGGTCAGGGCTATGATGAAGTTGGCGGTGAAGGAGAAGGCGTGGAAGAGCGGGAGGACGACGAGGAAGCGGTCGTTCCTGTTGAAGAGCGCGAGGGACTCCGCCGCGCCGGCGGCGTCGATAACGAAGTTCGCATGGGAGAGGATGGCGCCCTTCGGGCTGCCGGTCGTGCCGGAGGTGTAGATGATGGCGCAGGTGTCGTCCTCGGTGACGTGCGTGGCGGCGTAGCGGCCGGAGTCTGTCAGCGCCCGCTTGCCGTCGATGTCGAGGCTGCGCTCCACGATGACGCAGCGGCGCGAGCAGATTTGCGAAGGGGCCTCCGCGCCGTCGCAGTGGTACAGGAACACAGTCTGGACGAGCGGGAGTCCCGGCAGGACGGCCTCAAGCAGCGGGATGTGGGCGGCGTCCGTAATGATGGCGCACGTCTCGGAATCCGAAAGTATGTACGAAACCTCGGCCGCGCGCAGCTTTGGATCCATCGGCACCACGGGCGTCGCTGTGCAGGCGAGTGCCAGATAGGCCTCCACCCACCGGGTCGAGTTGTCCAGCATCAGCGCCACAGGGCGGCTGCGCGGGGCGATTCCGGCGACGGACAGCAGTTCGGCGGTGCGCTTAACGGCGGTCTGAAGCCGCGAGTAGGTCATGGTTTTGACATGCCCGCCGTCAAGGTATTCAAGGACGATGCGGCTCCCGGATTCGGCCGCTGCGTTGTCAAGCAGGTCTCTAAGCGTATTTGCCATGTTTTGGACTTTAGGACTTGGGTGTCGAAAGGTCGAAGGTAAGATTGTCGGGTTTTATGTTTGCGGGCAATGGCCGGCCACGCGCCTGCGCCCCGCGCGAACGACCTAATCGGATAACCTTCGCGTGTCGCGCGCATTTTGTGGCTGCCGAAAAAAAGAACCGGCGCCGAAGCGCCGATTCTTTGCATGGCCTATTCTTCTTCGCTTTCTTCGTCTTGAATTTCCCCGCCGTAGTCGAGGCTTTCAAGCATCCTGGAAGTGAAGCCCTTCTGCCGAAGGTTCCAGACCAGCCATTCCGCGAAGAAGGTCGTGTTGTTCGCCTGGGCGCGCTGCTCGGCGATCTGGCCGCGTATTGACTCCAGCTCGAAGGTGTTTTCGGCGCCATCGTCGTGGGTGCGGCCGTCAACGCTGACAATGACGGCGCCGCCGCGGACCTTGACGGGGTCGGAGACGTCGCCGGCCTTCATGCGGAGGGCGACGGGGATGATGGCGGAGGCGTTGTCGAAGGAGTTCGGGCTAACCTCGGAGGCCTTGAACTGGATGTTGGTGGAGATGGGGAGCGAAAGGCCCTCGCAAGCGGCCGCGAAGTCGCCGCCGTCCTTCATGGCGGCCTTGAGCCCCTCCAGCGCCTTCTTGGAATCGGCGTCGAAGAGCGCGATGCGCTTTTCAGAGACGACAAGCGGGCGGATGGAGTCGGCGACCTCCTCGAAGGACTGCACATGCGCGACGTCGTTCGTGACGATTCGCATCAGGTAGACGTTGCGCTTGCCGCGGGCGATTGCAAAGAGGGCGTCGGCGCGGTCGGCGTCGAGGTCGGCGGCCTCATGGCGGAACTCCTCCTGCGCGGCGGACTCGACGCCGGGGATGTAGCCCCTGTCATAGCCGAAAAGCGGGGTGTCGCCGGGCTCGAAGCCGCGGGCCCTGGCCGCCTCCGCGAACTTGTCGGGGTCGGCGTCGGCGAGGGATTCGGCGAAGTCGGCAAGGTTGGTCGTGGCCATGTGGACCGCCTCCTGGAGCTTGAGCTCCTCGGCGATGCGGTCATGGGCCTCCTCAAGAGTGAGCTGCTCGACGCCATTCGTCCCGTTGCGGGTGTAGCGCGATGGGTCGCTGTCGTAGATGTCCTGGATGTCGGCCTCGATGTCGCCCATGTCGACGGAGTCAAGGAAGTTTGTGGCGGGGAGGGCGATGTAGCGGACCTGGACGCGGTCCGGGAGTTCGTAGGCCTTGGTGTTGCGGGCGTAGTAGTCGCGCAAGTCCTCCTCGGACACCTCGACTTCGTCGGAGCCGTGGGTGTCGGCAATCGTCGCGTAGCGCAGCGAGAAGGTGTCGGTATACTGGGCGAACTCATCCTCGACGGCCATGGGCGAGGCCGTGGCGCCGGCGGTGACCACGGACATCAGCTTGTAGAGGACGATGTACTGGGACTGCATCCGCTCGAAAGTCGGGACGGAAAGGCCGATTGAGGAGACGACCTGCTCGTAGCGGTCGCGGCTGAAGGCCCCGCCGATTTGGAAGTCCGGCGTCGAGAGGATGCGGTCGGCGAGTTCGTTGCGCGTGGCCGTGAGGCCGAGTTCCTGCGCGGTGCGCATCGCCGCAATGTGCGCCCAGACCTGCGTTTCGGTCGCGGCCGGGCCGAGATTGGCGACGGAGTTCGCGACAACCCTGCGGGCGAATTCGTATTCGTCGTAAGACACCGATTCGCCGCCGACGGTTCCGGCCTCGTTCTGCGGGCGCTGCGACTCCCTGCCGCCGGGAGTCCTGTAGCAGGAGTCCATCGAGAGGAATGCGACGGCGATCACTACTGCGAAGACAATCCAGAGGATCCGGCTGCGGATCATGCGGTTGAAGTGGTAGATGAACATTTGGAGACTCGCTTTTTAAGTTGCTAGGATGGCAAGTGGGCGGGGCGGGGTCCGTCAGATGAGGAAGTCAAAGAGGGCGTCGCCGGAGGTGGAGTCGCCGCCCGTGGAGTCGCCGGAATCGGCAGGGGCTGCGCCGTCGGCCGGAAGCGAGAAGTCGCCGAAGTCATCGTCGGAGGAACCCTGGGACCCGTCCTGCGCCGCGCCGTCCTGCGTGTAGTCCGCCTTCGACTGCTCGGCGGCCGCAAGGTCGTTGGTGAGCGTTTCGATGAAGACGTTGGAGCGCGCGGCGATGTCGGCCTTGCCGACTGCGAAGGCGAAGCTTTCGCGGCCCTTGCCGGCGGAGTTCGTGGCGAGGACGGCCACGACGGTCGTGTCGCCGACCTCGGCCTTCTGGCGCCAGATGCGGAGCGCCGCCTTGGTGCTCATCTTGATGCGGTTGAGGCTCTGGTTCTCCTCGTATGGCTCTGGCGGGTCTGCGTCAAGCCCGGTGTTGACGAATATGCCGTAGTCGCCAAGGAGGTCCGTGACGACGGTGTAGGAGTCGTCCTCGTAGGAGGAGACGCGCGCGCCGAAGCCATTCTTCAGGACGGGGATTATAAACTGGCGGCCGACGATCTTCATCTTGCCGGCGGGTTCCGCGCGGAACTCGACATCGACGGTGGCGGGCTCGTGCCTGCTGCCACGGGTGCGCTCCATAGATATCTTGCAGTTCCCGGTAATGGCGCGGACGCGGCCGGCGGGTGTGTCGATCACCACGAAGTCCTCGGTGGTGCCGGCGCCGACGCGGGTGAGCAGGGTGCCGCGCACCAGCGTGACGACGCGGGTGTCCTTCCCCTCCTCGGACTCGATGGTGACGACGGCGCGCGTGTCCGCGAGCATCCTCACGGCATCCGTCTCGGAGAAGAGCAGGACCGCCGAGGAGTCCTCGCCGCACTCGATCTTGGTGCCGAACGGGTAGGCCTTGTTGCGCTGCACGGGCTCAAACGCCTCGGCGTCCGGGCGCCTTACGCGGCAGTCGCCCTGCGTGTTCACTACGCGGAAAAGCCTCGTGTACGGCTCGGCCAGCGAAACCGCCGCTACCATTGCGGCCATGGCAAGTAAAGTCGTCTTTTTCATCTTGTTTGGGTTCTCGATGCCCGATGGCGGCACATTGCCGCATGAAAAGGCATTGCATTTATAATAGTTAAGAAAGCCCCGCAAGTCAAGAATTTTTTCTTTCGCTTGACGCGAGGCGTGTCCTCTGGTAAAATATTTGCATACTTTTCCGCGCCCCCTTCGTCTATCGGCTAGGACATCAGGTTCTCATCCTGGTAAGAGCGGTTCGATTCCGCTAGGGGGTGCCATTTTTTTTGCCCTGTGGTATAATCTTTTCCCATCAAAAGAAAGGAAAACAATGCGCAGCTTTTCAAAAAATACCGCAGTCGCGGCGGCGCTCGTCGCGTCGCTTGCAGCAATTCCGGGCGCCCGCGCGGCGGGATTCGCCCTTGAGGAGGGTTCGGCCCGCGGCAACGTCTCGCCGGCCGAATCGACCGCCGTCGGCGGCGAACCGGCGTCGATATACTTCAACGGCGCCACGATGACGGAACTTCCCGGGACAAGAATCCAGGGCGGCGCGTCATTCATCAAGCCATGGGCGGACGTCGCAACCGTCAACCCCTACACCGGCGAAAAGAACGTCGGCCACGGCCACAGCAAGGTATGGTCGCTCCCAAGCGCCTACGTGACCCACCAGATCGACGACGAGTGGTGGTTCGGCTTCGGCCTCTTCACCAGGTTCGGCCTCGGCGCCGAGTTCCCGCAGAACTGGGCCGGCCGCTACAGCAGCTACAAGGCCGAGATACTTTCCCTCGACGCGTCGCCGATGGTCGCATGGAAGGCCACCGACCGCCTCTCCCTCTCCGCGGGGCTCTCCCTGCGCTACTTCGACATCGAGCTCGCCCAGAAGATTGACGCCGCCGGCATGTATGGCCTCCGCCCATACAACAGCCCGTCCCCCTCGCCATACGACATCGACCAAAATCTCCACGGCGACGACGTCCGCCCCGGCATCGACCTCGGCCTCACCTGGAAGGTCACCGACGACGTCACCTTCGGCGCCGCCTACCACAGCCGCATGCAGTTCAAGGTCCGCGGCGAAGCGAAGTGGCGCAAGCCGCCGGCGGTAAACGCCATGGCCCCGGCCTTCTTCCAGAACTGCGACTTCAATTCGCGGAACTACAATCCGGACAAGTTCATGACGGGCTTGGCATGGGACGCCACGGAAAAGCTCCACCTCTCCGCCGGCGCGACCTTCACGACCTGGCACCTCTACGATGACCTCCTCATCAAGCTCGACCACGACATGGTCCCCGGCCGCGACAAGCTCTCAAGCGACAAGCAGTGGCATGACGCCTGGCGTCTCTCCGCCGGGGCCTCCTACGACCTCTCCGAGGAAATCACCGTCCGGGCAGGCTACACATGGGACCAGTCGCCAATTAACGGAAGCCGCGCCGACTACCTCGTCCCAGGCGACAACCGCAACATTTTCGCCGTTGGATGCTCGTGGGCGCGCGGGCTCTGGGCGGTTGACGTATCGTATTTCTACGAACTCGTCCAGGACTTCACCGTAAAGGGCAGCCCGATGCGCGGCGTATATGACGGAAAATACCAGGACGCCTCCGGACATTGCATCGCCCTTTCCGTGGCCCGCAGGTTCTAACTTGCAAAATGTCGCGGATTTAGGTATCATAAATAACCCTTTTCAATGGAGAAGAATAGATTATGGTAACTATCAGACTTCGCAAGGCCGGATGCACGAACGCTCCCTCCTTCCGCATCGTCGCGGCCGACTCCCGCTCGCCGCGCGACGGCCGCTTCATAGAGATCCTCGGCAGCTATGATCCCAAGAAGACCGGGGACAACTACATCCTGAAGCAGGACCGCATCGACTACTGGCGCGGCCAGGGCGCCGTCGTCTCCGACTCCGTCGCCAACATCCTCCGCCGCGCCGCCAAGGCCGCCAAGGCCGAAGCCTAGCGCCGCGGGACGCCTCGACGAAGGGACGGGCCGCCCGTGCGCATCGATGTCGTCACGCTCTTCCCGGCAATGTTCGAAGCATTCGCTGGCGAGAGCATGATGAAGCGGGCGGCGGCTATCGGCGCAGTCAGTTTCGGGACCGTCAACCCCCGGGACTTCGCGCGCGACGCCCGCCGCACCGTGGACGACAAGCCCTACGGGGGCGGCCCCGGAATGCTGATGAAGCCCGGCCCCCTCTTCGAGGCAGTCGAGTCCGTGATGTCCCCGGACGCCTGCGTGATCCTGATGGCCCCGGCCGGAAGGCGCTTCTCGCAGGCCGACGCGAGGCGGCTCTCAGCCAAGTCCCACCTCGTCATTGTCTGCGGACACTACGAAGGCATTGACGAACGGGTCGCGGCGACGCTGGCGGACGAGACGCTGTCCATTGGCGACTATGTGCTCACCAATGGCACCCTGCCGGCGGCAGTTGTGGCGGATGCCGTCGTAAGGCTCCTTCCGGGAGTGCTGGGCGGCGGCGAGGAGGCCACCACGGGGGAGTCCTTCACGACAAACCTCCTAGAATACCCGCAGTTCACAAGGCCGCCGGTGTTCAGGGGCATGAAGGTCCCGAAAGTCCTCCAGCAGGGCGACCACGCAAGGGTCGCGGAATGGAAACGCAAGTCCTCCGAGTACGTGACGGGCAAACGCCGCCCGGATTTGCTCGGCGGCAAGCAGGCAAGACAACATTGAACATCTTCCGGCCAGGCCAGCGCCTCGCCGACATTTTGGGAGAAAAGACCATGTCAAACATCATCGACAAAATCGACGCTGAATCGCTCAAGAGCGACGTCCCTGACTTCAAGATTGGCGACGGCGTCAAGGTTTACGTGAAAATCAAGGAAGGCGACAAGGAACGCCTTCAGGCCTTCATCGGCACCGTCATCGCCCGCGACGGCGGCGGCAGCACCGAGACATTCACCGTCCGCCGCGTCGCCTTCGGCATCGGCGTCGAGAAGGTCTTCCCCGTGCACTCCAAGTACATCGACCGCATTGAGATCGAGCGCAGCTCCCGCGTCCGCCGCGCGAAGCTCTACTTCCTCCGCGACCGCGCCGGAAAGTCCGCCCGTCTCCGCGAAATCTAGCGCGCGGAATGGCAAAAGGCCTGTCCGTGCGCAGGATTGGCGTTGCACCCGACAAGGCTCCCGCTGGATGGCGTAGCGACCTACGCTTTCCGTGGGCGGCGCGGCCGGTGGACGCCAGGCCTGGCACGGAAGGCATTTTTTGGATGCTGCGCCCAAGTAACTCGCGCGACCGCCCGCTGCAGCGCATGAATTGCGCGCCGCGCCGTGCGGTCGTCAATCTTTTTCTCCAGCCGCCCGCATGGCATTTGCCGCAGGCGGCTGCAATGCGTTCTTGGAAGCCTGCGTGGCCGGCTAGATTCCAAGCGGCGCGAACTTGGCGCCGACAAGTCGCGCCAAATCGTGCGGCGCGACCCCGAGATTGAGGCCAATCCTCCCGCCACTGAGATACATTTTCTCGAAATCTTCAACGGAGGAGTCCACGAATACGCGCATGGCCGTCTTGAGCCCTATTGGCGAGCAGCCCCCATGGACATAGCCGGTAAGCGGGAAGAGTTTCGCCAGCGGGAGCATCGCAAGCGCCTTGACGCCGGCCGCCGCAGCCGCTGCCTTCAGGTCTAGCGTCTTGGCAACGGGTATCACGAACACGAAATATTCGCGCCTGTCGGTGCATGTCACCAGCGTCTTGCACACCCGCTCCAACGGCATGCCGATCCTGGCCGCTATCTCCGTCCCCGGTATTTTTCCGCCCTCGCCGTCATATTCGAAGGCCTCGTATTCGATTCCCGCCTGCTCCAGCAGGCGCATGGCATTGCTCTTTTTCATTGATTACCCAGATTGCCATTTTACCATAAGCGACTCCGCCGCGCAATGTCCCTCTCGCGAAGCCCCCTGTTTTCCCAAGCGCCAATCCGCTAGGCTCTTCGTGCATGGTTGTGGGAGGCTTTTGAATGGCATTGCCCCGTTGGGGGAGGGTCGCGCTTTCGCGCGACTACGGTGCGGAATGGAGCATTCGGAAGGGTGGGGCGAGACGCACGGAATTTTTAACACAAAGGACATAAAGCTTATATCTCACGCAGAGACGCTGGGACGCGACACTTGATTGGGGGTGCGGCGTCCCGCCGCGCCTACCGGGAGGGTCGCGCTTTTGCGCGACTACGGTGCGGAATGGAATCGCGCGAAGGGTGGGGCGAGGCGTCTCGCCGAGCCGGTGGCATGACTTGCCTTCAGATGGTTCCGATTGCTCCGCTAACATTCGGCGAAAATTGCGGAGCGTTAGCGGAGCATCGGACTATTCTGAGTTTGTGGTCTCGTCGCTACGGCAACTCGACCTTGACGCGGAAGAAGCGATAGTCCTGTTCCGCACCGTAGTCTTGCAAGTCCGTCACGTCATCCCATTCCGCGCCGTGGCCTAACGATTTCGCGACGAGTATGGCGATAGACGCGCTCGTGCCTCGCACCGCCCTCGCTTAAATCCGGGTTCCATGAGATTTTAAGCTCGCCCTTCTTCCACGAGACTACGGTGCGGAATGATTGCGTCTCGTTTGTCGGACTGATTCCGGCGACGTAGCACTAACAGACATTGTTCACGCCGTTCGCGGCGGTCGCGTTCACCGCCGCGTTCGCGACAACTTGCATTGCCGTGAAAATTTGCCTCTTCCGAACTGGCATTTTCGTGTGATTCAATTAAAATTCAACTTGCATTTTCGTGATTCGATATGGTATAATATATTCCGTTGAAATGGGGAAAGACTATGGTATTCAAGCGGAAAATCTACGACAGACTCCTTGAATGGAAGCAACAATCAAACGGCGAGACGGCCTTGCTTGTCGAAGGAGCGAGGCGTGTCGGAAAGAGTTCCATTGTCGAGGAGTTCGCAAAGCGCGAATATGGCTCATACGTCATAATAGACTTCAACCGCCCTAAGGAGGGAGTGGTCGATGCCATAGTGAAGTACCCGGATGACTTGGACGGACTCTTCAATCTGATAATGGTGTCGTATGGCAAGGTGTTGGAGCGACGCAAGAGCCTCATTGTGTTCGATGAAGTCCAGAGATGTCCCCAGGCGCGCCAGTTGATAAAATACCTTGTAGCTGATGGGCGCTACGATTACATTGAGACGGGTTCCCTTATTTCCATCAAAAAGAATGTGAAGGACATCACGATTCCGTCCGAGGAAGAGGCTGTCGGCATGTTCCCGATGGATTTCGAGGAGTTCTGCTGGGCGCTCGGCGACACCATGTCGGTTGATTTCGCCCGAAAGGCTTTCGACGGGATGCGGCCAATGGGAGAATCTGTCCACAAAGCCGTAATGAGGCGCTTCCGCGAGTATCTTCTGGTCGGCGGGATGCCACAGGCGGTGGATGCCTACCGTAAAACCGGCGACTTCGGCAAGGTCGATCACGTCAAGCGCACCATCCTGAAACTGTATGGTGACGACATATCGAAATATGCTGGGATAGACGCGCCGAAGGTTCGCGGCATCTACAACCAGTTGCCGGGGCAGCTGTCGAAGAAGGAGAAGAAGTATTTCCTGGCCGCAGTCAGCACCGATGCCCGGATGCGGGAATACGCCGAATCATTCAGGTGGCTTGACGAATCCCGCATTGTAAGCATAGCCCGTAACGCCACAGACCCCGACATAGCGCTTGGCATAAGCGAGGATTACGAGACGCAGAAGCTCTATTCGTCTGACACCGGGCTATTGATCGCCCAGGCGTTCGCCAGCCGCCCATACACCGAGAACGAACTCTATCGCGCACTGCTGCTGGACAAACTGTCCGTGAACGAAGGGATGGTGGCCGAGAACGCCGTGGCGCAGGCGCTCCGAACCAACGGTGTGGAGCTTTTCTTCTATTCCCGCCCAGACAAGGGGGATGGTGAGGGACGGATGGAAATCGACTTCCTCGTGCGGCGCGGCGACTCCATTTGCCCGGTGGAAGTCAAGAGCGGGGCATACCAGCACCATGCCTCGCTCGACAAGTTCGTGCGCAAATTCAAAGGCAGACTGGGGGAAGCCTACATCCTCTACACCAAAGACGTGATGGTCAAAAACGGCATCCGCCACCTTCCACTTTACATGTCGATGTTCCTGTAGCGACTTCCGCGCTATTGCCGCATCTCCACCTTGACCTTGAAGAATCTCATGCCGTCGCGGTTGGCGGGTGAGACCTCCGTCCAGCCCTTGTCGGTGAGGTTCGTCTTGCCGATCTCGGTGTAAACCCTCTTCGCCTCTTCATCAGCCGCAAGTTTCGGTTCCCATGAGATTTTTGGCTCGCCATCCTCCCACGAGATTACGGTGCGGAATACTTGCGTCGCGTTCGTCGGGCTGATTCCGGCGACGTAGCACTCCCAGACCTTGTTCAGGCCGTTTGCGGCGTCGGCATTCGCCGCCGCCTCGTAGTCGCCGCCATGTTCGGCAAGGATCGCTGCCGCCGCGTCCAGCCACGAATACGGCACAGGCTCCGGCGTCGTGGAGGTCTCCGTCTGGGTCTCCCCGCCGCCCTCCGGCGTCCACGACACGGCATCCAGATAGGCGCAGTCCGATGGGGAAGAACCGAGGTTCCAGAACTCGAAGCGGACAGAGTGCGTCCCGTTGTCGTTGAACACAAGAGAATCCCCTGCCCAGTCGCCAGACTCCTCGTAGGTGCGGGCGGGATTGCCGGAATCACCGTCCACAATCACGTCGAGGCCAGACACGTCCTCGGCAGCCAGCTTCCAATGCCATGCCAGCGTTCCGGGGCCGGAGACCGTCGTTTCAAGCCCGCTTATGCCGTCGGCGTCCACCGGGCCGCTAATGGCAGCGCCCTCGCCATCACTCGTCGTCGTCATCTGCGCCGTCCATTCCGCATCCTCGTCTGTAGTCCAGACAAGCCCCTCGCTGTCAAGCGCCTCGGCCAGCGTCATCAGCGGCAGCGGATGCCACGTCACGTTGTCGAGATACGCTGCATTGTTGTTGGCAGCGACGGAGGCACGATGCTCGTATACCCACCGCACCGTGTGCGGACCCTCTCCTTCAATTAGTATGGATGCTGCCGCCCACACTGTGTTGCGCATGATCTGCGCCATCTGGACGCCATCGACATATAGGCGGACGTAGTCGCCTCGGTTAGCGGAGACGCGCCAGTCGAAATCCAGCCGTCCCGGCCCGTCCACGGCCGCCTCGATGGCTGCCATCTCGCCGGATTCGATTTCGCCGCTGCGCAGTACATACCCGTCTGCGGCATCGGCGTCCGCCACAGCAGACCAGCAACCATCGAACTCTTCGCCAGCCCCCACCGCCGTCATTGCCTCCGGCCACTCGTCATGCTCCCAGTTCGCCGTAAGCGTCACGCTTCCGCCGGCCAATGCGGTCAGGTTGATGAAAAACACGTCGCCCGATTTCGCATTCACGCAAAGTGAAGATGCGCTCTCAATTGGCGTTGCCGGACTGGCGGAAATCCCCCATTTCGCCGTGGAGGCATCAAGTCCACTTGTCACAGTCCAGCCCATGAATGCGAAACCCGACCTCGTTGGCTGCAAGATGCGGAAAGCTGTTCCGAACACGGCGGACGACGGGTTGCCTTCTCCCTCCGTCCCCTCGGCGTAGTCGTAAGATATGGAGTAGGTGTTTGCAGTCCACTTTGCGTAGAGCGTCGTGGCGACGGTTTTGTTCCATGTCCGGGCACTTGCTCCTGATGAGGTGTAGTATTGCCTCCCGGAGCCACCAACCTCCGTCCAGTAGCCGCTGAAGGTATAGCCCGTGCGAGTCGGGACTGTGATGCTGGGCATGGCCGAGCCGTATGTCGCCGTCACTGATGCCGTGCCGCCACTACCATTCTGCTGGTTCAGCGTTACTGTGGAAGTTTTCGCCGTCCATTTCGCGTGGAGCGTCGTGGCGACGGTCTTGTCCCATATGTGGGCGCTTGCTCCCGAAGCCGCGTAGTATTGGGTCCCGTCACCGTTCGCGGCATCGTAGTAGCCTCCGAATGTGTAGCCCATGCGGGTCGGAACTGTGATGCTGGGCATGGCCAAGCCGTAGGTCGCTGTCACGGATGTCGTGCCGCCAGAGCCGCTTTGCCTGTTCAACGTGACGGCGTATGTGTTCGCAGTCCATTTTGCGTAAAGCGTCATCGCGCTTGTGAAGTCGCAAGCATTAGCACTTGCACCTGATGCTGTGTAGTATTGTTTCCCGGAGCCGCCGGTGGAGGTATAGTAGCCTTCGAAGGTGTAGCCCGTGCGGGTTGGGATGGTGATGCTGGGCATTGCCGAGCCGTATGTCGTCGTCACAGACGCTGTGCCGTCACGACCACCTTGCTGGTCCAGCTGCAGGGAGCATGTCAATGCAGCAATAACCAATTTGTCCACCCACCCGCAGTCAGGGCTTGTGCTTACGACATCGTCTTTCCCGTATGCCCATTTCAGCGTATGAGTTCCTGTAGAAGATATGGTGTATGACTTTGGCGTCCAATCAACGGTGCCGGATATGCTGTCCTTCGCTGTCCCGTCAAGTTCAAAGGAAAGCTTGTCGTAGCCACTTTCGGAACCCACTTTCCAGTAGAACGAGACTACGCATGGCCCCGTCACGGTCGTCTGCATCCATGTGGAGCTGCTATCCGAAATAGTCCCGCTTTGCGCCGAATACCCGGATGTATAATATGTGGAAGCCGATGCGAACCAATCAGCGTTGCCGCCTGTCATAAAGGCCAGCGTGGGACAATCCAGAGCCTCGGCGAGATAATCAAAACTGTCGGCAATATCGGTATCTCCATTGACTTTGATGTCAAATGCTTCAGATGCGGAGAGAATTGAACCCTTTAATGGTGTTTCAAGAACATCCTGCGGAACCAGATTGAACTCATACCATGCCTCGCCGGCAGAAGAATCGTTGATTTCAACGGACAACACTCCGCAGTCAGTCGGTTGCTGAACCAAACGCAAGGTGCCACGCGCCGCAATCGGCTCCAGTACGTATGTGGTATTCGTCAAGTTTGGGAAATTAGAAGGAAAAACAAAAATGCTTGAAACGCAATTCGTCGGCGGGGTGTAGTTTTCTAGACCACTCCATTCCGGCGTCCATCCGATGCCATTGATGTAAAGGGTGTCTTCTTCAATTCGGCTGCCCTCGCGGCCCGTGGTTCCCGGAATGTGCGTATACCCACTGGAAAGCCCTCTTGCAACATGGGTTATCATTAGCGTGTTGCTGGAAATATTGATGTAGGCGTGATCGTCCAAGAAGATTTTGATATGATAATCTAACGTTGCGAAAACTTCCGCCTGAAGTAAAATGCGAAAGCGCTCCACATCCAGTTCCGGGAAGTCTCTGCCGACAATCCATGATATGCGGTGTGCGCCCGATTCAAGTAATCCGTCCGCACCGAAAGTTGACGTGGCAGGAAAGGTTGAATTCTTGTCGAGGTCTTGTCCGAAGACTTGGACTCTGGCTACTGCTCCGTCAGGCAAATCAAGGACATAGTCAATGTCAAGAATCCCATTCCAAGGTTGCCGAGTGGACACCACAACATTTGAAATGGAGTCTGCCGATGCATCACACTCTATATCTATCCACTTCGCGTAGAGCGTCATGGCTGCTGCCTTGTCCCAGTTGCGGGCGCTTGAGCCGGAGGCAGTATAGTATTGCGTTCCGTCACCATTCGCCGAGGTGAAGTAGCCGCCGAATGTGTAGCCCATGCGGAACGGAATGGTGATGCTTGGCATTGCGGTGCCGCATGTCGCTGTTACATATGTCGTGCCACCACTACCGCCTTGCTGGTCGAAAGTTATGGTATATGATTCTTCATTTTCGATGTAACCGGGTGTAAACGGCGTTGCGCCGGAAATATTGTTAGCGGTCAGATACTGTATCCATTCTTGTTCGTACTTCGTCGAATAGCGGATAATGCCATTAAGTGGAATCCCGAAATTTTTGATTGTTGGAGGAGGACAAAGAAAGTAAACGTCTGTAATGTTGTTTGCTCCTTGAAAACATCCTCCTACATACATGCTGCTATCGATAAGTGTTAATGTTTCTGGTAAAACCACGCTTTGCAAAGCATAGCATTGCCCGAATACTTTACGTTTCATGGTCACCACTCCATCCCCTAGTGAGACTTC
>Ga0326513_10001790_pt1 | contig 16246 bp, 33 predicted proteins | sample 2_2465_0518_D_FD_203654 | JGI IMG/M metagenome (GOLD analysis project Ga0326513, IMG submission 203654) | Bovine rumen microbial communities from UC Davis, California, United States - 2_2465_0518 | ecosystem: Host-associated > Mammals > Digestive system > Stomach > Rumen | place: USA... | reverse complement strand
CCTCCCCCATTCGTCACCTTTTCAAAATTTTTCGTCCGACCCGGGGGGGATCACTCGCGCCACGCCGCCGCGCGACGGACGCCGCCCTTTTCCGGATGCCGCTTGTTGTGACACGCCTCGCAGAGCGAGATCAGATTATCCGGATCCCACTGCAACTCCGGCCAAATCTCGCGCGGCCTGATGTGGTGCACCACCTGAGCCGGAGTGTTCCGGCCATAGCGAGCGCAGTCGCGGCATAAATATTTATCGCGCCGCATGATGCGAGCGCTCAGACGCCTCCATCGCTGGGTGTTGTAAAAGCTGTCTATCATGATTAATATTATAATATATTAACATTTTCCCCGCGGCTTCGATTTGTTTTCCCGCAAAAAAAGACAGCCGCGGACGATTAATCCGCGGCTATCATGCCGATTCTGACGGCGATCTCACGCACGTACAGATATTTTTGTTTTTTGAAATACGATATCGAGCACGGCAGATCATACCGGCGCTGCAGCCGCTCGAACGGCCATTCGCGTGACGATATGACGGAGAGCTGCACGGCTGTGATCATCCGCAGCCGCACCCGCTCCGACGCGACGTCCGACGCTATCACCTCCGTGCTCTCCGATACCGCCGTCCGATACGGCTCGGCGTCGACACCCTCGACGATCCCCGAGACGGCGCGGTAGATCCCGCGCGGCAGCCTGTGTATCATTCGTCCCCGCCCGGTCGTCCGGAGCCGCGGACCGCGTGCCCGACGATGAGCACGCCGGCGGCGAAGCCCGCCATCAGAGCGGCGGCCGCGATCAGTATCACCTCGATATAGCTCATGTCGGCGCCTCCCTCCCCAGATATTCCAGTATCCTCGCCTCGGCCTCGGCCGCGCCCTTGCAGACGACGGCGAGATTCCCCGCGTCGTTAAGAGCCTCGATCATCGCCTTCTGGTTGCGCGACAGCACGCCGCGTTTGACGCGTTTGAGCTCGATGTACAGCGCGCCGTACCCGCCGCGCGGCACCGGCAGGCAGATGTCCGGCACGCCGGACAGCACGCCCGACGCCCTGAGATACACGCCCTCGCGCGGCCGACGGCTGCCGCCGTTCGGAATATGGTACATGACGGCGAGCTCCGGGATGTACGCCGACAGACGCCGCGCCCACGAGAACAGCGCGATCTGCTCCTGCTCCTCCGTCGGGAGCATTACAGGGCGGCTCAAAACGGCATATCCTCGTCCGGCATCGGATCCGGCTCAGGCTGCGGCTCTGCCTGCGTCTCCGGATTCTGAGCCGCGCCGAGCCTCGCGGCCAGCGCCTCCGCCTCGGCCTTGGTGTCGCAAAATTCAAGCTCCTCGGCCACGACGTCGATGGCCTTGCGCTTGATCTTGTTTTTGTCGACATACTCAGATGTCTGCAGCCGCCCGGACACGATCACCGACGACCCGGTGCGGAGATACCTCCCCGCGTTCTCGGCGTTCGCGCCCCATGCCGTGATGCGGAAGAAATCCGCCATGTGCCGCCCGTCCTCGCCCTTGCGCCTCCGGTTGACGGCGAGGTTGAAACTGCACACCGAGCCGCCGTCCGGCGTCATCCTCACGTCCGGCATCGACGTCAGCCGCCCGCCGATCACGACCTTGTTGATATTAACATTAGGCATTGTCAGCCACCTCCACATCTTTAGGATCGGCGAGCTCTATCACGTCTGACAGGCCGCCCTCGTCTCTCACGCGCATTAGCTCCGCCTGCAGGCGCTCGCCGCCGTACCGGTCGAGATACCAGCGCACGGCGCTGATGCGGTCGTACCGCCGACCGTGACACGTCACCGGCAGCCGACGCCGCGCCGCCTGCTTTAGTTCATCCGTCGTCATTTCCCCGCCTCCTTCGCGCGTCTCATCCTGTCCCGCTCCTCGAGCACGTCGTGATCGGACCAGGCGAAATACAGGCAGCTGTTCTTCTCCGTGCACCGCATGTCCGACATCTCCCAGCCTCCGGCGCCGCACCTCGGCGGCGATTTCGGCATGAGGTACCGGCACCAGCGGCAGCTCTGTGCCACGTACCCGCTCATCTGTCCGCCTCGATCAGGAGCGCGCATATGATTATCACCAGCACCGCCGCGGTGATCAGGCCGACCGTAAACGCTCCGATCATTTCCGTCCCTCCGTCGGCTCGGCGTACACCAGCCCGTCGCGGCCCTCCATCTCGGCCCTTACGTCGACGCCGTACTCGATTATCCGCTCGTGGACGAGCTGCTGATACGACATCGACAGCATCCTCCGTTTTTTCGCCGCGCTGAGCGGCTTTTTGTACTCGCCGATCTCGTAGCGCTCCCGGGCCTCGTCGTAGTCTGACATGATCCTGCGGATCACCCGGCGCAGCCGGTCCGGCCCGAAGCCGTACTCCCGGCGCAGCCCCCACAGAAATACCTCGAGCATCCCGATCATCAGCGGCTCGAGATTATCGTCGATCTGTTTTTGCGAGACCTCGACGATGGCGGCCTGAGTCCGCCGGTCGAACTGCTCCATGCCTCTTATTCTCGCCTTCATCGTGTCACCTCACGCCGGAGTAATCCGGCTTGCGTCCCTCGTCCTCGGCCCGCTCGTTCTCGGCGTCGATCTCGCGCAGCCGGCGCAGGTCGTCGGGCGTCAGGCCGCGGACATGTCTGCCGTCGACGATGCCGTCCATCATCTCCGACCGTCTGACGATCTGCACGCCGTATTTACGATTGCGGTACGAAGCGATCCAGCCCTTGACTTTCTGACGGCCGACGCCGACCTCCCGCGCGATATCCGCGATGTCCATGCCGGCAGCCGCCATAGCGTCGATCCTGTCGCCCAGCTCGGGCGAGATCTTACGCGGCCCGCTCATGTTGCACCTATCTGCCGGAGCGAGTTTTCGACGGCGGCCGCGAAAAACTCATCCGTGTCAAAGCTCTGGTTCCCGCCGCCGGCTACGCCGTCGTAGGTATTATTCCATTCTTCGCCGTTGAGCCATGTCGCCGGGTGAGGCGTGTACTGCGCCTCACGGAAACGGCTGTCCCGCTCCATCTGCGTCCTGACGGCGGCGATCATCCTGTCCAGCAGCGCGTCGTCAGGCGCGATCCGCTCGAAGGCTCGCTCGGCCGCCTTCCTGGCCACCTTCCGCGGCCACACCTCCCACCACCGGGCGAAGCGCTCCGCCGCCGCGGCCTTGTCCTCGGCGGACTTTTTGAGCGTCTTCACGGCGCCGTCGACGACGGCCTCGGCCTCGGCGAGCCGCCTCTCGACGTCCGCCTCCTCGGCGCTGACCTGTATATCTGTATTAGTATTTGCTAATTTAGTATTTAATATATTAGTATTTAATTGCGTGCGGTTTTCCGCCTCTGGTTTATCCGCCTGTGGTTTTTCCACTTGTGGATTTTCCGCAACTGGATTTTCCGCGTCAGGCTGATCAGATTCCGGATCCGGCTCATGCGGCATCTCGTAAATCGTGTACTCCCAGTCGGCGATCCTGCCGTCGTCCGACCGGATCGGGCGGCGGATCAGATACCCGGCGCCCTCGAGCTCGGTCAGAGCCGAGCGCACCGTCGTCACGCCGTCGCGGCCGGCGGCGGCGAGACCTACGGCAGAAAAATCCCACGCGTCCGGCAGGCTGAGGATGTACGACAGCAGCCCCTTGGCCTTCCAGCTCAGGCGCGCGTCGCGGAGGTGATGGTTGCACATCACGGTGTAGTTGTCGGTTTTCTCGACTCTATAAATAGGCATAGTGCCCCCTTGACAAAAATCGCATTATATGGTATAATCTTATTTGGCATTCGGCGGTGGTGCGCCGTGTGTCCCCTTGCTGCCGGGCGTCTCGGAAACGTGACGCCCGGCTGTATTATTATCTCCCGAGCAGCCAGTCGCGGACGGCGTCGATGCTGACGTATATCGCCCGCCCGGAGCGGACGGCTGGCAGCCGCCCCTCCTTCACGGCGCGCCGGAGCATGTACGGCGTGACCGGCGTGTCCGGGTCCTCCCGTCTGATCTCCTCGGCGGCGTCCTGCAGAGATCTCACGCGCGGCAGCGTCCCCTCCCTGCGCCGCCCGGCTATTATATCGGCCGGGAGCGGCGGATTGTCACACGCCGGCAGCGGGTTGATCATCATCCGTGTCACCTCCATCAGGCTCCGCCGCGGCCGACACGTCGGCGGCCTCAAGGGCCTCTATCACCGTCTCGAGATCGCTCTCGGTCAGGCTGCTGAAATCCTCGCCCGACACCCGCGCCGCGATCACCGGGCCGACGATGACATCGGCGCCGTTGATGATGTTGGGATCGAGCCCCCGGAGCTTGCCCTCCTCGTTGCAGATCAGCACGATTCCCGGCACACCGTCGAGCGGCACCGTCTCGATGTACCCGCCGACGACGCCCTGATATCTCTCCAGCTCATCCTCGATCCAGCGCAGCGTGAGCGGCTGCCCTGGCTTTTTAACGATAACTCTGATGCGTGTCATGTGTGTCCTCCCTTGGTTTGTCAATAATGTTCGGCGGTGATGATGCCGTCAGACGATTTCAGACGCGCCTTCATATTCGACGTGGTCGCCCTTGCCGTTGTCGAGCTGTATTCTGACCTCGATGGCGTTCCATACGCCGATGTCGAGCAGCTTGTCCAGCACGGCGTTGAGCCAGCCCCTGATCTTGATGTTTTCGACGTCGTCGTTTTGGTTCGGCGCCTCGATAAGATTCTCCGCCTGCTCCGGCGCGACGTCTGTTTTGGTGTCCATAATCTCGGCTCCCTTCTCCTCGACTTTTGCTTTCAGCACCCGATCCCATCTGTGGGAGATGGTGGTACACGGAATATTGATCTCTTCGGCAATTTTGTGCCACGACACGCCTTGCCGTCTGCGCTCGATGATGATGCAGTCGTATCGGCTCCAGTCATACGACTGCCACTGCTTTTTTGGCTTCTCCGGCTTATCGTAGGCGATCCGCCTCACCTCGTCTTCGGTGATCCCGGTCATCTCGGCGATGTTGGATATCGCCGATTTTGGGTCATTCGCGTTCAGCACCATGAGCCGGACGCTCTCGTTGTCAAACGCCATCGGCATAGCCTGTCACCCCTCCTCATCATCTCTCAGATGTGCAGCATCCGCGATCCTCGGGTATGCCGAAATAGTATTTTTTCAACCGGTCCTCGCCGACGGCTTTGATGCAGTTTTTGGCGTCGGCTTCGGTCGCGAAGCGAATCTCACCGTATGATATACATCTGCCCACAAATACTGTTTCCGGCTCGACTCTACCGTCGATGTATATTATGCGATATGGATCGTTCCATTTTCCCGCCCATTCTCGCATCTCGGCGAGAACTGTCAGACGTTCGGCGGCGAATTTGGCAGCGTTTTCGGCCGCAAATACATTGCCGATTTTATATGCTCCCAAATCAAACAGATCTGATAACCATACCGCATCAGATACCTCACTCTTCTCATCAACGTAAAAATAAGTCTGATTATTTTCAAGATATAGTCTCTTATGCGGCGGCTCCGGCAGATCATTGTTATCCCCGGCCTTGAGCGCTCGGAGCTCGGCCTCGGCTGCGGACAGCCTGCCCTCAATCTCCTGTATTTTTGCGTTATACTCTGTCATTATAGCAGCCCTCACCATCTGCCTGATCAAATCTGATTTTAAAATCACCTGTTCCATAGAGCTCACACCTCTCGTCGTGCTCGGTCCGGATTTTGTCGCCGCGGTGATATGACCGGGAGCGCTCGACCATCGCACAATATCCGGCGCCTTGCAATCTATATTTTTTATCCTCGTCGAGTGTGTATATCTCGTCGAGCCATTTGCACCCGTGACAATTCTCGGTAACTTTCCGTTTCTCCATTGCACATTCCTCATTGCTAATTGTTAAACGGTGTGTCCACCATTTCCGGTTTCTTGACCGTCATCTCGACCGCCCAGAGCAGATTCCAGGCGGCGGCGAGAAGATGATCCTCGTCCGTCTGACCGTCGAGATATTTGGCCAGATGCCGCGCCGCCGAGTCGCAGAGCGAGCTTGTCGGGATGCCTTTGTCCACGTTATGCTCGCCGTATTTCTTCGCGCCGCGCTCGCAGTGCTTCGACACCTCGATGATCGCCGCCCACGGCAGCAGATCCATCCGGCCTTTGCCGTCAGGCATATCCCTGACGGCTCCGGTCTCGAACTCCCTGCGGTTTCCGCTGTCTTTTATGTCAGTCGTCATCCGGCGCCTCCTCCTCATCATCCATGCTGATCTGCACCGGCGCGTCCGGGTTGACATAGCCTTTCATGACCGTCTTTTTCTTCGGCACGTCTCCGGAGCACTCCCAGCCGACAATGATCTCATCAAGCTCGACATCGTGCGATAATGTCATTTTGAGCTTAATGACGCCCTTTGGATAGACCGACGCTGTCAGCTCATCCATGACGGACATATACGTATCGTTCAACTGCTCAAACATTTTCCGATATGTGTGGGCTTCGTCGAACAAAGGCCGGAATCTGCTGCTGTCAGTCTGCATATGGCGAATCCTCCTCAAACGTGTAAGTCTCTCCGCTGTAATCATCGAACTCCCTGCGAAACCAATTATGCTTGCAGCCTTTTTCGCCGCGCCAATAATAATAGTCAGCCGGTATCACCCGACCGGGATCCTGCCCGGTCTCGCGCCCGTCTGTCCAGCGGTCGTAGACGTCGGCGGCGAGATCATAAGCCCACTCCTCGACGGGGAAATATACCCGGTATCCGCCGAATTGAAGCGGCTGCGAGAGGACGTCGACGACGTCGTCCGGCCAGCGGTCGTCGTCGACTCGGTTTAATACTACCCAGACGCAGGCGGCCTGCTCCGTCGTGCTCTCTACGCTCCGCGCTTCGCCGTACAGCATTTTCGCCAGAGCCTCGATATCCTCGATCTCCTCCGCCGAATGCTCCCGCTCCGGGAGCGCCGGAGCGGCGTATGACGGCGTCAGCATGGCGGCGGCCAGAGCGGCGGCGATAATGCCGGTTAAATTGGTGATCCGCATCACGCCCGCCTCCTCTCCACGCGGATATCATCGCCCATCCGCTCCAAAATCTCGCGGAAATGGTCGTTCTCGCGGCTGTACGACAGCCGGTCGCTGCATCTCTGCAGCGTTTTTTTCATGCGCGCCATGCTGCGCGCGGCTCCGGCGCGGGTAAAATGCCGCTCGGCGATGCGGTCGCCGCGGACGATGCACCACGGTCTGATCGTCATATCGCGCCCTCCATATTCTCCGGGTCGAAGCCGCATTTGGCGAGCGCGTGGCTCCACATCGCGATGGTTGACATGATAAGATCGTGCGCGTCAAGATCGAAAATCTCTTTCACGCCGATTAATTGAAGGACTCCGTTCGCCATCGCGAGGATCGCCCTTGTCTCGTCGTCGTTCGGCAGCCGCAAGTAAAGCCCTTGCGTCATTTTTATATACGACTCCATGGCGAAGCCGAAGCCTTCGATCACCCTGCCGATGGTTACCGAGTTTTCCTCGGCCTTTTTCCTGATGATTTTCGTCTCGTCGTCAGCCTGCCTCAGCAGCTCTTCGAGGTTGATTTTGTGCTCCATTGTGTCCTCCTGCTTATATCTTTTCCTGTGCCGCCCGACCGGCGCGGTCGAGCTCGTCGCGCAGCGCATCGATCCTCCCGGCCAGCTCGTCGAGCTCCGGGCGGATCCGCGCGATATACTCGTCGTACTCCTCAGCGGTAAAAAATCCGTCGTCCAGCATCCCGGCAATCTCGCCGGTCATCCGGGCGGCGCCGCGCAGGGCGCTCGTCAGGCGCATCACGGCGCCCTCCGGCGTCACGTCAGGCTGCTGCGGGCGGCTGCCGAGCGGGCAGACGTTAGCACAGTACCACGCCCGGAGCTCGGGCGCGTTGTAGGCGTCGGCCAGGATGGCCACGACGTCGGAGCCGGGCGTCCGAAGGCCGAGCTCATACGATTTGAGGCAGTCGGCCGATACCGTTACCAGCTCCTCCGACGCCGATAGTCGGTTGGCAAAAGCGGGGTTATACTCCGCCGCCCGGAGCCGGGCCCGGGCAAAAACATTTTGGCGGGTGGTTTTTGAGTAGGTGCGCATTGGTGGTCCTCCTTGCGTTTTTTTAAACGGCTTTTTGATTTTGGCTGCGGCAGCTCAGGATATCGTCCACGCTGACGCCGTATAGCCGCGCCAAGAACGGCGTGACGTCGATGCCGGGGCTGCTGCTGCCGACCTCCCAGCGCGATACGGCGGCCTGCGATATGTTAAGACGCTCGGCTACCTCACGCTGCCGGAGACCGGCGCGGAGCCGGTATAGTTTTATCTGGGTCATTTTTACACCTCTTTTACTCCATATTGGTGTACAGCGTGGATATTATACCACATCATAACGGTGTTGTCAAGAGCTTTTGGTTGTTTTGAGTTGTTATTTTACGCACATTATGATATAATATAACTGATTATTAATTATAACAACAAAATATGTACGTTACCCCCCCCCCTTGTTAATTTTTTGTTAATATGTTAAACGATTTTCCGGCGCGTCTCCGGCAATATCGTCATGAGGCCGGCCTGACACAGCTCGAGACGGCGAAACGGCTGTACATCGCGCAGAATACATACTCCAAATATGAGCTCGGCAAAACATCGCCGAATCCGGACATGCTCAAGCGGATCGCCGAGATATTCGGCTGCTCCGTCGCTGATCTCGTCGGCGAGGATCCTCCGGCCGCAGCGGCTCCGGCCGACGTCCCGGAGCTGACACCCCAGGAGCGCGAGCTGGTGGAGATCTACCGGCGGCTCGATCTCAAAAAGCAGGCCCGGCTGATCGACGCGCTGATGTCGCTGGAGGCCGAGCCATGAGCATATTGCTATACATACTCGGCGCCGTCTGCATCTTCGGCGGGCCGATGGCCGTGATCATGTCCGGACCTCCCTGGCTGCTGCTGTCGGTGCCGGTCGGCATCGCTCTGACCGCGGCCGGGATCGTCCGATACTGCCGGCAGCATCCGCTGCCGGATGAACGGGATATTTATATCCCTGCCGCCCCGGCGCGCGAAGCGCCGGCCGAGAGAAAAATGAGCGATGAGAAAAAAATGAGCCTCAAGGAGAATATCAGGATGGACAAAAACACGGAAAAAGGCGAAGCCGCCGCGCCGGTAACATCGGACACCGACGTGTATCTGGGACAAATATTAAAGCGCCTCGAAAAAATCGAGTTTGAGGCGAGGGAGACGCGGAGGCAGACGACGATAACCGCGGAGGCGGTTAAACTGATGATACTGTTAGCCGTCATCGCCGGGATCGTCGGCGTCGTGTCCGGGCTCGCCGCGGCGGCTGATCCTGAGATGGGGATGGTGGTCCTCGGCCTCGGCGTGTTGGTCTGGGTGATCGTGCTGATCAATGGGTATCATGATCTAAAAAAGATAACATGACTTTCACGACGCGGAATTTTTGCGGCCGAAAATTGCGTAGCGAGAAAGTCGAAACAAAAAAACTCCCCGGATCGGGGAGTTATATTTTTTTGACGCCTGGGCATTATTTGGGCATTAACAGCGTTAAATATCAGTAAATTACAGTTCATTCGAGAGAGGGCCGGAGCGCCTTAACAGCAGATGACAGGCGGGATCAGACGATGATAGTGCATGCGGGTTTATCAGGTGTGCATTTTTATATAAAATTTTCAAAATCCCCTGTTAATCTTTTATGCAAAAATAAATCCGCCTATTATGCGCTGTCCCGGGTACCAGGCGAGCCTCGTGCCCGACACCCGGAAGACCCCGGGCATTATCTGGGCATTATCCGATACGGATACCCAGATCGTCCTCTGCGATCCGCTCGAATACATCGGCCGCGGCGCGGTCGGCCTCATCGACAACATGCAGATAGCGGTTAGTCGTAGTGATGCTCGTATGGCCGAGGCGGGCGCTGACGCTTTTGACGTTTGCGCCGGCGGAGAGCAGCAGCGTCGCCGATGTGTGACGCAGGGCATGAAATTTGATTTGAGGGAGGCCGTGACGCCGGAGAAATCCGCGCCACCACGCCGAGATATAAGCCGGAGGGCGGATCATACCATTTTTGTAGCTCAGGAGCACGCCGGGGTCGCGCCAAAAACCGCCCATAAATAATATATCCTTGAGTTGTACGTCATACCACGCGCGGAGCATGTCGATGATGTACGGCGGCACGGCGATCATGCGGCGGCTCGAGCGCGTCTTGGGATCCTTATACGCCGCGTCGGATCCGTGCAGCGCGTATGCCGAGCGGCTGACGCTGATCACGCCGTCAGCAAAATTGACATCCTCCCAGCGCAGGCCGGACAGCTCGCCGGCGCGGCAGCCGGTGACGATAGCCAGATGCACCAGCAGCCGATTGTCCGGTGTCTCCTCCTCGAGCAGATCTATGATGTCGGCCAGCTCGTCGCGGCTGAGGATCTGCACGTCCGACGTGCGCTGCGACGGATAGACGATCCGTCCGTTCGCGGCGGGATTATCGGCGATCACGCCCTCGCGGACGGCTGATGCCAGGATCGCGCGCAGGACGATCAAGTATGTTTTTATCGTCGTGCCTCTTATGGTCCCCTTGGCTGACAGACGACGGACTGTGTCCTGTATCACCGTCGTCCTGATCTCCCTCATACGGAGGTTGCCGAGCGCGGGCAGTATATACGTATCGAGTGCCTGTTTGTAGTTGCGGATAGTCATCGGCGACAGCCGCGTCTCCGCGGTGGCTATATATTTTTCGGCATATTCCGACAGGCGTATGCCGTCATCGGCGCCGAGGCCGCCGTCGATCCGGGCCTCAAACTCATACGCGGCCTTTTTGAGCTCTTTCTCGACCTGCCGGGCGTTAAGACCGGGAGGCGGCGTCCATGTCGTGGATTTTGTGATCTGACGGCCCTCCGGTGTATAGCCGCACGATACTCTGATACGGTAGCTGCCGCCCCGCTTCTCGATGTGTGCCATTTTTTGCCCTCCTTGCGGTTATATTTTGTTTTATTTTATCACTTTTTTTAAAAAACATTAAGCGGCTCCGGCGCACCGAAAAAGCAAAAAAGGCCGCAGCGCGGCCTCTTTTTGTTGATAATACGTTATCCGAGATATCTCTCGATCAGCTCGTCAATGATCGCTCCGCCGGATTTACCGGTCTCGGACATTGCCCTGCGAATGCGCTCGGCATTGCCGGTTTTGATGTTGTATGATACGTGTGTCAGGCTCTCGCTCTCAACGATCTCGCCGAAGGCGGCATTATACTCGTCGGCGGTGAGGCGCTTTTTAGCCCACGCCGCGGCCTCGCTGACCGTCAGGGGATAAATTTTGTCGCTCGTGCCGGAAAAATACTCGCCGGTGCGCTTGCGGTACAGAGCCTGACCGGCGCAGCTGCCAATGATACGCGCCTTGCCAGTGTCATAGACTTTGCCGTTGATATACTTGATCATATCAGTCCTCCACAGTGTTGAGCGTGATCTTGTGAAGCCCCTTGGCGTCGATATAGAGTATAGCGACCTTGCCGCCGGTGATCGTCAAAACGTCGGAAAGCGGCATTTTTTGCCCCTCGATTGTGACACCGTAAGAGCCGTCCTCCGTCTCCCAGCAGGGAATATTGTCGGGAATCTCGATCACGTATTTATCGGCGTAGTCTTTGAGATCGGCGACCGGCTGCTCCCGGAAAGCCGGGATATTCTCGCGGCCGAGAAGCTGATACTGAGCGTACATAGTGATTGTCATTGTTGGTCTCCTTTCGCGTATTCCGCCATGAAGCGGCGGATCTCTGTGGTGGGTGTTGTACAGTTCCGCTCGCAGGCGGAGCGGAATGAATCAAACTCTTCGGGGGCAAGGTTAAGGGTGAATCGCTTGCGTTTCTCAGCAATGTAGCGGATCCTCGCCTCCTGCGTGGCGCGGTCGTGTTTGGTCGGCATCTATCACACCTCTTTGTCGTAATCCTCTTTTAACTCCGCGTCAAGCCGCGCTGTGTCGGACGGCGTGAGGCGTATATCGTACACGGTACTGTCGTCCGGCAGATCATCGCCGAGCATGAGCACGGAAAGATACGGAGCGGCATCCGCGTCCCAGATCAGATCTGCCATATACGATGTGTCTTCCCCGAACTCAACCCTCGCGTATCCGCACTCCGCTCTCAACTCATTAATTACATCGTTCAACTCCTGCGTCGGCTCAAGATCGAAGCTCTGCTCCGTCATAATCGGGCGGCTCGATTTGTACTCCTCCATCAGGGCATGGTAATCATAACCTACCATCACGACGCCGTCGTCGATGTCATGATCGAGCAGGACGTTAATGTGTTTTAACATGATCGGTCTCCTTCTGGGCGGTTTAGCCGCCGCCCCCGGCGTAGTGATGGAATCAGTCCTCGTCAACGCCATACATGGCGATATCGCTGTCGTCGGCCTCACGCCACACATCCGAGAAATCAGGTTGGTCATCGGCATTGCCGTACCAGGCGCGCATCAGCCTGACAGCCTCGTCGACGGTGACGCAGACGGGAGCGCTGCTGCCGTAGTTGTCGAGATCGCGGAGGATGTACAGCCGTCTGTCGTCGTCGTCCGGGATCATGACATCAAGACTCCAATTGAGTTCCCAGCCGGGTGTCTCCATGTCTGCCGGGAGGATTCCGACGAGGACTCCGTCGACGACTGCCGGATACCAGCCGTACCAGTCATACTCGTTGAGATCGTCGGCGATCTCGCGATATTTGCGTCCGAAATACTGCTCGACGCCGTTGAGGTCATCGGGACCAGATTCCTGCATCTGATCGGCGGTGTGGATCAGGACGGAGCTATCATAGTTGTGTCTCATGGTTTTCCCTTTCTGCCCGGTTTTGCCGCCGGGCCCGGCGTGTGATCTGTGTGTTATTATTATTTCGCCGCCTGCATGAGCTCGCCGAGGTGCCTCTTAATCCAGCGCGGATTTGTAACGTCGTCCTGATGATCAATCCACCAGCGGCTGTCGCCGTGAGTGCCGAGCAGACTTATAATGTTTATCATCTGCTCTCTCTCTTCGTCGTTCGCGGCCTTCTGGGTGTACTCGTCGAGCTGGACTACGCACTTGCGGCGGATGCTGGTCGCCCATTTGATCTGCTTCTCGCTGCCGGTAAGCTCCGGCAGATGGTAGACGGCGATCTGCTCGTCTTCGGCGGACTGCATCGCGGCTTTGTAGCACTCCGGACAGGTGTCGATGTGTTTAGTCGCCCACTCGATATACTCGTCAGCCTGAGTGCGGTTGAAGCACTCTTTTCTGATTTCGAAGCTCTTGCCGCAGATGGTGCAGGTCAGGGTTGTTCTCGCGATTGCCATGATGTTATCTCCTTATCGGTTGTGGTGTGGTGTGTTTTCCTTGGTGTATATATATTATACCACAGACTTAGCGCAAAGTCAAGTCGGAATAATGCACAAAGTTTACAGTAACTCTTTATGCACTTTACACAAACTCAATAAAAAATTATCCCCCGGCATAATGCCGGGGGATAAGTGAATCCGCGCCTTACCTGCGCGGTCCGGTCGTCCGGAGCCATGTCTTTGAGCGCCTGCAGATGGCGCATGTACTCGTCGTCGCTGCCGCGGCTGCGTCCGCGGGGGTTACTGTTGGTCCTTATCCACATCGTCAGCGTGCGCCGCGTCGGCGAATCCCTCGGCGAGGATGTAGGCGATCAGCACGCCGGCGGCGGAGATTATAGCAGTGACCTGCGTTGAGACCGCCTCCGACGCGCCGAGGAATGCCATGATAGCCGCGGCGAAACCACCGACCGCCGCCCAGAATTTCCGCGAGCTGAGCTTGCGTTTCCAGTCGATTCTCATATTTGACCTCCCTTGATCTTATTATAGATTTTGCGCCACAGATCCGCGGCGTATTTGTAGGCGTCGAGATAATCCCGCGTCTGCTGCTCGAGACCGCAGATCCGGCATACCTCCGCCGCGCAGTCGAGCTGCGGAGGCGTCGGCATGCTGCATATGCCGACTGTATTCGGGATGCCGAGATAGTCGGCGGGATTGATAGCCGTCATCGGGTCCCGGATCTCGAGATGCAGATGCGGGCCGGTGCTGTACCCGGTGCTGCCCATGATGCCGATGCGGTCGCCGGCGCGGACGATCTCGCCCATATCGACGGATCTCTCCGCGAGATGGCAATAATACGCGATTTTCGCGTCGTCCTGCTGGACGGCGACATAATTGCCCCACTGCCACGTCAGGTCGGTCTCGCTGTACAGCGCAATCCGCGAGCGGATGACCTTGCCGCCCATCACGGCGGTGACGATCCTCTCCGGCGACAGATCGACGAGGTCGATCCCGGCGTGCCAGCCGCCCAGCTCCGGGCGGCTGCCGTATGGCGAGCTCACCCGGAAGGAGCCGGACGCGAATGGGCTGTATTTCGGCATTATTTATCCTCCGGATCGGTCGGCAGTGATAAAAAACGTTTTTTGATGTCGTCCATCACGCCGTTGGCGCCGAGGGCGTGATACTGCTGCCATAAATTTTCGAAATTTTCCCGAGCGTAAATCGGCGCGTGGCCCTTTTCCAGGTAATGGTTATACATGTCGATCATCTCTGCGCGGAGCAGCGCCTGCACGCCGCGCCGCACGCCCTTGATCATCGACATCATGTATTTTGCCCCGGCGATCACCGCCGTCAGCATGACGGCGGGGATGCCGAAGAGTTTTAGCAGCTCGATGATTGTCACATTTGTCCTTTCCGTCCGGGACCGCCGGGCGATATGGTCGCTGATTTAAAGTATCTTTTTATGTTTTCCTGCTTACCGTGAATTCCGTTATTTCACCGCCTGCGAACGCTGTGCCGGAACTGTCGACACGGAATGTTACGCGGACACCGCTGACAGCCGATCCGTTAATGGTTTCGGGGACATTTATCACGCAGCCGTTTGTCTGCCATCCCGGATCGTATATGTTGTCCTGCCAAAACTCCTGATTTGATTGTGCCGCAGTTAATGCTGTTGCGTTGTAGAACTGCAACCCGATATTACTGTTTGCCAACGATGTTACATAATCAAATTTATATGTCCCGCCGCCGACGATGGGAATATCAAATAAACTGTAACTCGCTCTTGCGGAATTGCTGGCGTAATATGTCGGAGGTTTGCGATCCAGCTGTCTGCCGTAGCCGATGTCGTTAGTGGTGCGCTGTGCTATTGTCTCCCATTCCTAGGCAACGGGAGTCTGAGTTGCCGTAAAATGATCCAGCAAAATCGAAGCCGCATTGAGCTTATTGGATGTGTAACCTGATACATATGGATCGAGCTGTGTTATCATATCGGCATCATCAATTGTCCAGACCTCTAACGGCAATTTCGCCGAGGCACACGACTCAACAACTGCCGATGTCAAATTGACATATTTTGCGTCAATAAACACCTCATTGTCTGCCGATTTCAGCGCGGACGCCTCGGATATTTTTTCGGCGGTAATCGTCTCCGTAACATATCCGAGCCGGGCAGTTGGGCACCGTGTTTTGAGCCGGTCAAGAAATGTCGTGTAAAACGATATCCACGTCACATTATCCGTCATGCCGTAGCGGTCTGTGATATCAACAAGCCCGCTGATCTGTGTCTGAGAGCCGCCCTTAAGCTCGACATACGGATGCAGTCCGATGCGTTTGCAGAGGATTATAAACTCAGTAAATGTCGGAATTTTTGTCCCTGCGTATTGTGAGCCCTTATATATCCCGAAATCGTATGATGACGCCTGAGCATATGTGATATCTGCAATGTTAACTGTACCAGATATAGTAGTGCCATCAGCATTTCGGGCTGTGCGATTGATTGAGGTATCATGGAGAAGTACCGGGACATCGTCCGATGTCCAGAGTATATCCGTCTCGACATGAGTAAATCCCATTTTGCGAGATAGCTTATATGCCGGGAGCGTATTTTCGGGTGCAAGCGTAAATCCTCTGTGATTTATCGATTTAACATTTGCACAATAATTAGCGTCCACTCCGCTTATAGTCATTGCATATCCGCATATTTCCGCTGTAACTGTGACTTTTCCAGTTGCTGTTACAAACGCCGACCCTATATAAAGAGCAATTTTGACTATATCTTTTGAAGCTGTAAATACTTGGTTAAGGTCGTTTCCGCTGTATACACGTTCATTTGTGCCATCGGTATAAACAGCAAATATTTGACCACCAGTTATTGCTGTGGATGTCACATAAACATGGTATACTTCGTTTGCTTTGATATTAACAGACATTTGATCATCATTGGCTGAATGTGATGTACTTGCTGTAACATCAAATGTAATCTCATATATGCCGACATCGTTTACAACTTTGGCAG
>Ga0326513_10001789_pt1 | contig 16248 bp, 10 predicted proteins | sample 2_2465_0518_D_FD_203654 | JGI IMG/M metagenome (GOLD analysis project Ga0326513, IMG submission 203654) | Bovine rumen microbial communities from UC Davis, California, United States - 2_2465_0518 | ecosystem: Host-associated > Mammals > Digestive system > Stomach > Rumen | place: USA... | reverse complement strand
AGCGGCGGCTCCAGCTGGAGGAACTGGAGCGGCAGAACCGTGCCGACAGCCTGATGACCAACGACTCGCTGGCCCGCGACCTCGTCCTCTGGTTCGACCACCACGGCACGCCCAACGAGCAGATGCGCGCCCACTACATCCTCGGTCGCACCCACTACGACCGCGGTGAGCTGCCCCAGGCCTCAGTTAGTTAGTGGTAATAAGGGTGGTAGCAGTGGTGGTATATTACCACTTTCACCACTTTTATAGAGTTTATGATTCATTTTCGTTGGTTTTTCGTTGGTTTTTCGTTGGTTTTTCGTTGGTTTTTCGTTGGTTTTTCGTTGGTTTTCCGTTGGTTTTTCGTCGGTTTTTCGTCGGTTTTTCGTCGGTTCATGTAGTCCGAAACCATCAGAACACCGTTCCAGAAGCCTTGGAACACCGTTCCAAAGCCGCTGGAACGATATGCTTCTGGGAGCAAAAGCCTAATATGTTGTAGTGGTAATATATTACCACTGCTACCACCCTTATTACCACATCCCAACAGTTTGTTTTACAGCTAGTTAACAATAAAAGTGGTAGAAGTGGTAATATATTTTCAAAAAAAAAGTTGTTGTAATTCTGGACTAAGAACGTCGCGGTGTGCTTTTTTCGTATGATTTATGTGATCGGGGAATAACAACCGGAAGTCAAAGGGGTTGGACGACTCGGATTCGAACCGGGAATGACAGAACCAAAACCTGTAGTGTTACCATTACACCATCGTCCAATCGCTTGTTAGCGGCTGCAAAGGTAGGAAAAATTTGGCATATTGCCAAATTTTTCCTGCTTTATCTTATTTAACGATAAGCAAATAGTAGTTCTTTTTGCCCTTCTGTGCCAACAGGTACTTACCGTCGATGAGGTCATCGGCAGTGACAGGACGCTGCGGGTCGGTCAGTTTCTCCTTGTTGAGGCTGACGCCGCCGCCCTGCACCATCTTGCGCATCTCACCTTTCGAGGGGAACACGGGGGCTGCTGTCGTAAACAGCTCAATGGCGGGCTGGCCCAACTGGTTGCGGTCAATAGTGTGGTGCTCTACACCTTCGAACACGTCGAGGAACGTCTGCTCATCCAACTTTTCCAAAGCCTCCTTCGTTGACTTGCCGAACAGGATGTTGCTGGCCTCTATGGCAGTGTCGAGATCAGCCTGTGAGTGTACCATCACGGTGACCTCTTCGGCCAGACGGCGCTGCAAGATGCGACGGCCTGGGTCCTGACGATGTTCGTCGATGAGTTGGTCGATGACGTCTTTTTCCAAAGATGTGAAAATCTTGATATAGCGCTCGGCGTCGTCATCAGAGACATTCAGCCAGAACTGGTAGAACTTATAGGGTGTGGTGCGTTTGGGGTCGAGCCAGATGTTTCCGCTCTCGGTCTTGCCGAACTTCTTGCCGTCGCTCTTGGTGATAAGCGGGCAGGTCAGTGCAAAGGTCTCGACCTCGTTGCCCAGAGTGCGGCGGATGAGTTCAGTACCCGTGGTCATGTTACCCCACTGGTCGTTGCCGCCCAGCTGCAGTTTCACGCCCTTGTGCTGGTAGAGGTACAGGAAGTCGTAGCCCTGCAGTAGCTGGTAGGTGAACTCGGTAAACGACAGTCCGTCACGGGCGGTACCGTTCAGGCGCTGCTGCACGGAGTCCTTGGCCATCATGTAGTTCACGGTGATGTGCTTGCCCACCTCGCGGGCGAAGTCTAAGAACGTGAAGTCCTTCATCCAGTCGTAGTTGTTGACCATCTCAGCGGCGTTGTCACCCTCGGCCTCGAAGTCGAGGAACTTGGCCACCTGGGCCTTGATGCACTCCTGGTTGTGGCGCAGTGTCTCGTCGTTCAAGAGGTTGCGCTCCTGCGACTTGCCGCTGGGGTCGCCAATCATGCCTGTAGCACCGCCCACCAGGATGATGGGCTTGTGGCCGCAGCGCTGCAGGTGGCGAAGCATCATAATGCCGCACAGGTGACCGATGTGCAGCGAGTCAGCCGTGGGGTCGGTGCCCAGGTAGGCTGTCACCATCTCCTTCTGCAGGAGTTCTTCCGTTCCTGGCATCATTTGTGCCAGCATTCCGCGCCAGCGGAGTTCTTCAACAAAGTTTTTTCTCATCGTTATTATTATTTTTTTATTGTTGGGCTAATGGGACTGATGGATTAGGGGACTGGGTCATAGCCGCTGCCACCCCAGGGGTTGCATCTTAGAATGCGCCATACTGCCAGACAGAGACCCTTAAACGGTCCGTGTTTCAAGATGGCCTGCCGCGCGTATTCCGAACACGTCGGTGTAAATCGGCACGAGGGCGGTGTATAGGGCGATATGCACACTTGGTAGAACCTGATGGGCAATACCAGAAGCCAAGACAGGAAATGCTTTAGTTGCCGCATATACTCTCAGCCATACGCTTTACCAGTCTTTCTATGCGGTTGCCCACCTTTGCCGACGATACCAGTTCGTCGGCTATCCAGACGAAAGCCACCAACAGCGACTGGTCTGCAGGGACGGCATCGCAGAGTGGCTGTTTGTTCAGTCGGTAGGCCTCGCGTATCTGCCGTTTCACACGGTTGCGGTCAACGGCATGCTTCAGCCTCTTCTTAGGCACGCTGATCAGAATCTGTACGGGAACGCCGGTCTGACAACGCGGAATCTTTTGGTAAACGGCTCTCAGCGGGTAAGCAACCGCTGACATGCTGCCACTGCCAAAGAGCGTCTCTATCAGTCGAGTGCTGACAATGTGCTCTTTCTTGGGAAAAGATGCACCGCTCACCACAACGTCAGTCTTGTATTTCGAACAGGTAATGCTGCAGTGCACCAGTCATAGAGGGATACTTCTCAGTGGGAGCCTCGATATCTAAGCGCAGACCGGCATCCTTTGCTGCCTGAGCGGTAGCTGGGCCAAAAGTGGCAATGGCAATGTCACCCTGTTTGAAGTTGGGAAAGTTCTTAGTGAGCGACTCGATACCAGAGGGGCTGAAGAAAATCAGCATATCGTAGTCGAAGTTTGTGATTTCCTCAGGAGTGAAGTCATTGCTGACCGTGCGGTACATGACACACTCCTTGTGGTTCAACTTCTTCGAGTCAAGCAGCTGGGTGATAGCGTCGTTATGGACATCGCTCATGGGAACAAGGTACTTTTCGGTCTTGTGCTTCACCATCGTGGGAATGAGGTCGTCGATGCGACCAGTTGTTCCGAAGAACACCTTACGTTTGCGATATTGCACGTACTTCTGTATATAGAGGGCTATGGTCTCTGTGACGCAGAAATACTTCATGTCCTCAGGGATGTTGACGCGCAGTTCCTTAGCCAGAGTAAAGAAATGATCGATGGCATGACGCGAGGTGAACACAATGGCTGTATGGTCCAGGATACTGATTTTCTGTGTACGGAACTCCTTGGCCGAAATTCCCTCTACCTTAATGAAGGGACGGAAAACCAATTCAACATCAAACTTGTTGGCGATGTCGTAATAGGGAGACTTCTCGCTTGCGGGCTTCGGCTGCGAAACCAAAATCTTCTTTATCATTTCTCTTTGTGTCCTAAAAATTTACTTTTAATTGGTTGGTAATCAGCGCCAAGATGCCTCCAAGAGACAGCAGGGGTATGATTTCGAGGGCACAAAGGTACAAAAATATTTGCAGAAAAACACCAATTTGCCGGAAAAAGATAATCCAGCACTTGTAAAATGTCAGAATTTTGGTCAGAATGAGGATAAAAATGACATAATAAACGACATTCTGCATGGGAAGACTGAAGTACACTTGCAGAATAACCGCAGGGAAGAGGACAACACCTTCAAGGGCGGTGATGAAGGCGAACGTCCACGTCCAGTGTTCGCTTTTTTTACTTTCAAAGAACACCAGGTTTACCGCCTTATAGAGGATGGCCTTTCCGACAAAATAGGAAATGAAGACACCAAAGAAAATGCCGATAAGCTTGTAGGGGGCATCTATCAGGAAGGTGTCAGCGACGTAGTGGGTGATGTAAAAATAAGAGGTAATGGCCAGTAGCAGACAGGTTTGGATACTGAGGAAAAGCTGGAAACGGAATTTCCCTTCTGTTCCCGTTGATGTTGACTTGTCGCTGCGGGGTACGTAGAAAAAGTCCTTCAGCTGGTGAAGGATGGCCTGCCGGGAGTAGGCGAAGGCCGTCAGTGCGAGCACGAAGCAGAAGAGCAGCATGCAGGTGATGGCATCATCGCCGCGCACGGTGTAGGGGACAGGGTCCCCGGCCACGCCGAAGCGTCCACCGGTCAGCTCGGGGTGCAGCAGCGAGTCCTTGGTGAAGAAACTCTCGCGGTAATACTGGGGCAGGCTGACATCCTTCAGATTGCGCCCGGCATCGTGTCCGGGCAGGTGCAACGTGTCGGGCCGGTCGCTGTAGTGTATCTCGCCCGGCTGAAACCAGGCCTGGACGGCGGAGTCCTGTTGGGCTGGCGTAGCGTCACGCGGCAACATCCGCAGCACCTGGTAAGGAGTCTGCGGACGTACTGGTCTTTGTACGACGGAGTCAGCTGTAACACTTGCTGCGGTCTGCCCAGCTGCTATGGAATCCTGTTGTTGTAACATTTACAGGCCAAACGCCTTTTTAATGTCATCCACACGGTCGAGCTTCTCCCAGGTGAAAAGCTCCACATCTATCTCGCGGGTCTCATGATAGTGGCTGGTAAACACCTTCCTAACCGTCTCCGGCTTACGGCCGACATGACCATAGGCGGCGGTCTCCAGGAACATGGGCTGGCGCAGCTTCAGCGTACGCTCAATAGCCTTGGGACGCAGATCGAACAGCTGTTCTATCTTGCGTGCTATCTCGCTGTCGCTCATGGCGACGCGGGAACGCCCGTAGGTGTTGACATAGATGTTCATAGGACGGGCCACGCCGATGGCATAGGCCACCTGTACCAGCATTTCGTCAGCCACGCCTGCTGCCACCATATTCTTGGCAATATGACGGGCAGCGTATGCTGCCGAACGGTCCACCTTCGAGGAATCCTTGCCCGAGAAGGCACCACCGCCGTGAGCACCCTTGCCGCCGTAGGTATCGACGATAATCTTACGGCCTGTCAGACCCGTATCGCCATGGGGGCCTCCGATAACGAACTTCCCCGTCGGGTTGACATAGTACTTGATGTCAAGGCCGAAGAGGTCGAGCACCTTCTGCGAATGGATCTGCTGCTTGACTCGCGGTATAAGGATGTTGATGACATCGTCCTTGATTCTTGCCAGCATCCGCTCGTCACTGTCAAATTCGTCATGCTGGGTGGAGACAACAATCGTGTCTATGCGCTCGGGCACACCCTCGTCACTGTACTGTACCGTCACCTGACTCTTGGCGTCAGGTCTGAGGTAAGTCATTTCGCGACCCTCGCGGCGAATGTCGGCCAGGGTGCGCATAATCAAGTGGGCCAAGTCGAGCGACACTGGCATCAGGTTCTCAGTCTCGTTGGTGGCGTAGCCGAACATCATGCCTTGATCACCTGCTCCCTGCTCGTCCTCCTCGTCACGGTCAACACCCCGGTTGATGTCCTGGCTCTGTTCATGTATGGCACTCAGGATGCCACAAGAGTTACCGTCAAACTGGTACTCTGCCTTCGTATAGCCAATCTTATTGATGGTGTTGCGGGCAATTGTCTGCAGGTCGATATAGACATCGCTGCTCACCTCGCCCATAAGCACCACCTGACCGGTAGTGACGAACGTCTCACAGGCCACACGTGCCTTGGGGTCGTAGGCCAGGAACTGGTCTAATATCGCATCGCTTATCTGGTCAGCCACTTTGTCGGGATGACCCTCAGATACTGATTCCGATGAAAATAAGTATGACATAGCTACTATTCTGTTTTTTAGAGTTTCAGCCTGCAAAATTACAGCTATTTTTCCGAATGGCCAAACTTTCTGGCGAAAACGGTCGTTAATCAGAGAAAAATGTGTATCTTTGCACGCATTTTATAAAACTACAGCTTTATGAAACTTAAGAAAACCATTACCTTGCTGGTACTGGCATTTGTCAGCACCATGACAGCATCAGCACAGATGCCAACCATTCCCGTTGACCCCGATGTGCGCATCGGCAAACTCGACAACGGACTGACCTACTACATCCGCCACAACGAATGGCCGGAGAAGCGGGCAGAGTTCTACATCGCCCAGAAGGTGGGGTCCATCCAGGAGGATGACAACCAGCGCGGTCTGGCACACTTCCTCGAGCACATGGCCTTTAACGGCTCGAAGCACTTCAAGGGCAACGAGCTGCTGCGCTGGTGTGAGTCGATAGGCGTGAAGTTCGGTACCGACCTGAATGCCTATACCTCAATTGACCAGACGGTGTATAACATCAGCAATGTACCCACGACTCGCGAGTCGATTATCGATTCCTGTCTGATGATTCTGTGGGACTGGGCCGACGGCCTGTTGCTGGAAAAGGAGGAGATTGAGAAGGAGCGCGGCGTCATCCACGAGGAGTGGCGACTGAGGTCGAGTGCACAGCAGCGTATGCTGGAGCGCGACCTGCCGAAGCTCTATCCGGGCTCGAAGTACGGCTACCGCATGCCCATCGGTCTGATGGAGATTATCGACAACTTCGAGCGCCCGTTCCTGCAGGCTTACTACGAGAAGTGGTACCGCCCCGACAACCAAGGCATCATCGTGGTCGGTGACATCGACGTGGACCAGGTGGAGCAAAAGATTAAGACGATGTTCTCGCAGATAGCCAAGCCGGGAGCCGACGCCGCGAAGATAGAGTGGGTGGAGGTGCCCGACAATGCCGACCCCATCGTGGTCATCGACAAGGACAAGGAGCAGCGCATCGACTTCGTGGAGGTGATGGTGAAGCATGAGGCCATCCCCGACTCAGTGAAGGGTTCGCTGGAGTACCTGGTGGCCAACTATATGAAAAACGTAGCTGGCGGTATGCTGAACAGCCGCTTCGGCGAGATTGCCGAACAGCCTGACTGCCCCTTCCTGCAGGCCTCGGTCAACGATGGTACCTACCTGCTGTCGAAGACGAAGGATGCGCTTGACCTGAGCGTCGTGCCCAAGGAGGGCAAGATGAACGAGGCCCTGAAAGCTGCCTATACCGAGGTGCGCCGCGCCGCTGAGTTCGGTTTCACCGCTACGGAATACGGCCGCTCGAAGGCCAACACGCTGAGCTCGCTCGACAAGCAGTACTCGAACAAGGACAAGCGCTACAACTCGCAGTTCGTGAACCAGTACGTGCAGCACTTCCTGGCCAACGAGCCCATCCCCTCGATTGACGACTACTATCAGCTGATGAAGCAGCTGGTGCCCGCCATCCCCCTGGAGGCCATCAACGAGGTGATGAAGCAGTTAGTGCCGCAGAACGACTCGAACCTCGTTGTGATTAGCTTCAACCAGGAGAAGGAAGGTGCCACCTACCCCACCGAGGAGGGATTCCTGGGCGCCATCAAGGAGGCCAAGGCAGCACCGCTGACGGTGTGGGTTGACAACGTGAAGGACGAACCGCTGATGACCACGCTGCCGAAGCCCGGCAAGATTGTGAAGGAAACGAAGGTTGACAAATTCGTCACCGAGACGACCGACGGCGTGAAGAGCGGCTACTCAGAGCTGACACTGTCGAACGGCGTGAAGGTCTTCATGAAGCACACCGACCTGAAGAAGGACCAGGTGATTCTCAATGGCGAAGGCTTTGGCGGTTCGTCGCTCTACGGTGAAAAGGACTTTATCAATATTAGAATGTTCAACGATGTGGTGGAGGCCAGCGGACTGGGCAATTTCCTGCACACGGAGCTGACCAAGGCCTTGGCTGGAAAGATTGCAGGTGTCTCGCTGTCGCTGGGTGCCTACCGTGCCAACATCAACGGCTCATCGACGCCTACTGATGTGGAGACGATGCTGCAGCTCGTCTATCTCTACATGACGGGTAACATCAAGAAGGACCAGCAGTCGTTCGAACAGCTGATGAAGGCCACCGAACTGCAGCTGAAGAACCGCCTGCTGCAGCCCGAGGCCGTCTTCTCCGACTCGCTGACCCTCACAATGACCAAGCACAACCCACGCTTCAAGCCGATGGACGTCGCCGACCTCGCCAAGGTTGACTACGACCGTATCCTCGAGATAGCCAAGGAGAGCACAGCTAACGCCGCCGCCTTCACCTTCACCATCATCGGCAACTACGACGAGGCCAAGATTCGTCCGCTCATTGAGCAGTATCTCGGCTCGCTGCCTTCTCAGAAGAAGATAGTAAAGGGCAAGGACGTATCGACAGACTACGTGGGCAAGGTGGTGAACAACTTCAAGCACAAGGCTGAGACACCGAAGGCCATTGCCGTGCTGCACTGGTACTCGAAGAAAGTGCCTTTCACGCTGGAAAATGCCATCCGCGCTCAGGCCGTCGGACAGGTGCTGCAGATGATCTATCTGAAGGAAATACGTGAGGAGGCCAGTGCCGCCTACACTGCCGCAGGCCAGGCCGGCATCAGCCGCGATGACTTCGGTGACGAGTCGAGCATTCTGGGCTACTGCCCGATGAAGCCCGAGAAGGCCGACACCGCCGTCTTCATCCTGCGCCGTGCCGTCGAGGATATGGCTGCCGGCAAGTGTGATGCCGACATGGTGACGAAGGTGAAGGAGTATATGGTAAAGAACCACGGCGACCAGCTGAAGACCAACGGCTATTGGAGCGACCGCATCTCGATGTGGCGCAAGTGGAACCTTGACTTCGACACCGACTACGAGAAGACCGTGGAGGCCATTACTCCCGCGAGCCTCTGTGCCTTCGTCAAGGAGGTGCTGAAGGCCGGCAACGAGGCAGAGATTGTCATGATGCCGGCTGAATAAGCCTCCGTCTGTATTCTACTGACTGAGTTTGTCAATAAACTCACGGGGCGACAAGCCAAAATGCTTGCGGAAGACTGACGAGAAATAAGGCAGCGAGGAATAGCCCACGGTGTAGGCTACTTGCGTGATGTTCAGCTTCTGCTCTTTCAGAAGACGGGCAGCCTGTTCCATACGGACATTACGGATAAACTCCGAGACAGGTATGCCCGTCATCTCTTTCATCTTCCGGTGCAGATGGGCACGGCTGATTCCTGCATCATGACAGATGTTGTCAACACCGAAGTCACTGTCGCCAATGTGGTCGTTAATACTCTTTATGATACGCTCCATCAGTTGCTCGTCGTTACCCTTCACTTCTATCTGCTGCACCTTCTCGACGGCTTGCTGTGAGCCGGAGAACTTGCCGCGCAGACGCAGACGGGTGGCAATGAGATTGTCGATGGTGGCATGCAGCTCGTCGATGTTGAAAGGCTTGGTCAGGTAAGCATCAGCCCCCTTCTCCAGTCCCTCCAGTCGGTTGCCGATGTCGCTCTTCGACGTGAGCATGATGACGGGCAGGTGCGAGATGTTGACGTTGGTGCGTATCAGTCGCAACATGGTGAAGCCATCCATCTCGGGCATCATAACGTCACTGATAACCAGATCGTACTTGCCGGTGAAGAGTTCCTTCAGACCGTCCTTTCCGTTCCTGCAGGCAGTGAAATAATAGTAGGCCGAGAGTTCTTGACCGATGTAGCGGGCAATCTGCTCGTCGTCATCGACCACCAGCAGGTGGTAAGTCGAGTTGGGCTGCTTCTTTCCGGAAATCTTGATGCTGACAGGCTGCGGGATGCTGTTGTCAAGTTCGGCCTCGGTAAAGTGGCTGTTACCCTGTGGCAGACGGACGGTGAAGACAGAACCTTTGATGCCGTCGGTGCGGTTGCGTCCGCTGATGGTGCCGTGGTGCATGTCAACAATCATCTTGCACAAGTTCAGCCCTATGCCAGTGCCCTCAATGTGAGCAGCCTTGTCGCTGCTGCCCTGGAAGAAGCGGTCGAAGAGATGCTGTATAGTGTCGTCGCGCATGCCCGTGCCATTGTCAGAAACAGTCAGCTCAACATAGTCTCTCACCGCTCCCTTGGCGCTGTCATCGTGACCGCTGGCAAGCGTCATTTCAATGTCGCCGTGATCAAAACTGTACTTGAATGCATTCGAGAGCAGGTTGCTGACCACCTTGTCGAACTGCGTACGGTCAATCCACGCCTTGACAGGCTGTTCGGGAGCTTTGAAGGTGAAGTTGATACCACGTTCACGGGCATTGTACTCATAGAATTTGAAGATGGTGGCAATGAAGTCACCCATATCGGTCTCGCGGCAGTGCAGGTGCATCTGCTGTTTGTCTATCTTGCGTACGTCAAGAATCTGGTTTACCAGGTTCAGAATGCGCTTGGCGTTGTTGTCGATGGTCTCAACCACCCCTTCAGGAGCCTGTTCGGGCGTCAGCTTCTTCAAGGCACCCATAATGAGTGTCAGCGGCGAACGTATGTCGTGGGTGGCGTTGATGAGGAACTTCATCTTGTCCTCGTCAAGCCGCTGGTGCATACGCCGGCGCCACATCCATCCCAACAGTCCCAGGAGGCCAGCAAGTATCAGGAAGTAAAGCAGGTAGGCCAGTGTCGTGCGGTACCAGGGGGCGATGACCTCGATGGTATAGGTATGCGACTCCGAAACAACACCGTTGTCTATGGCCCTCACCTCCAGACGGTAGGTGCCGCTGGCTAAGTGATTCAGGGTGACAGTGTTCTGCCCGACACTGTTGGCTATCCATTCGCCGCCGTTCAGTCGGTGCTCGAAGACGGTGTTGGCCGAGTTGGCATAGTTCAGCAGTGAAAATTCCAAAGCGATAGTGTTGTCTAAATAGCTGACGGAGAAGCGGTCGCTCTCATCGACGGGGCGGGCGGTAACCTGCGTACCGTTCGACTCGGTGAGTGTTGAGACGGCACGTCCGCCGATATAAAACCCTGTCAGGCGCAGTTGTCCCGGCAGCACCCGAACGTCACGAACCTGACGGGGCGTGAAGGTGGTCAGTCCGTCGCCGGTAGCAAAGAAAATACGGTCGTCATCGGTGTGCATACCGGCACTGGTCACATATTCGCGCCCTGACAGGCCGGAACCGCTGATATAGCTCACCCACTTGCGCTCGTCCATCCGGTAGTGCCAGATACCCATAGTGGTCGAGCACCAGTAGTCGCCTGCATTGTCCTGTACGATATAGCACACCGATAAGGTTGTCAATGGTTCCGACTCGGGCAGTTCCCTCAGGTGGTTAGTGTTGCGATACCACATATAGGGCCCCTGTTCAGTGCCTATGCTAATGTCGCCGTCATGGGTCTCCCAAAGCGTATTGACCGACTTCTGCAGAATACTGGACCAGCCAAAGGGCTTGAACGAGTCAGTCTGCGGGTCATAACATGTAACACCGTCGGAAGTGCCTATCCAGATACGGCCGTCCCGGTCAGGCATCATGGTCATAATCCAGTCGTTGCACAGCTTGCCGCGCACCGAGTCCTCGAGTTGTGTCATGCTGAAGAAGCGGAACTGACGGGTGCTTCGGTCATAGACGAGCATGCCCTTTGCATATACCGACAGGAAGAGGTGTCCCCGCCCATCGTCGGCCATCGTGTTGAACTTGTCGCACTCAAAGTCGGAGAACAGTTGCGTGCGTCCCGTCAGCGGATCGTAGGAGAACAGACCGTGGCTGGTGCCGAGCCAGTAGTCTTTCCGACTGTCACGGTAGATAAACTCCACACCATGAGGGGCCTGTGGATGGGCAACGATGCGCCCTTGTCGATCGAAGCCATAGACGCCCTTGTTCTGCACCGTACACCACGTGATACCGTCATCGCCTTGACAGACTGACGACACGCAGGAGCCGATGTCCTGCTTCTGCTCTGAGAAGCTCCAGGAGGAGAACTGCGCCTTGCGGTTAGGTATGAGGAAAAGCCCCTTCTGTTGGCATCCCACCCAGATATTACCCTGTCGGTCTTCAAACAGCGCCCAGATTGTGGCAGTGTTCATATCGAATCCCGGTGCAGTGGTGGTGAAACGCTGCAGGCGGCGTGTTCCAGCGGGAATCCAAAAGAGACCATTGCCACGGGTTCCCACATAGACATTACCCAAACGGTCCTTGACAGCCGTCCGGAATCCGCCTATGACCTGCGCCTCGCCCAGTTCGATAGGGCAGTCAACAGGCTGCCCGTGCTCGTAGGCAAGAATCCGGTCGCGGCAGACCACCATTGTCCGTCCTTCCCAGTCGAAGAAAGCTGTCGGCACGCCGTAAGGCGATGAGAACATCTGCACATCCTTCCCGACGGGCTTGTAACCGAAGCGGTTGGCGCCGCCCTTCCAGAATCCGCCGTTAGGGTCTTCGTAAATACTGTTGAAGAACACGTCGCCAGGGTCGCTCTGGAAGTCGTCGCGACGCTTCAGCATGGACGACGAGGGAGTAAGCTCGTAAATGCCGTAGCCTGCCGTACCAACCAGAAGCTGACCATTGCGCAGCTGCAAAATTGCCGAAGCCCTCGGTCGCAGGCTGTCGGGGAAATGGTAATTGACGAAGCGGTCTGTAGCTGCATCGTAATACTGCAGACCCTTGGCGGTGCCCACCCATAAACGCCCATCCTTGTCGCACAACAGCGACACCACCGTGTTAAAACCCAGTGATGTGGAGTCCTGCGGGTTGTTCAGATAAGAGGTAAAGCGGTAGCCGTCGAAGCGGTTTAGGCCGAACTCGGTACCTATCCAGATATATCCCATCTTGTCTTGGCATATACAGGTAATATTTGTACTCGACAGCTTGTCGCTGGAAAAAAGATGTCCCGTCTGCGCCTGGGTCATCAGACCATGTGCAAACAGCAGGAATATAGCAGTAAGTAGTTGTTTCATGTCTATAACTGTTATTGGTTGGCAGCGGTCGATGCTGCTTAATGGCTGCAAAGATAAACATTAAATCTGATACTGCCAAAAAAAAGTTTGCCGACTGCCTATATTTCACATACTGGCAGCCGGCAGAAGAAAACTCATTAGTTTTTATCGACAATTATATAACCATTAAACTCATTTTTCTCTCATAACCTCTGACTCCTCGCCGAAGAGATACTGCGGCTGATAGCCGCCGTAGTCAACAACCAGTTTCTCGAACACAATGCCGGGATGGCGGGGACGGAGCGTCAGCTCGTGCCAGTCAGCGGCAGTGACGGGCAGTTCAACCTCTGACTCTACGATGCGGCGGGCTATCGTCGGGTAGAACACCGAGTACATATAGGGCTGACGATCGACGAGCGTCTTGTTGAAGTTCACCGTCTGTGGCTCCGAATTGTCGAGGCTGACGGTGTACTCATGGCCGCCGAGGTCGAGGAAGTCGAGCGTCGATTTCACCACGACGTGTACTTTCACCTGAGTTATCCCCTCGGGCAGAGCAAAACGATAGGTCAGCGCTGCATCACCGGTCTCGCGGGTATAGGGTGTCAGAGCCACGGCGCTGCGGGTGCGGCCATAACAGGGATAGACGGTCCACTGGGTTCCTTCGGGAGCGGTGGCGTGGTGGTAGTGCTCGGCCTCGATGGCGAGGTAGCCGGGAGCGGCGGGGAAAGTGTAGCCTGTCGGAGAAGCGACAGGTACGGCGGCCGTTCGGGGGAGGAGATCCTTGGGGAAGTTGTCGTTCCACGAGGTGTAGCCGATGTGCTTCTGGGTCATCATACCGTTCCACTTGCCACCGGCGATGTCGCGGTTATAACTGAGGCAGAGCAGGGAATCGCGGCGGAAACATTCTCTGACCTTTGCAGCCCACAGGTTGGCATCGGGGTTGTTCTGAGCGGCAAGATGCTGGTTCATCGCCTGGGCGTAGTACATATCGTAGAGGTTGGCCATCGCCTGGACAGGGAAGAGCACCGTCTGACGGTAGAAGTCGCGACGGCTTTCGGGGATTTCGAGGTAGAGGCGCAGGGCGCGGGTCTCCAAGCGCTGGTAGTCGTCGGCTACGCGGCGCCACTCGCCGGTCTCTACATTGTAGGTCTTGGCATCAAGCATCTCGGGCGTGACGCGGGCCATGTACTGGCAGTTCTGGTTGTAGATGGAGGCTGCTTCCTCGGCGGGTGAACCGCCGAGCACACTGGTGGCGGTCTCAGCGGGTGAACCGGCAAGCGCAGTGGCGAAGAAGCGGCGGGTGTGGTCGGTGACAGTCTGTTGGGTGTAGGCCTTTGGTGCCCAGGCCATGTCCATGAAGAGCTGGATGGGGTACTCCATTGGCTTCAGGTCGCCGACGTTTAGGATCCAAAGCCGCTCGATGCCGAAGTCGTAGGCTAACGAGAGCTGCTCGAACATCTGCTGTGTCTGCGTGATGTTCAGCCACTTCGAGTTGCGGGGCGCACCCACGTAGTCCACATGGTAGTAGATGCCCCATCCACCCTTGCGGCGACGCTCCTCGTCGTTCTTGGGCACACGGCGGATGTCGCCCCAGTTGTCGTCGCTGACCAGTATGCAGACATCGTCAGGCACGCGGAAGCCGGCATCGTAGTAGTCCTGTACCTCTTTATAGAGTGCCCACACCTGCGGCGTCTCCTTGGCAGGACGGCCCGTCACCTGCTGGATAATCTTGCGCTGGTTGCTTACGATGCTTTCCATCAGCTTGGTGTCGGTATCCTTGCTCATGGCTTCGTCACCATCGCCACGCATGCCGATGGTCACGATGTCGTCAGTGCCCTTCATGCGCTCAATGCCCTCACGGAAGAACCGGTCGAGCTTCTCCTTATTCGTCTGGTAGTTCCAGGCACCCCACTCGCGGCGGTTGCGGGCGTACTCCTGGTGGTTACGAGCCATCGGCTCGTGATGCGACGTGCTGATGATGACACCCATCTCGTCGGCCACTTTTGAATTCTCAGGGTCGTCGGCATAGAAAGCCCAGCCCCACATGGCGGGCCAAAGCATGTTTCCCTTCAGGCGAAGAATCAGCTCAAACACTTTCTCGTAGAAACGGTGGTCGCCGTAGTTGGTTCCGAAGGTGTTCTTCACCCACGATGTCAGACAGGGAGCCTCGTCGTTCAGGAACAGGCCACGCCAGCGGACGGCAGGCTCGCCGTCAGTGCGCGTACCATTTATTATATATATGGTCTCGTGTTTATCGATGGGTGCGTCGGCCCAGTAGTACCACGGCGAGACACCAATCTGACGACTCAGCTCGTAGATACCATAGATGGCACCACGACGATCGCTGCCCACAATCGTGAGCTGGTTCTGCCGGGCATCAAGGATGTACTGCTCGGTCTTGCCATTCAGTTCCTTCTGGTGCTGCTTCAATGTGTTGGCTATTCCGGCCACGATGCGGGCATCCTGCTGATGATCAACGAATGTCACCTCAGCTCCGCAGACACGCTCTATGTCTGTCTTTAGATTTTGGGCAGCCCGCATGACTCCCCGCTCTTCTGTCGGACTGACATAGATGGTCACCCGGCCGTCAGCGTTTAACTGCCAGTTGCCTTTCTCAAAATTTACAAACACATCGGCGGCCACGCTACGGACGGCGGCGAGACACCAGAGAAGTACACTCAATAACAGATTCTTGTTCATCGTCATACGGTTGTTTTGCTGCAAAATTACACTATTAATCAGCCCGTCCTAAGCAAAAATGTTTCAAAAAGCTATAATGAGACAATTCTATAATAGAAAAGTAACAATGGCAAACAGTTATTCAGGTAAATAAATAAACCCAAATCCAGCCTACGGCCGATTTGGGTTTAACAGTCCTGACAACAGGTGCGAGTGTATCAGTGTCTTTTCCTGCTTACTCGTCAATGAAGAAGAGCATCGCGTCATCGTCGGAGAATAGCCGGGAATTGTTCGTCCCATCATTGACTTCGGGTGTCGGGTCAACGATGAGGTCATCACCACCGGCACTCCCGCTGAAGGCCAACATCTGCTGACCAGTTATTATCCTTACCTCCATCAGAGGCTCCAAATATGCCTTTTTCATTTCAGTTTCCTATTTAACTACCACTTTAACACCATTTCTAACGTATATTCCCTTCTTTGTCGGCTCTCCAGAGAGTTTCCGGCCATCGAGCGTATAAAAACCGTTCTTCACACACTCTTCACTCTTCAGTAACGAAGCGCCAACACCAGTTGCTTCGTCGCCGAAGTCAAGTATAATGTTACGCGAAGCAACTGCCTCCGAGAACTGGAAGTAGGCGCGGCAGGGCTTGAGTGTACGTTCCTTGCCTGTGTGTACCAGCTTGTTGCCAGCGGTCATGTAATAGATGTCATCATCATCGGCATCAATATCGAAGGCGTCGTAGTAGCCAATGAACTTCACGTTACCGTTAGCCTTTGTGACTGTTCTGTCAGCCGCAGAGCTGCTAACCAGAGTGACGTCATTGAACGTCGGACTTACGATATCGTCA